>Ga0136591_1000033_pt1 | contig 69352 bp, 64 predicted proteins | sample AntRauMFilla3767_FD_104929 | JGI IMG/M metagenome (GOLD analysis project Ga0136591, IMG submission 104929) | Saline lake microbial communities from Rauer Islands, Antarctica - Metagenome Filla 3 #767 | ecosystem: Environmental > Aquatic > Non-marine Saline and Alkaline > Saline | place...
AGGTCTGGCTTAACATCGTCAAGTTTGTCCACTATTGTTTTTTGAATAGATAAAGGAGGAACAAGCATCTTAATTTTTTTAAAGTCTCGAATGTTAATTTGCATTAACGCTGCACCATATGTTCCTGCCTGAATTTGGGTTTGGATACTAGGTGAAGCAAACTGATAATAACCAAACCTCTGCAAAACTTTTTCAGGGTTAAGTCTTACCGGAACGATACCTCGTGTAACATTTGCACCTGCAAGTTCTTCACTTGCGACTGAAGTGGTGCCCGTACTCCCTCTAACGCAAACAAGAAGCTCCCCTCCCTGCAAAACAGTTCTGGAGTAGCCTGCCCCATTAGATGGATTGATTCTTTTCAAACCTTCAACTTCAATAGTTTCTCGTGTTAGATCTGTTGGTCGTACTACTGGCAAGCCATCTGGAAAATCATCACCGGGCTGCACTATTCCGTATGATAAAGAGCAATCTTCTGAAACAAGGTTTTCCAAATAACCATCAACCCACTCCTCACCCCGCTGGCTGAACACCTGCTGCAAATAACTTTCAAAAAGCTCGCGGGCATTTTTCAGGTTTTGTTCGGTTAAAGCACGAGCCTGGTCGATATCAGCGAAGGCCTTATCAAGGATAGCGACGATGCGTTTTTGTTCAGGGATTGGAGGTAGTGGTATTCTAATCTTGCCAAGGTTTTTTCTACTTATTCTTTTTCTAGTTGCCCCTGAGGTCTGCTCATCAATATCGTTAAGATAGACTCTTGATTGCGAGTAATAGTTAAAGAAGCTGGGCAGGATTTTTTTTGTGTCGAAGCGAACTACAGTGCAATCAACAGCTGTAATCATCCGTTCACCAGTATCAGGCAAAACGCAAGAACGGCCAACAGGCTCAGGTAGTCTTGATATTAAGCAGTCGCCCTCGAAAATTTCAAAACACTTCAGCCTAGAAAATGTAGCTTCAGAGATATACCTCGCTTTGTCATCTCTACCCTTAAAGACACCTTCGCCAACATTACCGGTTTGAATAAGACGAACACCTTCTGGTGACTGGTCTTTACTTTCAACCCAGTTGCCATCTGTAAACTCTATGCATAGAGACTCAAGTAAGTGCTTAGGCCACCCCATCACACCAACTCCTGTATTTTGGTCAGGATCGCTTCGCTTTCTTTATCCAGCGCGATAATTTCGGCAATGATTTCCTGGGGTTCGCGCAGTCCCGCTTCTTCTTTGGCATGGGGGTTTTTGACCGATAAATCCCAGGTGATGGTGTCCAGATTGTCCACACTGAGTGTCCAGGATTTTTCTGAATCCGCTCGATTATCCGGGCTTTGAGCCGCCTGAGCTTGCAGTTCAACAAACTCTTGCAGGTCTTTGTCATTCAGTGGGTTGGTTTTGCCTAAGCTGCGACCGGGGTCAAGCTGGTAATACCAGATAGTGCGGGTGGGTTCGCCCTTGGTGAAGAAGAGCACCACGGTTTTAACACCAGCACCCAGAAAGGTTTTGGCGGGGCAGTCCAGGATGGTGTGCAGGTTGTGGTCTTGCAGCAGTTCTTTACGCAGGGCAACAGCGGCCTTGTCAGTGTTGCTTAAAAAGGTGTTTTTGATGACCACGGCAGCGCGGCCACCAGGCTTGAGAATGCGCATAAAATGTTGCAGGAACAAAAACGCGGTTTCGCCGGTTTTGATCGGGAAGTTTTGTTGTACTTCCTTGCGTTCTTTGCCACCAAAGGGAGGGTTGGCCAGAATAATATCGTGCTGGTTGCTGGGCTGAATATCTTGCAGGTTTTCGGCCAGGGTGTTGGTGTGCTGCACGTTGGGCGCTTCGATGCCGTGCAGAATCATGTTCATAATGGCAATCACATAAGCCAGCGACTTTTTCTCTTTGGCGTAGAAGGTGCGCTCTTGCAGGGTTTTCAGGTCAGTGGTGGTCAGTTGTTTTTGCTCACGCCCACCCTGGCGCAGGTAGTCATAGGCTTCACATAAAAAGCCTGCGGAACCGGCTGCCCCGTCGTAGATGGTTTCACCGATTTTGGGCTGAACCACATCAATCATGGCGCGAATCAGTGGGCGGGGAGTGTAGTATTCACCGCCGTTACGCCCGGCATTGCCCATGTTTTTGATTTTGGTTTCGTAGAGGTGACTGAGTTCGTGCTTTTCTTCCTGAGAGCGAAAGCGCAGTTCATCAACTTTTTCCAGTGCATCGCGCAGTGAATAACCACTCTGAATCTTGTTTTTGATCTCGCCGAAGATTTCGCCGATTTTGTATTCAATGCTATCGGGGTTGTCTGCGCGCTTTTTAAAGCCTTTCAGGTAGGGAAAGAGTTCGCCATCGACATAGTCCATCAGATCGTCACCGGTCAGGGCGTTGTCGTGGTCAAAATTGCCCTTGGCATCCCTGGGTGCTGCCCAGCTGCTCCAGCGGTGTTCTTCATCAATGATGAAGCGATAGTCCTCGCCCATCAGCTCAGCCGCCATCTGGCGTTCTTGTTCTAGATCATCCAGGTATTTGAGGAAGAGCATCCAACTGGTTTGTTCGGTGTAGTCCAGTTCGCTGGAACAGCCAGCATCTTTCCAGAGAACGTCGTCGATTGCTTTGAAGGTTTGTTCAAACATGCTTGGTGTTCATCCATAAGGGTAGGGAGCCGGTTCTCTTATCACTTTAACTAGGCTGTTTTAACTTCCATTGCACCTCTTTACCCGCATAAAAGGGCACCATACTCTCCCCCTGGGGCAATTGAATGCGCTCTGGCACTGTCCAGCTTTCACGCACCAAGGTTAGGTGGCTTTCGTTCAGGGGCAAGCCGTAAAAATTTGCTCCATGCTCACTGGCAAAGGCTTCCAACTTGTCTAGCACACCCAGGCTGTCAAAGATTTGCGCATAAAGCTCCAGTGCGGACCAGGCACTGTAACACCCGGCACAGCCGCAGCTGCTTTCTTTACTGCTTTGGCTATGGGGGGCTGAATCAGTTCCCAGGAAGAACTTGCTTGAGCCGCTAGTCACAGCATCAAGCAGAGCCTGCTGGTGAGTGGCGCGTTTAAGAATGGGCAAGCAGTAGTTGTGTGGCCGAATACCGCCGACCAGTAAGTCGTTGCGGTTCATTAACAAATGCTGCGGCGTTAAGGTTGCGGCCAAGCGCTCAGGGCCTTGCTGAACAAACTCAACGGCATCTGACGTGGTGATGTGTTCAAAAACGACTTTAAGCTGAGGGTGTTCAGCCACAATACGGCTTAAATGGCGGTCGATGAAGGCTTTTTCACGGTCAAAAATATCAATCTCGGCATCGGTAACCTCACCATGCACCAGCAAGGGCATACCCGCTTCCGCCAGGGCTGCAAAAACAGGGTCAAGTCGCTCAAGCGAGTTGACTGCTGCGCTGGAATTGGTGGTCGCCCCCGCTGGGTAGAGTTTGGCTGCAACCACACCGGCTTGCTTGGCATCAGCAATGTCTTGGGCGCTGGTTTGGTCGGTTAAATAGAGCGTCATCAAAGGCTCAAAACGCTGCCCTGTAGGGACGGCCGCAAGGATACGTTGCCGGTAGGCTTCAGCCTTGGCAGCCGTAGTAACCGGCGGTGTTAAATTGGGCATAATAATTGCGCGCTCAAAGCAGCGGCTGGTGGCAGGCACGGTTTCGTGCAGTAACTCATGATCTCTAAGGTGAAGGTGCCAATCATCGGGGGTTCTGATGGTTAATTCCTGGGTTGCCATAGCTCGCTACTCGTTAATATAGGTCGCTCTATACTAATCGTTTCAGTGAGTCAGAACAAAAAAACACCACTGCAAACAGAAGTGATGAGAATGAAGGGAAAAGATCGGAGTTGGACCGGAGACAAGAATAGACTGGGTATTTCCGGAGGAGATAAGTGCTTGAATAAAGGGAGAAAATTGAGCATTGAAAGCTTGGTACCGAAGGCCGGACTCGAACCGGCACACCCGTTAGGGCGGCGGATTTTGAATCCGCTGCGTCTACCAATTCCGCCACTTCGGCATTTTTTGGGCAAGCAGATTACTCTGCTCTGGTAGGTGCGAGCCATTATAGTGATCTTTCGCCGTCCGTCAATGACCTTTGTGGTTAAGTAAGTTAAAATGCGCCGCCAATTAATGAACTTAGGGTTACCCGCCTCCCATGCAGCGCAGTGATTTCCATTTTGATCTTCCTGATGATTTGATCGCCCGTTATCCGGCCGAGGAGCGACGCGGCTCCCGCCTGTTGGTTTTGCAGGGCGATGAAATCAGCCACCGACAGTTTCCTGACTTGCTGGATTATTTGCAGCCTGGCGATCTGATGGTCTTTAACAACACCAAAGTTATCCCGGCGCGCCTGTTTGGCCAAAAAGAGACCGGGGGCAAAGTTGAAGTCTTGATTGAGCGACCTCTGGATGAGCATCGAGCCCTGGCGCATATACGTTCCAGCAAATCCCCCAAACCAGGTTCACGCCTGCAGCTGGAAGGCGGTATTGAGGTTGAGTGCACCGGCAGGGAAGGCGCTCTCTTTTGCCTGAGCTTCCTTAACCCGGAACCTCTTTTGGAGCTATTGGAAGCTCATGGGCACTTACCTCTGCCCCCCTATATTGATCGTGAAGACCAGCAGACAGACAGAGAACGTTACCAAACGGTTTATGCCCAACACCCAGGGGCTGTAGCTGCTCCCACCGCAGGCCTGCATTTTGATGACCTACTGTTGGAGCAAATTCGCGAGAAGGGGATCGAAACAGCCTTTGTTACCCTGCATGTGGGTGCAGGCACCTTTCAGCCAGTCAAGGTGGATAAGCTGGAAGAGCACCAGATGCACAGTGAGTGGCTGGAAGTCACTCCCGAAGTTGCGCAAAAGGTTCGCACTACCCGGCAAAACGGCGGGCGAATTATTGCTGTAGGTACCACCAGTGTGCGCTGCCTGGAAACAGCCAGTCGTTCCGGGGAGATTCAGCCCTACACCGGCGATACCGATATATTTATTTATCCGGGCTATCAGTGGCAATGTGTGGATAGGCTGATCACCAACTTCCACCTGCCCGAGTCCACTTTGCTGATGCTGGTTAGTAGCTTTTCCGGCTATCAACCCGTCATGCAGGCCTACCATGAAGCGGTCGCCGAAAAGTACCGTTTTTTCAGCTATGGCGATGCCATGCTGCTCACCCGAACCCCTTCTGACGAGAGCCATTGATTCCATGCGTCCTGAATCTTCCATGCAATTTGAACTGCTGAACACTGACGGTCAGGCCCGCCGAGGCCGCATCAGCTTCCCGCGGGGCGACATAGAAACCCCGGCCTTTATGCCAGTCGGTACTTATGGAACCGTCAAGGGCATGCTGCCCCGTGACATTGAAGATCTGGGTGCCCAGATCGTTCTGGGCAACACCTTTCATCTGATGCTCAAGCCCGGCACGGAAATCATCAAAGCCCATGGTGACCTGCATGATTTCATGCAGTGGCAAAAACCCATTCTGACCGACTCCGGTGGCTTTCAGGTTTTTTCTCTGGGTAAGCTGCGCAAGATTACCGAAGAAGGCGTGCACTTTCGCTCCCCACACGATGGTGCCAAGGTCTTTATGGGGCCGGAGGAGTCCATGCAGGTGCAAAAGGATCTGGGCTCGGACATCGTCATGATTTTTGATGAATGCACTCCCTATCCCGCTACTTTTTCAGAAGCAGAAAAATCCATGGAACTGTCCCTGCGCTGGGCCAAGCGCTCACGGGATGCTCATGGTGACAGCCCTTCCGCATTGTTTGGCATTATCCAGGGTGGCATGTATCCCGATCTGCGCAAACGCTCCCTGGAAGGTCTGAATGAAATCGGCTTTGACGGCATGGCGATTGGCGGCCTTTCCGTGGGCGAACCCAAGGAAGAAATGCTCAAAACACTGAACTACCTGCCCGCGCTGATGCCTGAAGACAAGCCCCGCTATTTGATGGGCGTGGGCACCCCGGAGGATCTGGTGGAAGCGGTACGTCGGGGTGTGGATATGTTTGATTGCGTGATGCCGACCCGCAATGCCCGTAACGGTCACTTTTTTACCCATGAGGGCGCAGTCAAGATCCGCAATGCCAAGTACAAAGATGACACCGGCCCCATTGAAAAAGGCTGTGATTGCTACGCCTGTCGTAATTTCACCCGCAGCTATTTAAGCCACCTGACCCGCAGCGGTGAAATGCTGGGCGCCATGCTGGGAACCATTCACAACCTTCGCCACTATCAACGTCTTATGGCGGGTTTGCGTCAGGCGATAGAAGAAGGTAAATTGTCTGGCTTTGTGGATGACTTCTATGCGCGCCGTGGGCAGACAACTCCGCCCCTGGCCGAATAAAATACCAAACACTTTGAATCAACCTTTAACTTAACGCTTTTAAGGAGCCCTTAATGGACTTTTTTATCTCTGCTGCCCACGCTGATGGTGGCGCTGCCAGCCCTATCTCCAGCATTGTCATGCTGGTTGGTTTTGTTGCCATTTTTTACTTCATGCTGATCCGCCCCCAACAAAAGCGGGCCAAGCAGCATAAAAACCTTCTGGCTGAACTGGCCAAGGGTGATGAAGTTACTCTGGCCGGTGGTGTCATGGGTCGCATTACCAAAGTCACTGACGAGTTCCTGATTCTGGAGATTTCCGACAACACTTCGATCAAGGTTCAAAAATCAGCGGTTACTGCCGTACTGCCCAAAGGTACGCTCAAAGCAGTAGACTCTGAGTAAAAACCGTTCAGCCCCGGCAATGTCGGGGCTTTTTCTGGTCGGTTCATCCGGCTTTCTCTGATAAGCTAAGTTGCAAGGCTGCCATGCTCAATCGCTATCCTCTCTGGAAAAACCTGCTGATCCTTTTGGTTATATCCATCGGTATTATCTACGCCCTGCCCAACCTCTTTCCTGAAGACCCCGCCGTTCAGGTAACAGGTTCGCGGGGAGCCATTGAGGTGGATGAGAGTCAGCTGCGTAAGGCTGAGCAGGCTCTGGATTCCAGAAATATTCCAGTCAAAAGTCTTGCTCTGGAAAACTCCACACTGCTTTTGCGCTTTAGCAATGGCGACCAACAACTGCGTGCCCGAGACCTTCTCCAGGAAACCCTTGGGGATGATTACGTGGTTGCTCTCAACCAGGCAGCAACAACGCCTGAATGGTTGAGATCACTCGGTGCAAGAGGTGTTAACCTGGGCCTGGATTTGCGTGGTGGGGTTCACTTCCTGATGGAAGTGGATATGCAAGCTGCCGTCGAGCAACAGCTCAAGGTGGCTGCCAGTGAAATTCGCAGCACCCTGCGTAATGAACGCTTGCGCTTTCGCCAGGTTACCCTGGAAGAAGGTCAAATCCTGGTGCGCATGGCTTCCGCCGACCTGCTGGATCAAGCCCAACGCCGCCTGCAAACAGACCTGGATGAATACCAATACACCCAGGAAGCCAGTGAAAACCTTTTGATATTAAGCCTTTCCGAGCAGGCCGTCCGTGAGATTGAAGATTATGCAGTCGATCAAAACCTGATCACTCTACGCAACCGGGTCAATGAGCTGGGTGTCGCCGAACCCCTGGTGCAACGTTCCGGTCGTGACCGCATTGTGGTTGAGTTGCCCGGCGTGCAGGATACAGCCGCCGCCAAACGCATCCTGGGGGCCACCGCCAATCTGGAGTTCCGCCTGGAAGCCAGACGCAATGCAGATCCTCTGGAAGTGGAAGAATTCCCGTTTCGTGACCAACCCGGACGTACTGCCGAGCTGCAAAGAGACCTGATCACCACGGGCAACAATGTGGCCAATGCCAGTGTCGGGTTTGATGAAAACAACAATCCCCAGGTCAATATTCGCCTGAATGGCCAGGGTGGTCGCCTGATGAGTCAGGCAACCCGACCCAATATTGGTCGCAGCATGGGGGTTCTCTTTATAGAACATAAAACCCGAACCCATTACAAACGCGTGAATGGTGAGCGTGTGGAAGTACGTGAACCCTATACTGAGCGGGGAATCATTTCCCTGGCCACCATTCAAAGCGAACTGGGTTCCAGCTTTCGTATTACCGGCATAGGGGATACCCAGGAAGCTTCCGAACTGGCCTTACTGTTGCGCGCCGGCGCACTGGCTGCACCCATCTATTTTGTTGAAGAGCGCACCATCGGCCCCAGCCTGGGAGCCAAAAATATCGAGCGCGGCATCACCTCCATTCAAATCGGTCTTGCCCTGGTGGTTCTCTTTATGGTGGTTTGGTATCGCACCTTTGGTATTTTTGCCTGTGTCGCCCTGGCTACCAACCTGGTTCTTCTGGTTGCCCTTCTTTCAGCTTTGGGTGCCACTCTGACCCTACCCGGTATTGCCGGTATCGTGCTCACCCTGGGTATGGCGGTGGATGCCAACGTTCTGATCAATGCCAGGATAAAAGAAGAAATCTATCACCGGGGAATGTCACCCCAGAATGCCATCCATGCCGGTTACGAGAAGGCTTTCTCCACCATCCTGGATGCCAATATCACCACCTTCCTGGTGGCCATTATTCTCTTTTCAATAGGCACAGGGCCGGTTAAAGGCTTTGCAGTCACCCTTTCACTCGGGTTGCTGACCTCCATGTTTACTGCCATTGCCGTCACGCGCATGCAGGTTAACTGGGTATACGGTACGCGCCGTATCGAACGCCTTCCTCTTTAAGGTCAGGAGCAAAAGATGTCCAAGCTGTTAAACATCAACATTGATTTCATGCGGGCCAGGCGTCTGGCTTTTGCAATTTCTGCTGCTTTGCTGCTGATTTCGGTGGCTTCCCTGGCTACCCAGGGCTTGAAGCTGGGGCTGGATTTTACCGGTGGCACCCTGGTGGAACTTCACTACCCCCAGGCACCGGAATTGACAGAAGTCCGCGATCAGCTGGAAACAGCCGGCTATGAGAATTTTGTTGTACAAAATTATGGCAGCTCCCAGGATATACTGGTGCGCCTAAGCCAGGGCTTTTCACCCGAAGTGGGGGAAAATGTTCGCAGTTTGTTAAGCTCCGAAGCGGAAGCCATTGAGCTGCGTCGTGCCGAGTTTGTGGGTGCCCAGGTAGGTGAAGAACTGCGTGATCAGGGTGGGCTGGGTATGCTGGTCGCACTGGCCTGCGTGATGATTTATGTCGCTTTCCGTTTTCAGTACAAGTTTGCTCTGGGTTCAGTCTTGGCTTTGGCGCATGATGTTATCCTGCTGCTGGGCTTTTTCTCTCTGTTCCGAATTGATTTTGATCTCACCGTCCTGGCAGCTCTGCTGGCTGTGGTCGGCTATTCACTTAACGATACCATTGTGGTGTATGACCGCATCCGGGAAAACTTTCGTACAGTACGGGAAGGTGGCCCCAAGGACCTGATCAATCTGTCCATTAACCAGACCCTGATTCGCACCACGATTACCAGTTTAACCACCCTGCTGGTGCTTTTCTCACTACTGATCTTTGGCGGGGAAATGATCCACAACTTTGCCCTGGCTCTGATCGTGGGTGTTCTGGTCGGTACTTACTCGTCTATCTATGTGGCAGGCACCCTGCTGCTGAACCTGAAAATCAGCCGTGATGACCTGGCCCTGCCGGTCAAGGAAGGGGTTGTTGAGGAAGATGGACGCCCCTGATGTCTCTGGATGTCTTTATTGCAAGGCATCCAGGTAGTTGATCCACTGGCGGGCTGCGGTTTCTTTACTGGATTCCAGCAGCTCTTCCAGCAACACTCTGGCCTGCTCATAGTTCTGCAATTCAATATGCGCATTGGCCATCAATAATTCCACTTCTTCCAGCGCATCACCTGTCAGGCCGGGCTTTAATTCTTCCCAGGCCTGGATTGCGGCTTCCCAATTGCCCTGGCTGAAATGCCAGTCAGCCAAACGCCGCCAGTCATCCTGGCTTTGTGTAGCTTTCGCCAGGCGTTTCAGTGCAGTGGCTGTAGGTTGTGGCTGGCCAGTCTGCAACCAAGCCTGCGCTGCCAGACGTAGCCGCTCGGCAGTTTCTTCTTGCGGACTTTTTTCCAGAAGCTGTTCGAAGACCTTCGCGGCCCTGAGTGGCTGACCGGCATTGAGCAGTTCGTGCCCCAAGACCTCCTGCTCACGACTGCTTAAATAACCACGGCGCTGCGCCAGCTCCTGGGTTACCAGGGCTTCCTGAGGGCGCCCAGCCAGTTTCTGTAGTTGCGCCAATTGGCTCCAGAGGCGCGGTCTTTCCGGGCTGACTTCCAACCTCTTGGCCTGGTGTTCGGAAGCTTCTGCCCATTTTTCCTGATGTTGATAAATGGCAACCGCCAGTGCCCGCCATGAGTCCGGTGGGACGCTTCTCAACTCCAGAGCATTCAGCACCCAGGGTTCAGCCTGTTGCCATTGCTCCAGCTGGGCCAGAAGCGCTGAGCGTAAATAGTGGGCCTGGGCATTGGGCTCTTCTTCAGCTTGCCACCAAAGCTCCAATTGATTCAATGCCTTGGCATATTCCCCCTGACCGGTCAGTACCTGTATCAGCAGCCAGCGCAGGGCTTGTAGTGTTTGTTCATCCAGGTCTTTGGCATGACCGAGTGCATCCTCCAGAATTCCGGTGGCTGCCTTCAGGTCACCTTTTTGTTGATAAGCCTGGGCAAGTACTCTGGCAACAAAAGCACGCACAAAAGCTTTTTGCTCACTGCTTCCCCGCGGGTTTTCATAAAGAGGATTGCCCAGCTCAAAGACCTGATCCAGTTGCTGCTCGTGCAGGGCATCACCCAGATGGGTGAGCTCTTCATATTGGCGGGGAGTCAGTTCCGGAGGGTTGGCCTGAAGTGAGGAAACCAGAAGCAGGCCAGTCAGACCCAGCACCTGTTGTAGCTTTGCCTTCATCCACTGCCCTCCAGTCGAAATTCCAGTCGCTGCCTGAGTTGTGCCCCCGTACTTCCCAGCTCGTCGCTGGAAAAGCGCCAGCGTGCTATGGCCCGACGTGCAGCCCGGTCAAACACCCCTTCCGGCTGCGCAGCCACCACCCGGATGGTTTCGGGCTGCACCTGTCCTCGTGAATCAACCTCGAAAACCAGTTCCACCCAGCCTTCAAGGCGTCGAGCCAGAGCCCGGCGCGGATACTGGGGTTGCACACGATGCACCGGGGCCACATTCGCCTGAACCAGGTTTGAGTCCAACTCTGGAAAGTCACCGGAGCCCATGTCCATATTCAGATCAGGCAGCGGATTTTCAATCACAAAATCTGATTCTAGCGCAGACACCTGCGTAGCAGAAGCTTCTACCTGGCTGCTGGTTTGTGCCTGTGTTGGCTCAGGAGGCGGTGGTGGCGGAGGAGGTTGCAACTTTTCAACCTCCGGCTCAGGCTCTACCTGGGCCCAGTGGAGTGAGACCCGTTCTGGCCTGGGTCCGGCATCGCCTTCGGGCGCTTGAATAACCCAGCCCAGGCCCAGAAAAAAACTCAGCACCCCGACCAAAGCCAGGGGCACAGCCAGGAGTTGATGCATCAGTATTTTGTTCATGGTTGTGCTGCCAGGGACATGCGCTCAATTCCCGACTGACGCAGCCTGTCCATCACTTCGACCAATCGACCTGAACGCGCGTCCTTGTCGGCTTGAATCACAACACTGGAGTTAGGACGTTCGGCCTGCAAGCGCGCAACTGTAGGACCCAGCGCCGCCAATGCCAGAGGTTCGCGATCAACCCAGACTTCACCTTCAGGGGTAATGGCAATCAGAATGCTGGCCTGGGATTGAATTTCAGCCGTCGCGGCCTGGGGTGGATCAACATCAATGCCGCTTTCACGTACAAAAGAGGTGGTGACAATAAAAAAGATCAACAGGATAAACACCACATCAATCATGGGGGTCAGATTGACTTCAGTATCATCCTGTTCCTGACTGAGCAGGCGGGAACGACGCATGGTTTACTCCTGCTGGTTGTTCTGCTGTAGGGAGCGACGGACTTTACGCTGCCAGAGGCTGAGAAAGAACATACCCGGAAGCACCACCGCCATGCTGGCAAAAGTCGGCAGGATGGCACGGGCAATCCCGGAAGCCAGTTGGCGTGGGTCTGCTGAAGAGCCCAGACTGAGTCCATCAAAAACCAGCACCATACCGGTTACGGTTCCCGTAAGCCCCAACAGAGGTGTGATCATGATCAGTGCCTTCAATAGCGGCAGGCCTGTTTCCATTCGGTTCAGGGCACGCAGGTATTCAGCTTTCACAATCAGGGTTTCCCGCTCACCTGGTTGCGGCGATTGTCTTGCAGGCAGGGTTTTCCAGGTTAACCAACGCCAGATACTCAAGTAAAGAAGGATGGCTGCCACCAGAAAAATCACCCACATTATCACTCCACCCTGAGCCATCAAGGCATCCAGTGCCCGGAAGGCATTCCAGGGCAACAGGGCAGCCAGCCAGTCCATCATCACGACCTGGATACAGTCTGGCTGCCCAGTCGATTGGACAGCCAGGCAGAGGTTTCAGCTTCCAGGGTCCGTGCCAGGTGCCGGGAGCGTCCCTGCAACAGCAGATGCGCCAGCAATAATGGCACAGCTGTCACCAGGCCCAGTACAGTGGTCATCAGGGCCTGGGAAATCCCCGAAGCCATCATGGCAGGATCACCGGTACCAAACAGGGTAATGGCCTGGAAAGTCGCTATCATCCCGGTGACCGTACCCAGAAGACCCAGCAGAGGGGCCATGGCTGCCAAGAGCTTCACCCAGGAAAGACCACGTTCAAGACCTGCTGCTTCCCGTAACAAAAGCTCATCCATTCGCGCCTCCAGAGCTTCCGGGTGAATGGATGCACTCACTGTTTCCCGCCGTAAACCGGCCAAAACACGACCCAAAGAGTTACTGGTCTGAGGGTCTTCAAGCTGTTGCAACTGGTGTTTGACACGCTGATTTTCAGCCACCAGGCGCAGAGATTGCACCAGAGCGACCAGCAAACCGAGACTGCCGAGAAAAATAATCAGATAACCGACGTAGCCACCTTGTTGAATCCGCTCCAGCAAATCGGGCTGGTGACTGTAAAGACGCAGAGTCTGCCCCCGTGCCGGGTCCAGTGTGACTTCATCTTTTATACCCGCGACAAAATCTTCTGCCTGCTGCCGGGCCTCCCCAGGCTGGCGTGGCCAGAGTACCGCAGGCTGACCGGACTCAAAACGCAGGAGACCCTGCTCATTCAACAATTGAATATCACCCAGCCTCACCACTGAGCCTGTTTGTTGACTGCCTTCAGAATCCACCCAGTTTGTAGTGAAGCTGACTACTTGACCGGAGGCCAGCCAGGTTTTCTGCAAACCCTGCCATAGCTCTTCGAGTGCCTGAATGCCGGGGACACCCTGGTCGTGATCAGGGCGAAAAGTTTCCAGAAGGTCGGGGGTCTGCTGGATAACCAAAGCATCACTCAACAAGCCATAGAGGCTGCTTTTTGCATCTTGATAAACTGAAAAAACCTCACCCAGTGAGGCAGAGCGTCTTTGCAGACGTTCCTGTGTTTCCTGCAGCTCTTCCTCAAGCTGCAACTGTTGTTCTTCCAGCTGCTTGCGGCGGGTTTCGGCTTCTGCTTGTGCCTTTCTGGCCTCCGACAGAGCCAGGGCTTGGGTATCTCTGGCTTCCTGACGGAGTTGCAAACGTGCCTCTTCGGCCAACTGCCGCTCCATGCCAGCATTTCGGGTTTCCAACAGTAACTCTTGCCAGTAGTCTTCAGGCAGACGCTGCTCAGCCATCAGGGGCAAACAAACACAGAGCAGCAGCAGAGGAAGAATTCTCGATATCATGATTTTTCCTCTTCAGCCTGGCGCAAGGGAATTGAAAGCGGCAGGCTGAGCAATTCCGGCAGACCCCGTTCATCGGCCAATTCCAGGCCTTTGGCCACTTCGGCACGCTGACTGGAAGTCAAGGGCAGCCATTTTTCTTCAGCAGCCTGCCAGACTCCGGCTCGCTGCTGATCTTCGGAAAGATAATAAAGTCCTATGCGACCCAAACGCAGCAGGCTAACCCTTTCTTTTTCGCGACCCTCGGCCACCTGGATAAATTCACGATGACTGCTCAGCTGGCGACCCTGGCTTGCTTCATTGCGATAGGTGGCCAGCAGTTGGCGGAGCTTCTCAGCATGGCTGACATCCACACGCGGCAATAATTTTTGTAAATCAGCCACTTTTTGTAAGCGTTCTTCCTTGCGAAATGGCAAATCGTGACGAATAAAGTCTTCCAGGCGTGTCAGCATCAGCTGCATCAGAGGCTCCAGCTCTTCACGAGTGGTGTCCAGGCTATCCAGCTGCTTCTCAAGCTTATCCACCTGGGCAGCCAGGTTGGCATTCCACTCAGCAAGACGGCGGTTATGGGCTTGCAGCACCAGGGTTTCACGCCTGACCTGTCGCCAGGCTTGAAAATCCGCCTGTCGCTGGGCATCCAGTTTTTCCACCTGCTTTTGAATGGCTTTGGCAGATTCCTGGGTCGATTTCTCCACTTGCCGGGCTTCCTGGCTGGTTGTCGAGCCACTGGCCAGAGCAGGTAATAGAATCAGGAGGATAAGGGCAACAGAAGACAAAGTGAGGGGTTTCATCAGCTATCCATCAATAAAACCCGACCTTGCATTGGGAACAAGGTCGGGTTGAATTACTTTAAATCAAACCGGCACGACGCAGTAGTTGCAAAGTGCCTTCAAGATCTTCCAGCTGATCCAGATCAATTTCAGGACTGGCTTTCACGGCATCCGAATAGGATTCAGAATGCTGGTTCTGAATAACGCCATCAATGACCGGATACTCGTTTACTTCCAGAGCAAAGTACTGTTGTGCTGCAGGTGAAATCAGGAAACGCACAAACTCACGAGCTGCCTTCTGGTTATCACTGGCCTTGAGAATACCCACGCCAGCCACATTCATCAGGTTACCGATATCACCAGCCTTGAAGAAAGCCTGATCGGCCGGGAAGTCAGGATCGGTTTTGGTGAAGCGTGGCAGGTAGTAATTGTTCACCAGGCCATAATCAATCTCGCCATCGGCTACACCCTGAACCTGGGTGGAGTTATTGCGAAATACCTTGGTGTCATTGGCCTTCATAGCTTCCAGCCATTCCAGGGTACGCTCGTCACCGTATTCAACGCGCATGGCGGTCACAAAAGACTGGAAAGAACCATTAGTGGGTGCCCAGCCTACGCGTCCTTTATACTGGTCGTCAGTCAGGTCAAAAACACTTTCCGGGTGATCTTCAGCGGTGGTGCGCTCAGGAGAGTAAACAAAAAGACGGGCACGACCAGTAGTAGCGACCCAGTTGCCGGAAACACTTTTGTAGATACCGGGCAGATCCTGGTAAATCTTTTTCGGCATTTTGGCCAGCAAACCCGCCTGACTCACCGCACCCATGGCACCGGCATCCTGACCCCAGTAGAGATCAGCAGGTGTGCGCTTGCCTTCTTCCTGCAGAAGAACAGCCAGTTGGGCTGTGCCACCGTAACGAACTTCAACGTTGATGCCGGTTGACTCTTCAAACTGGCTGATGATGGGCTGAACCATGGATTCACCACGTCCAGAATAAAGTGTCAGGGTCGTTGCAGATACTACCGGGGCCGCCAGCATCGCGCCGACCAAAGCCAAGGGAGCAAAAAGCTTTCTGTTCATCTCTGGTTCCTCTGAAAGACATTTAAAAATGAGTTAACAGGAGCAAGATTATCAAAAGCGCCCAAGCCTGTAAATGATAATTACAATCAGTTGTACTTGCATTGAAGCCCTTCCATACCGGAAACAAAAAAACCCGACCCACTTTTGCAGTGAATCGGGTTTTTTCATGCTGTCACAACTTATGCCAAGTGAGGCTTCAACTGACTGACCAACTGACGGAAAGCTTTGGGGTTGGTAATCAGCAGGCGACCTCGCTCACCCAACCGGGGAGCGCCAGTCAGATCACCGGCAAGACCACCGGCTTCTTTTAAAATCAGCAGCGCTGGTGCCAGGGCCTGTTCATCCGCCCCCAGAAAAATACCGGCATCCAATTGCCCGGCGGCCACTGCACAGATATCCAGGGCATCACAACCGGAAGCATAAAGCTGATTGACACCCAGGTGCTGCACCAGCTTGAGATAATCAGGCAAAAGTTGTTCGCGCAAACCGGCTGCAGGCAAAGGTAAGGCAGCTGCCGCCTGATCAGCCTTCCAACCTTGCAGCACGCGGATACGACGACCATTCAGGGTTGCGCCTCGGCCACGGCTGGCCAGGTATTCCTGCTCGGTGGCCGGATTCAGAAGCACCACATGCTCGAGACGATCTCGCTGGTAGATGGAAATGGACAAGGCAAAAGAGGGGTAGCCACGCTGCAAATTGGCCTCACCCGTCAGGGCGTCCACTTCCCAGCAGATATCGCCACTGCCTTCCAGCTTGATACGTCGACCTTTAAAGGAAGCATCCGGGTGGGCACGAACCAGTTGGCGTTCGATAGCCTGCTCAACCCGCTTGCCGCAGGTTTGCAAAAGTTCATCCAGGGTATTGTCACTGCGCGCCAGATCCAGGCGCTCAAGAACATGTTCATAGTGCTCGCTGACACTGCGGGCTGCGCGCAATGCCAATTGAAGAGTCGGGTGCATACTTCACCGGCTGTGATTGTTAAGGAACAAAAGGGAGGAGTATGATAGACGGTTTTCACGTAATAACAAGCCGTAAAGCCTGTTTCAAGACTTTTCAGGAAGCCTTCATGTCAGTTCACAGCTCTTTGTTGGATTCAGTACGCATCATACTGGTGGGCACCTCCCATCCAGGCAACATTGGCGGAGTGGCCCGCGCCATGAAAAACATGGGGCTGAAAGACCTCTGGCTGGTTGCGCCCCGCGCCCAGTTCCCCCACCCCGAGGCGGTATTTCGCAGCTCGGGGGCCACGGACATCCTGGAAAACACCCAGGTTACCGAGCAGCTCGAAAAAGCCTTGGCTGGTTGCACCCTGGTTGCCGGAACCAGTGCCCGCTCACGTCATATTCCCTGGCCACTGCTTAACCCTCGAGAACTGGCAGGGCGTTTGCATGAAGAACTGGAGCAGCCACAGCATAAAGTGGCTCTGGTGTTTGGCCGTGAAGACCGAGGACTCAGCAATGATGAGCTTCACCTCTGTCACCTGCACGTCAATATACCCACCAACCCCGATTTCAGTTCATTGAATCTGGCTGCTGCGGTTCAGGTACTCAGCTATGAATTGCGCATGTCGATTCTCGAACACCAGTCGCAAACCCAGCCGGTTGCCGACCAGCCATTTGGCACTCAGTGGGATGCACCTTTGGCGGACAGTCAGGCTTTACAGCGATTTTTTGAACACCTGGAAACAACCTTGATTGATATTGACTTTCATGACCCCGATAATCCCAGACAACTAATGAGCCGCCTGCGCCGCCTCTATTTGCGCGCCCGACCCGACACAACCGAGATCAACATGCTACGCGGCATTCTCACCAGCACCCAAAAGGTTGCCGGTACCAAACAGTGAGACGCTTGATGTTCCAACAAATCCGAGACGATATTAACAGTGTTTTTGACCGTGACCCGGCGGCACGCAACTGGTTTGAGGTATTGACCACCTACCCCGGTCTGCATGCCTTGCTTTTCCATCGCTGCAACCACTGGCTGTGGAAAAAAGGCCTGAAGTGGCTGGCACGCTGGATGTCCACCTGGGCACGCTGGTTGACCGGTATTGAAATCCACCCCGGCGCACGAATCGGCCAACGTTTCTTTATTGATCACGGCATGGGGGTTGTGATCGGTGAAACAGCCGAAATCGGTGATGACGTCACTCTTTATCACGGCGTGACTCTGGGTGGCACCAGCTGGAACAAGGGCAAACGCCATCCCACTCTGGAAGAAGGTGTTATCGTTGGTGCCGGAGCCAAAATTCTCGGCCCCTTTACCGTAGGCAAGGGTGCCAAGATCGGCTCCAATGCCGTTATCACCAAAGAAGTGCCTGCCGGGGCAACCGTTGTCGGCATTCCTGGTCGCATCGTCATGCGCGCCCAGCCGGATGAGCCCGATGCTGATCTGCAGGTCGACCCGGAACTTCGCGCTGCCGCCCACAAGCGTTTCGGCTTTGATGCCTACGGCATCAGTGAGGAAATGCCTGACCCGGTTGCCAAATCGATTCGCGGCCTGCTTGACCATATGCATGCCGTTGACGAACGCATGGGGCAGATTTGCCATGCCCTACACCGCCTGGACAGTAATTTTCACGAAGAAGATCTACCCGAATTAAACCAGGATGACCTTCCAGAAGACGGTGATATCTGTGCCCTCTGCGGACTGGAGGAAATTGGACGCAAAAAAGGCAACAAAACCTCCGATCCTTAACGCCTTATTACTTGACTAAAATACACGGTCTTTGCATAATCATCAGACTTACCATCTATAGGGGCTAACGCCATGAGACTGACCACCAAAGGCCGTTACGCGGTTACCGCCATGCTTGATCTGGCTTTAAACGCCCGCAAGGGTCCGGTTTCCCTGGCAGACATTTCCACGCGCCAGGAAATCTCCCTTTCCTATCTGGAGCAACTCTTTGCCCGTCTGAGACGCAATGAGCTGGTGACCAGTGTGCGCGGACCCGGCGGTGGTTACCAGCTGGCCAGAGAAAGCCAAGACATTTATGTTGCCCAGGTTATTGATGCCGTCAATGAGTCCGTTGATGCCACCCGCTGTCGTGGCAAAGGCGACTGCCGTCAAGGGCATACCTGCCTGACCCACCACCTCTGGTGCCAGCTTTCCGATCAGATTCACGAGTTTCTCAGCAGTATCAGTCTGGCTGAACTGGTCTCCAAGGAAGAAAACCTGCGCAAAGAGATCGCTCAAAACCAGCAGCCGGAAGACAATAAAATTCAGCTATCCGTGGTCTAAAGCAACCTTCCCATGACGTTTATTTATCTGGATTATGCCGCCACCACACCTGCAGCCCCCGAGGTTGCTGAAAAAATGGCGGGCTATCTGACACTCGATGGTTGTTTTGCCAATCCGGCTTCACGTTCACATCTGGCAGGCTGGCAAGCTGAACAGGCTGTGGAAAAAGCACGCCGTCAGGTCGCTGACTTAATCAACGCCGACTTGCGGGAAATTGTCTGGACCTCCGGTGCCACCGAAGCCAACAACCTGGCTCTCATCGGCGCTGCGCGAGCCAACCCTGAACGTGGTCGTCATATCATTACTTCGGCCATTGAACACAAGGCTGTTCTGGACACTTGTACCTGGCTGGAAAAACAGGGCTGGGAGATCACCCGTCTGAAACCGGATCGTCACGGCCAAATCCAGGCCCAGCAGGTTGCCGAGGTTCTGCGCGAGGACACTCTGCTGGTTTCACTGATGCTGGTCAACAATGAATTGGGAACGGTGAACCCCCTTGCCCAGATCAGCGAACTGCTCTCAGACCACACCTGCTTATTGCATGTGGATGCGGCCCAGGCTGCAGGCAAACTGCCAGTGGATGTTAAAGCCCTGCAAATTGATTTGTTGTCTTTAAGTGGCCACAAATTTTACGGCCCCAAGGGTGTTGGTGCCCTTTATGTACGTCGTGAGCCACCCGTTCACCTGGAAGCTTTGATTCATGGTGGTGGTCACGAACGCGGAATGCGATCCGGCACCCTCCCCACCCACCAACTGGTGGGCATCGGTGAGGCGGCACAAATGGCTAAAGAGCAAATGCAGGCTGATGCCCAGCATGCCAGTCAATGTCGCAAGGCTTTTTTGGAGCAACTGGATCAGCGTTTTTATACACAAACCGCAGCCAATCCTGGCAACTGGCCGGGCATCATTAACCTGGCTTTTCCGGGCGTTGAGGCCGAAACTTTAATTCTGGCGTTACCCGACCTGGCGGTTTCGACCGGCTCGGCATGCAACTCTGCGACCGTAGATCCGTCTTATGTATTAACCGCTCTAGGATTACCCAGAACAGTGGCTCTAAGTTCTGTTCGTTTCAGTTTTGGCCGCTACCTTTCTCTGGCACAAGCCAAAGAAGCGGGACAGCAGGTCAACCAGGCTTTAGAACGCCTGCATTCTTAATGAGAGGTATCTTGTCATGTCTGTATCCATAACACCTTCAGCAGCAGAACACATCAGTCAATGCCTGAAAGACCGGGGGCAAGGTGAAGGTCTTCGGGTCAAGGTCAAACCCAGCGGCTGTTCTGGCTACTCCTACGTGTTGGACTTTGCTGACCGGGTCGAGGCCAATGACGAAGTCTTTGAAGATCAAGGAGTCAAAATTCTGGTCGACAAAGACAGTCTGCCTTTACTGGAAGGCACTGAAGTCGACTATGTCCAGGAGGGGCTAAACCGCTTCTTTCGCTTCAACAATCCACGTGTAAAAGACGAGTGTGGTTGTGGGGAAAGCTTCAGCGTATAATTGCGCCGAAAGTTTAACCCCAAGAACCCACTCTGGAGATTTACATGGCTGTTGAGCGTACGCTATCCATTATCAAACCTGATGCTGTTGCCAAAAATGTAATTGGCGAAATTCTGTCCCGCTTTGAAAAAGCTGGCCTGAATATTGTTGCCGCCAAAATGCAGCACCTGAGCCGCGAACAGGCTGAAGGCTTTTACGCTGAGCATAAAGAGCGTCCTTTCTTCAATGATCTGGTCAGCTTCATGACCTCAGGCCCGGTTGTCGTTCAGGTTCTGGAAGGTGAAAATGCCATCGCACAAAACCGTGACCTGATGGGTGCTACCAACCCTAAAGAAGCTGCTGCCGGCACCATCCGTGCCGACTTTGCGAACTCCATTGATGCCAATGCTGTCCATGGTTCTGATTCACCAGAATCCGCAGCACGCGAAATTGCTTATTTTTTCAGCAATGATGAAATCTGCCCACGCGGTTAATTTCACCAAAAAACACCGGGGCGTCTTTGATTAGCGCAGGATCATTAAGCGCAACAATTAATCAAACACCCTGGTAAAAAGGGGCAGCCTTGTAAAAGCTGCCCCTTTGCTGCTTGTAACCCGGACAATTTTTCGCCAAACTTCTCCCCCGAACACGCGCTGCCGCAGGCATTTAAGATGACGCCGAACAAACCAGAAATATCCGAGACTCCTAGTCAGGAAAAAACCAACCTCCTGGGTATGACCCTGGCCGAGCTGGAAGCCTTTTTCCTGCAACTGGGTGAAAAGAAATTTCGGGCTGCCCAGGTCATGAAATGGATGCATCACCGTTGTGCGGCCAGCTTTGATGAAATGACCGACCTCAGTAAAAAGCTGCGCGAAAAACTGCAGACTTGCGCCGAAGTTCGCCCACCAAAAGTGGTTCTGGAGGATATCTCCAGTGACGGTACGCGCAAATGGGTGTTGGAAGTGGGTGATGGCAGCCACGTGGAAACCGTTCTGATTCCAGCTGGTGGCAACCGCCGTACCCTGTGTGTTTCCTCCCAGGTGGGCTGTTCCCTGGATTGCTCTTTCTGCTCCACCGGCAAACAGGGGTTCCAGCGCAACCTCACGCCAGCAGAAATCATTGGTCAGGTCTGGGTGGCACAAAAATCTTTTGGCCCTCGTAAAGACAGTGCCAACCGTCCGGTCACCAATGTTGTCATGATGGGGATGGGCGAACCCCTGATGAATTACCAGCCGGTTCTCAGCGCCATGCAAATCATGCTGGAAGACAATGGCTATGGCATTTCCAAACGCCGCGTGACTGTTTCTACATCCGGCCTGGTTCCCCAGCTCGACAAACTGGGGGATGAAATTGATGTCTCCCTGGCCATTTCTCTGCATGCACCCAATGACGAACTGCGTAACCAGCTGGTCCCCATCAACAGGAAATACCCGATTCAGGAGCTGATTGCCGCCTGTCAGCGCTACCTGAAAAAATGCGGTGACTCCCGCGAAGTCACCATAGAATACACCCTGATGGCGGGAGTCAATGACCAGCAAGAGCATGCTCTGGAGCTGGCCAGAATCCTCAAGGTGCTCCCTTGTAAAATCAACCTGATTCCCTTTAACCCTTTTCCTTATTCAGGGTATGAGCGGCCTTCACGCAATCAGGTCATGCGTTTCCAGAACTGGCTCCACGAACAGGGTTATTCGGCCCCCATTCGCACCACCCGGGGGGATGACATAGATGCGGCCTGTGGGCAACTGGTCGGGCGGGTTCAGGACAAAACCCGGCGCAGTGCACGCTACGCTGAAGAGCGCATTCCAGTCGCTCTGGTCGATAGCAACTGGCCAACGGCCGGTTAAGAGGAAAACAAATGCAACGACTGGCCCTGCCATTGCTCATGCTTTTGCTCTTCACTGCCTGCGCCAGCCAGCCGCCCTGGGAAAAAACCGACCCCGACAAACAGGCTGCTGCTTACGCCAATCTGGGCATGGGTTATCTGGAACAGGAACAATACAGCCGTTCATTACAGGAATTTGGCAGGGCACTGGACTTGCGTCCCCGGCACACACAAGCTCTGCATGGTATGGCTTTGACCCTGCAGGCACAGGGTGAAAACCAGCTTGCAGAAAACTACTTTAAACAAGTTTTACAAGTTGACCCCAAGAATACTGCCGCCAGAAACAATTATGCCGCTTTTTTATTTGGGCAAAGCCGTTATGATGAAGCACGCGCTGAGTTCAAGCTGGCCAGTAAAGATATTTTTTACCCGAACCGGGCCATGATTTTTGAAAACCTGGGTTATGTTGCGCTGGAACAAGACAACCAATCCCTGGCCATAGAATACTTTCAGCGCTGCCTGGCTCTGGATCGTAACCGGATCAACGCGCACAGGGAATTACTGCGCCTTCAACTGCCGACAGACACAGAAGCCGCCCGAAAACATTGGCAGTTTCTAGATCAAGCAGGTATTCGCGACAGAGACAGTCTGGAGCTGGGCCTGGAACTGGCCAAAAAAACCGGAAATCAGCAGGAAAGAGAGCGTCTACAAGAGCTCTTAAGTGCCCGGAAAAATGACAACAACCCCTAGGCTTTCTGCTTAACTGAGGATTCCTGACACCATGACAGAAACACAGCAAGACGAACAGCCCAAGGCTGATTCAGAACACCAAGAGCGGTCCCGCCCCGACTGCAGCAGACCCGGCGAACTGCTCAGAAAGGCACGCGAAGCTCAAGGCCTGACCCAAGCTGAAGTTGCCAAGCAACTCAACTTCTTACCCGTGTATGTGCCCTCACTGGAAAATGAAAAGTTTGATGTTCTGCATAATAAAACCTTTATCAAGGGCTACATGCGTGCCTATGCACGCTTCCTGAAAATTGATGCCGAAGAAGTATTGCGCTGCTTTTCAGAACACCACCCCGAACTGGAAAACCAGGAGCGCATTCAACCCGTTGAAGGGATAAAGCCGCCCAAATCACGCAACCTTGTATTCAAGATATTCACGCTGCTGATTGTTCTGACCCTGATTGCCGTCATTATCCTCTGGTGGCAAAGCCGCAACCTTGAGCCTCTACCCTCCCTGACCAATCAGGATGTTCAGGTTGACACTCTGGATGGTGACACCATCAGTGCACCCATGGGTCAGGCTGAGGAAGAGCGCAGTGCAAAAGCGGCCGAACAACTTGACTCCCAGCCGGAAACCAGCACACCCATCATGGAGCTGCGTAGCCAGGAAGAGCCACGCCAGCTGGAAGCCCTCCCTGAGGAGGAAAACACCCAGGTCACAGAAGTACAGCCGGTAGAACCGACTCAGAACGAAGCGCCTCCAGCACCGGAAGCACGCAGTTTCAGCGGTGATCCTGCAGAAATCACAGCCGGAAACAGCAGCCTGGTCGCTCTACGCTTCAGCGATGATTGCTGGACAGAAGTGCGTGACCAGCAGGATCGTGTACTGCACGCCAACCTGAATCGGGCCGGTGACACCCTGCTCTTAGAAGGTGACGCACCTTTCCGAATGGTTTTTGGCCAGGGTAGTGCGGTGGAAGTCTATTACCAGGGTGAAGCCCTGGATTTTGCCCATCGTATCCGCCCCAATGGCTACGCTTCAATTACTGTAGAATAATTCCCTGACGGTCAACTCATGCAACACACCTCTTTTATACAACGCCGCCCATCTCGTCAGATTCGTGTGGGCTCGCTTCTGGTTGGTGGTGATGCCCCCATCAGCGTTCAGAGCATGACCAACACGGAAACCTGTGATGTCGCTGCCACTGTTCAGCAGATCCAGGCACTTGAAAAAGCGGGTGCTGACCTGGTACGCGTATCCGTGCCCAGCATGGAAGCTGCCGAGGCCTTTGGCAAAATTCGTCAGCAAACCCAGTTACCCCTGATCGCAGACATCCACTTTGATCACAAGATAGCTCTGCGTGTTGCTGAACTGGGTGTGGATTGCCTGCGCATCAATCCTGGCAATATTGGCCGGGAAGACCGGGTACGTGAAGTGGTTGCCGCTGCCCGTGACCGCGGAATATCCATACGCATTGGTGTTAATGCTGGCTCCCTGGAAAAAGATCTGCAGAAAAAATATGGAGAGCCCACCCCGGCGGCACTGGTGGAATCGGCCCTGCGCCATGTTGACCACCTGGATCGTCTGGATTTCCAGGAATTCAAGGTCAGCGTCAAGGCCTCAGATGTTTTCATGGCCGTAGCGGCTTACCGCCAACTGGCCAAGGAAATTGAGCAACCCCTGCACCTGGGCATTACCGAAGCAGGTGGCCTGCGTTCCGGCACCGTCAAATCCTCGGTGGGCCTGGGTGCACTGTTGATGGAAGGCATCGGTGACACCCTGAGGATTTCCCTGGCAGCCGATCCGGTCGAAGAAATCAAGGTTGGCTTTGATCTGCTGAAAAGCCTGCGCCTGCGCAGCAAAGGCGTCAATTTCATTGCCTGCCCCAGTTGCTCACGCCAGAATTTTGATGTGGTTGCCACCATGAATGAGCTGGAAAACCGCGTGGAAGATCTGCTCACTCCTCTGGATGTTGCCGTCATCGGCTGTGTCGTCAATGGACCGGGTGAGGCACGCGAAGCCGAACTGGGCCTGACCGGTGGCAGCCCACAACATCTGATCTACATTGACGGCAAACCCGCCAGCAAAGTGACCAGTGAGAACCTCATCGACCAGTTGGAAGAACTGATTCGCAACAAGGCTGCCGAAAAACAAACCCAACTCGATCAACTACTTGCTAAAGATTAAGGTGAAAGTTCAGTGGCAAAAAAGATTCAAGCCATCCGCGGTATGAATGACCTGCTTCCTGATACCAGCCCCCGCTGGCAGTATCTGGAAGAAAAGGTACGCAACCTGTTAAGCCGTTATGGTTACAATGAAATCCGCATGCCCGTGTTGGAGCAGACTGCACTTTTCAAACGTTCCATTGGTGAAGTGACGGATATCGTGGAAAAGGAAATGTACACCTTTGAAGACCGTAACGGAGACAGCCTGACCCTGCGCCCTGAAGGTACCGCCGGATGTGTCCGGGCCGCTGAAGAACACGGCCTGCTGTTCAATCAACAGCAGCGCCTCTGGTATCAGGGGCCCATGTTTCGCCACGAACGCCCCCAAAAAGGCCGCTACCGTCAGTTTCACCAGATCGGAGTGGAGACCTTTGGTATTCAGGGTCCGGACATCGATGCCGAGCTGATTCTCCTGTCGGCGCGCCTTTGGCGCGAACTGGGCATTCTTGATCACCTGACCCTGGAACTGAACACCCTGGGCAGCGCTGAAGCCCGAGCTGCTTATCGCAGTGCTCTGACTGCCTATCTTGAGCAATACAAAGACGAACTGGATGAAGACAGCCAGCGCCGTTTAACCAGTAATCCGCTGCGTATTCTTGATTCCAAAAATGCGCGCACCCAGGAAATTCTGCAAGATGCACCGGCATTTGCTGACCACCTGGATGAAGAAAGCCGGCAACATTTTGCCGATCTTTGCCACCTGCTGGATACAGCCGGGATTCATTACACCCTGAATCCCCGCCTGGTCAGAGGCCTGGACTACTACGGTAAGACGGTTTTTGAATGGACAACGCAAGCCTTGGGCTCACAAGGCACGGTTTGTGCAGGTGGACGTTATGACGGCCTGGTTGATCAGCTGGGTGGTCGCGCCACGCCAGCAGTCGGCTTTGCCATGGGTGTGGAACGCCTGGTGTTGCTTCTGGAAACCCTGGAAGCTTTCCCTGCTGCCCTTGACCAACGCCTGGATGCTTACTTGACTGCTGTTGGTGACGGGGTTTTCAGCCATGCCTTGTTGTTGGCCGAGCGTTTGCGCAGCGAGCAGCCCGGCTTACGAATCCAGACCCACTGTGGTGGCGGTAACTTTAAAAAACAAATTAAAAAGGCCGATCAATCCGGTGCCCGCCTGGCCATTTTGCTGGGCGAAGATGAAATGAGCCGGGGCGTAGCCTCAATTAAGTTCCTGCGGGAAGATAAAGAACAAACTGAAGTAGCCATTAGTGAGTTAGCGCTCACCCTTAAAGAGCATTTGCAAAGCCTTTAAGGTCGGTTAAGATAGCCCTCATTTAGCATTGATAACGACTGGGACGGACTATGCGCAGCGAAGAAGAGCAGATTGAATCCTTCAAAGAATGGTGGAATAAAAACGGTAAATCGCTGATGGCCGGTGTTGTCATTGCTGCGGCTGGTGTTGGCGGTTGGAAAGGCTGGGAAAGCTATCAAGCCAATCAGGCAGAGTCAGCATCCACTATCTACAGTCAGTTGACCCAGGTGGTTGCCAATGGCACAGGCGAAGAACGTGATCTTCAGGCATCAGCCCTGATCGAACAACTGACCAGTGATTTTGATAAAACCGTATATGCCGACTATGCACGCCTGTTTGCTGCGCGTCTGGCAGTGGAACGCGATGAATTTGAGCAGGCACAAGGCCATTTGCGCACAGCACTTGAATCCACCCGTGTAGAAGCCATAGAGTTGGTTACCCGCCTGCGTCTGGCGCGTATCCTCAACTCCCAGGATCAGATCAGTGAAGCCCTGAGCCTCCTTGATGTTCCCGATGCGGGAGGTTTCACTGCAGATTTTGAATCCCTGCGTGGAGATCTTTTGATGTCACAGGGAGAAGCCCTGCAGGCTCGCCAGGCTTACCAGAAAGCTCTGGAAGCCAGCCGTGCTGCGGGAGAATCCGCTCCTCTGGTCGAAATCAAGCTGGATAGCCTGGCCACACGTGGGGATGCTTGATGCACGCCCGTCAGTCCAGTCTTTTGAAAAACACCACCACCCTGATTCTGGCTTTATTGCTGGTTTCGGGGTGCAGTAGTCTGCCCGAACCCAAATACCCACCCAAGCCTCTACCAGATCATTCCGATACAGCCAGTCTGCAAAAACAATGGCAGGATCATTCCGGTTATGGTGAACGTTGGCGGGGTTATGATTTACAACCGGCCCTGGACAGCCAGTTGTTGATCAGTGGTGACACTCAGGGCTACCTGCAGGCATTTGATCTGGATGGTGGATTTTTGAATTTCAACAAAACCCTCTGGACTCAAGAGCTGGGCGTTGGTATCAGCGCCAGCCTAACCCTTGAAAACAAAAAGCTTTTTGTTGTCACACAAAATGGCGAGCTTCTGGCTTTGAATGCCCGAACCGGCGAACATCTTTGGCAATCCGAGCTGAGCAGTGAAGCCCTCAGCCCGCCCCAGGTTCAGGGTAATCTTGCCGTAGTGCAGACTGCAGATGGCAAACTGACCGCCTTCACTGCAGATACCGGTCGCCAACTATGGAGCTTTGACAGCCTGACTCCTTCTCTGACGCTGAGAGGAACGGCTTCGCCTACCCTCACCAGCACCCAGGTTTTGGCCGGTTTTGCCAATGGCAAACTGTATGCAGTGGATAACTCCTCCGGCCAGGTAAACTGGGATGCCCAGATTGCTCAGCCTCAGGGGCGTACCGATATTGAACGCCTGGTGGATATTGATGGACAGGCTCAAGTTGCCGATGGCCTGTTGATCGTTAACAGCTATCAGGGACAAACCCGGGCCCTGGATCCTTTTTCAGGCCGCAGTCGCTGGAGCCAGGATATTTCCAGCTTTCACCCCCCCTTGATCGACCGGGGACGGGCTTTCATCGTGGATGAAGCCAGCCGCATTCACGCCCTGGATCTTGCCTCTGGCAGCAGCGTCTGGGAACAGGATGCCCTGTTCGGACGCGAGTTGACTGCTGCGGTCATGCTTTCAGGGCAACTGGTTGTTGCCGATTACCAGGGTTTTCTTCACTTGCTGAACCCTGATACTGGTGAGGTAACCGGCCGCCAGGCATTTGACCTGGATGGCATCCGCAGTACTCCTGTAGTTTATCAAGATCGCCTGCTGGTTCACTCCATTCGCGGTCGCCTCGGGCTATTCACCCTTAAGAAAGACTAATTATGCTTCCTGTTATTGCCCTGGTTGGCCGACCCAATGTCGGCAAATCCACCCTTTTCAATCGTTTAACCCGCAGCCGTGATGCTTTGGTTGCGGATTTTCCTGGTTTGACCCGTGACCGCCAATATGGCCAGGGCAAAGTGGGCGGCTTTCCCTATATCGTCATAGATACCGGAGGTATCAGTGGTGATGAGGAAGGCATTGATGCCGAAATGGCACGCCAGTCACTTTTGGCCGTTGATGAAGCCGACATTGTCCTTTTTATCGTCGATGCCCGTGCAGGCCTAACCACGGCTGACGAGATGATTTCTCAGTATCTGCGGGAAAACAATAAAAAAGCCTATCTGGTGGTCAACAAAACGGATGGCCTGGATGCTGAAGCCTGGAGTGCCGAGTTTTATGCTCTGGGCATGACCAGCCAGCCTTACCTGATTGCTGCCGTGCATAACCGTGGCGTCACCAGCATGATTACCGAACTCTTGGAAAGCCTTCCTGGCAATCAGCCGATCAGTCAGGAAGAAGAGGCTGCGGAAGAGGCACTTCAGGAAGAGGATGATGTCGGTCTGGCTGAAGAGTCCAAAAAACATGCCGAGCGTGACCTCAAGTTCGGAATTATCGGCCGTCCCAATGTTGGCAAATCCACGCTGGTCAATCGTATACTGGGTGAAGAAAGGGTCATTGTCTATGATCAGCCCGGTACAACCCGGGATGCCATCACCATCCCTTTTGAACGCAATGAGAAAAAATACACCCTGGTGGATACTGCAGGCATCCGTCGTCGCAAAAATGTAACGGAAACTGCAGAAAAATTCTCCATCGTCAAAACCCTGCAGGCCATCAAGGAATGCAATGTTGCGGTGATGGTCATGGATGCCCGTACGGGGCTGGTGGATCAGGATTTGCATCTGCTGAGTTTTGTGCTGGAATCAGGCCGCTCTCTGGTATTGGCGGTCAACAAGTGGGACAAACTGGATCAGGAAGTCAAAGACAACATCAAAAAAGAAGTCACCCGTCGTCTGGGTTTTGTCGATTACGCCGATATTCACTATATCTCCGCTTTACATGGCACAGGGGTGGGCGAGCTTTTCCGCTCGGTCGAAAAGGCTTACAAGTCCGCCACCAGTCATTGGTCCACCAATCGTCTGACCAACCTGTTGCAGGATGTCGTCAGTGAACACCAGCCACCCATGATCAACGGACGTCGCATTAAACTGCGTTATGCCCACCAGGGGGGACTTAACCCTCCGATTATCGTGGTGCATGGCAACCAGACCGATGCTCTGCCTAACAGCTACAAACGCTATCTGATGAATACGTTTCGGAAGGTGTTGAAGGTAACGGGTACACCGCTGAGATTTGAATTTCGCAGCGGTGAAAACCCCTATGCTCCTGAAGCCAAAACCAGCCGTGAAGCCGCAAAAGCTCGCCAGTTAAAGCTGACCAAGGAAGCCAGAAAAGAGCGCAAAAAACGCCGTTAACCGATGCCTTCATCTTCCGGGTGGAAAGAAGGAATCAGGTGAGGACTACGATCACAAAGACTGATCAACAGACGGGCAATCAGGTCATGCATGATCAGTGTCTTACGATTGCCTGTCTCTTCATAATACGCCTTGATGGTGTTTTTCAAATCTCGATCACCCGAAACCTCAACCAGAATATCCACTTCACCGGCTTCCCGAACCAAATCCATCGGCTGGGTAAAGCAGGGTATCGACTTGTCCTTTGCCAGGCGCATTCCCGGTGAGTCACAATCAATATCAGCCACCCCGACAACCTCGATATAACCGTATTGCATCAGGTCTTTCAAAAGGGGAGTGCCGGTTCTGCCAGCGCCAATCAGGGCGATGCTTAGAGTTTGATGGGTCATTTCCTGTCTCCTTTTCCATTTCAAGAATTCACTATAAAGCCTTCCCCCTAAGGGGTAAAATCCTAAATCAACTAATCAGCCAGGTCTTGATTAGCATCAGTCTGGTGAAAAAGTTCCAAAGGCTTTATGCTGACATCCAAAGATGCAGTAAGGATATTTGATAAGGAGCACGCCGTGGGTGAGAAACCTGAAAAGCCAAATACCGAGGCCCCCCTCCCCAGTGCCCTGGAACTGGGTTTTGCTTATCAGTTTCACGAAGATAGCCGGGAGCTGTGGGTCGCTTTTGATCCTTTGGAAACCAGTCGTGAACTCAGTAAAGAGCAGTTTCAGCAGATCACCCAGGATGCCGGTTTTCGCCCCGAAGAATTTCCACTGACCCCCCAAAGCATTTCTGTTCTCCTGGACGCAGTGCGCCGCCGTGAAGCCAAGGATATCTGCATTAGCATTCCGGTTGATGGCCGTGTAGAGGTCTTTCTCAGCCCCAGCAAACTCCTGGCCGGTATGGTGCTTTTTGGCGCCCAGGGTCAAGGCAAGCCGGTTGACCGCGCTCAGATCGACCAGGTTCTGAAAAAGGCCAAGGTCAGTCACGGCATCATGGAAGACACCCTTGAGGAGCTCTGCAGCGAAAAACTCAATAAACAGCTACGTAATACCTCTGATGTTTATTGCACTGTAATTGCCTATGGTGAAGGCCATGAAAACGGTGTGGATGCCTATCTGGAAACCCTGATTGCCGATGCTTCTGATCGCCGCCCCCAGGAAGACGAGCACGGCACAGTGGATTTTTTGGATCTCGGTGAGTTTCCCTATATCGAAGAAAACACACCCCTGATGCGTCGCTATCCACCCACCAAGGGAAAGGCGGGCATGACGGTCACCGGCAAGACCCTTCGCGCCAAAGATGGCAAGGATATTCAGTTCAAGGTCAAGGATGCCAGCGTCAAACCCGCAGAAGATGATGAAGACCTGTTGATTGCTGCCAGCTCAGGCTTGCCCGTGATCAGTGAGAAAGGTGTTCACCTGGAAGCCATTTTAAAAATTGACAAGGTGGACATAGAAACCGGCCATATCCGTTATCGTGGCAGTATTGAAATCAAGGGCGATGTTCGTGATGGCATGCAGGTCATAGCCACTGGTGATATCAAGATTGGCGGTGTGGTGGATGCTGCCTTTATCAAAGCTGGTGGGCATATTGAGTGCCTGGGGGGTGTGATCGGCCACACCGGCAGCGAATACATGACCGACAAGGCCGCTTTGGTTGCCGAATGCAGCATTAAAGCCCGCTTTGCCCATGAAGCACGCATGCAGGCCAAACAGGAAATCATTATCGGCAACCAGGTTATGCACTCCCAGCTCAGTTCGGAAACCTACATTCAGGTACAGGGCAAGGGGCAGGTGGTTGGTGGTTCACTCAAGGCTGCTGATTATCTGGAAATGAGCACCAGTGGTGCTCTGGCCTATACCGAAACCCACCTGGAAGTGGGTGAGTCAGCCGAATTACAGGCGACTTATACTGACCTGCTGGCCCAACTTCACCACCTGGAAGATCAAAAATATCAACTGATCGAACTGGCACGCAAGACCAAACAGGCCGGGCGTGAAGAACTGGCCAAAAAGAAAGATCAGCTGATTCGGGCCAAGGAGACTCTGCAGATTCGTGGTGCCCAGCTCAACAAGGACATCAACGAGGTCGAAGAGCAGCTCAGGCGCTACTATGCTTCCAAAATCCTGATCAACCGGCGCGCCTACCCCGGCACCCTGATCTGCATTGCTGGCCACAAATACGAGGTCAACAAGGAGCTGGACAAGGTGACCTTTATCCTCAAGGATGACAAGGTCTTTATCCAGCAATAAGTTCATTTACTGGCTGACCTCATCGACCAGATAAAGAATGGACTGGTAGCTGATACCGGCATGCTCTTCCAGACCCAGCTCACAGGTACGACTGTTGGAATAGCCAGCCACACAACCCGCCACTTCGCGACTGAGATCCTGAAGAGAAGAGGCATTCAGCTCGGGCTGTTGAAAGCCTTTGTCCCCGGCAAAACCACAGCAGGTCACCGATTCGGGTAATACCACAGTTTCCGTACAAGCGCGGGCCAGCTTGATCAATAACTCCCCCTTGCCGCGACGTGTTGTGGAGCAGGTCACATGCAGGGCTATCTGCTCCTTTTTGGGGGTGATCTGCAAGCGCGGCAACAGGTGCTCTGCTACAAACTCACTGGCTTCATAAAGCTGCAACTCCGGCAATAAATTGCCCTCATCCAATTTCATATTGCAAGGGCTGGTGTCCGTGATGATAGGCCACTGCCCCTGATTGGATGTCTTATGCAAAGCAGCCAGAAGCTCACTCTGTTTTTTATCTGCCACCTCGAACAACCCCTTGGATTGAAAAGGCATACCGCAACAAAGACTGTCGATCCCTTCAGGGATAATGACGCGGTAGCCCGCCTTGTGCAGCAGGTTGATCGTGACTGCTTTAAGATCCTGCTGCTTTTCAGCGGCGGTCGATACCCCGAAAACCCGCGTTGCACAGGAAGGCCAGTAAACTACAGTGGGGGCGCTCGGATCAGTGGGTGCAGCAACTTGAGGCTGACTTTTTTGCAGACTACGCGCAGCCTGGGGCATCCCCGGACGCCAATGCCCTACGGCGCTCACACCCAGTTTGCGCATCCCGGTCATACTCGCCGACATCCCGGCATTACCAATGACTTTACGCCCGAGGTTGGCCAACGTGATGCCGCCACGCGCCATGCGGGTGACGCCATCAAAATGACTGGCAATCCACTGGGCCTTGTTCAGATGCTTGAAATTCTGTTCACGCCGCAGACTGCGCACCAGATCTCCGGTATTGATGCCCACCGGGCACTGGGTTGAGCAGAGGCCATCTGCTGCACAGGTATCCAGACCCTGATACTGATAAGCCTCAGCCAGACGATCAATAGTTTCTTCTGGCTCACCAGCCTGGCGGCGGCGCTGAAGTTCACGCCAGATCACAATCCGCTGACGCGGCGTCAGAGTGAGTCTTCGTGAAGGACAAACTGCTTCACAAAAACCACACTCAATGCATTTATCCACCAGTGGATCGGCTGCTGGCAGGGGTTTGAGATTTTGCAGATGGATCTGGTCATTATCCGAGAGGATGACATCAGGATTGAGCAGATTGGTCGGGTCAAACAGCTGCTTGATGGATTTCATCAGCGCATAGGCTTCACTGCCCCACTCCAGTTCAACATAGGGAGCCATATTGCGCCCCGTGCCATGTTCTGCTTTCAGTGAGCCGCCATACTTCACGGCAACCAACTGGGCCACTTCATCCATCAAGGCTTCATAGCGCTTCACTTCAGCGGGATCATCAAAACCCTGGGTAAATACAAAATGCAGATTGCCTTCCAGGGCATGGCCGAAAAGAATGGCTTCGTCATAATGGTATTTTTTGAACAGGGCCTGTAGCTCGGTCACCCCTTCAGCCAAGCGCTCCAATGGAAAGGCAACATCTTCAATAATGACGGTGGTGCCAATCACCCGCTCGGCACCCACGGCTGGAAAGGTTCCCTTGCGAATTTTCCAATACAGCTCATAGGTTTTTATATCGGTGGTAAAAACCACGGAGCGCAGGGTTTTTATGCCCTCCAGGGTCGCATTCACCTGTTCAATATTGGCTTCTAAATGTTGCGGGTCGCTGCCTCGCACATCCACCAGCAAAGCAGCTGCTTCTGCAGGTAAATCCTTAAGATCCTCCGGCATACCGGGCATATCCTGCACAGCACGCAGGGCAGCACGATCCAGTAATTCCACTGCAGCCACGGGGGAAGGCTTCATGGCAGTCGTGGCCCGGCAAGCCGTTGCCATATCGGAAAAATAAATCAGGGCTGCTGCTTTATGGGGATACTCGGGCACTGTGTTGTAGGTGATCTCACTGATAAAACCCAGAGTGCCTTCGGAGCCGATCAGCAGATGCTTGAGCATCTCCAGTGGTTCATCAAAATCCACCAGTGCATTCAGACTGTAGCCGGTGGTATTTTTCAAACGGTATTTATGGCGAATTTTATCGGCCAGTTCGGTATTAGCCCGGGTCGCCTGACCCAGGGCCTGTAGACGCTGCAACCATTGCTGGTGACTGGCCTGGAAAGCAGTGACCGAATCCGCGTCTGCAGTATCGAGCAGACTTCCATCGGCAAAAACCACCCGGATATCCTTGAGGGTGTTGTAGGAATTCTGGGCTGTACCACAGCACATACCCGAGGCATTATTGGCGGCTATTCCACCAATCATGCAGGAATTGATTGAGGCCGGATCAGGGCCAATTTTACGCTGCATAGGGGCCAGATATTTATTGGCCTGCGCACCGATGATGCCCGGTTTCAGACGAATAGCCTGACCATCATCCAGAATTTCGTAATCTTTCCAGCCATTACCCAGCTGAATCAGCACTGAATCGGTCACAGCCTGACCGGACAGTGAAGTACCCGCCGCCCGAAAAGTTACCGGAAGACCGCGTTGAGCGGCTTCACGCAGTACCAGCTGTACTTCCTCCTCTGACTCCACACGAACCACCAGTTGGGGCACCAGGCGATAAAAACTGGCATCCGTTCCATAGGCCAGCGTACGCAGCTCATCGCTGATCAAACGCTCTTCAGGGAGATGAGCGGACAAGACAGACTGGAGTTCGGCGTAGGGTGAAGACATGGGGAGGTTACCTTGAAGAAATGATCGTTAATCTAGGGTAGGCCACGGCAAGGTTGTTTGCGTCAGCGAGGCAGGAAGCCGAGTGCAGGTGTACATTCAGGATAGAATGTCCACCTGAGAAGCAAATCACCTTGCAAAAGTGGCCTTGTAGCCAGAGATCAGCAGGGGCCTGTTTGTCAGGACGCGCAAGTACTTCCCTGTAAGCTCTCTCCACAACTCCCTGTTGTGGAGAGCCTGACAAACAACCCCTGCCTCACTCCAATTCCATCAGTTAGACAGCTTTGGGCTGCTACATCAATCCATCCGTTACACCCAGGCCATAGATAGCTATCAGGCCAATAATACCGGCAAACAGCAGGTAGTAGATGGTGGGGATGATGGTCATCCGCAGTGTCTTACCTTCACGACCCAGCAGTCCAACAGTCGCCGAAGCAGCCACCACGTTATGAATGGCAATCATGTTACCTGCAGCAGCACCCACAGCCTGAAGAGCAACCAGCATGGCGCTGGAGATACCCAGCAATTCACCGACACTGAACTGGAACTGCGACAGCATCAGGTTGGATACGGTGTTGGAACCAGCAATGAAGGCACCCAGGCCACCGACCAGAGGGGCAAACAGGGGATAAATTCCACCGACAGTTTCAGATACCAGCTGTGCCATGGCTACAGGCATGGAAGGCAGATCAGCAGCATTCACACCCGAGTTGATCAGGATTCGTACCATGGGAATGGTGAAGATCAATACAAAGCCCGCACCCAGAAGAGTTTTGGAAGACTCACTCAGAGCAGCTTTCATCTCACCGAAATTCATCTTGTGCAGGAAGTAGGTAATAGCCACAACCATCACCATGATGCCACCGGGCAGATAAAGCGGGCTAATCGCACCGTTCACACCCTGCTCACCCAGGATGTCAGTCCAGCCAAAGCTTAAGAAGCTGACAAAGAAGCTTTTCACTTCAGGGCTGACGCGGGAGATCACCAGAATAGCCGCCAGCAGGACATAAGGAGTCCAGGCTTTGATGCCTGACATAGGCATTTTACCGGCAATCTGATCCATTTTGATTTCCAGCTTGCCCATCCACTCGGCAGGCCAGTCTTTGGCATCAGCAAAATCCCAGGGAGTTTTAGGCATCAAAAAGCCTGCTTTGGCGGCAGGAACAACAATCGCCAGGCCGACCAGAGCACCAATCATGGAGGGGAATTCGGGGCCCAGGAAAACACCGGCAGCGGCATAGGGAAGTACAAAAGCCAGACCGGCAAAGATTGCAAAAGGTGCTACCGCCAGACCTTCAGTCCAGGATTTGTTCTTGCCGAAAAAGCGCGTCAGCATCATGCACATGAATAAAGGCATGAAAAGGCCCACGATGGCGTGAGTAATCGCCACTTCGGAGGTAATCAACTGGTAGAAGATTTCCCAGCTGGAGCCATTTTCCACCAGGTCAACGGTAATACCGGCACGATCCAGGCCGCCACTAACACCCACAACAATAGGTGTACCCACAGCACCGAAGGAAACCGGTGTGGACTGAATCATCATGCCAATCATGACTGCGCCCAAAGCTGGGAAGCCCAGGGCAACCAGCAGAGGAGCAGCAACGGCAGCCGGTGTACCAAAACCGGAGGCACCTTCAATAAAGCAACCAAACAACCAGGCAACGATTACAGCCTGAACACGGCGATCCGGGCTGATGTCGGAAAAGCCGGTACGGATGGCCGTAATAGCACCCGAATGCTTTAAGGTATTCAACAGCAGGATGGCACCAAAGATGATCCAAAGAATAGCGCCGGTCAGGATCAAGCCTTGTAAACTGGACGCAGCAACCCGGGAAAAGGTCATATCCCAAGCAAAAAGGCCAATCAGGGCGGTGACGATAAAAACAACCGGCATGGCAATTCGGGCAGGCAGGTTCAAGCCCAGCAGCAAAATGCCAGCCAGTACCAAAGGCGCAAAGGCCAGTAAGGACAGCAGGGTTTCAGACATGGTATATTTCCTATCGCTTAAATGCTCTTGTTGTCGTTATTGACATCGCCCCGAGGCTTCCCCCTCTCACAAAGGAACCTCGGGGTCTTTTTTTCTTCCGGCCGCTCAGTCGGCAGGAAAGAAATTCACTCCAGCACCAACACCACCAGTTCCGCTGGCCCGTGTACGCCATAGGCCAGGGTCTGTTCAATATCGGCTGTTTTGGAAGGCCCGGATATCAGCAGGGCATTGGTTGGCATTCCCTGGGCAACCCAGCCTTGCTCACTCATGGCCTGGTAGAAGGTGCTGTAAATCTGATCCGCGTGCAGAAGGACAAAATGCACGGGCGGCACCAGGCTCATCAAACGAGGTTCATCTGCATCCGGCCAGAGAATCAGTGAGCCGGTTTCGGCAATGGCGCCGCGGCTGGTGGTCAGGGAAGCATCCACCTGATTGAAAAGTTCCGATTTCCAGTCCTCAATAGGTCGCTGGTAACTGAGCAATTGCGGCAAATCGGCATGCCATTGATCCCGCAATTCCAGCGCGGATTGTTTGCGGTCGCTGAGCAACAGATTGCTGATTTTCTTTTCAGCCAGCAGGCGAATCAATTCGGGAATCCAGCCATCCGCAGGAACCCGATGGACTTCACCATGCACGGATTCAATTTTCTGTTGAAAGAGATCCAGTTTTTCTGCAGCCGTCCAACTGCGCTCACGCACCACCGTAAAATCACTGACCGGAACCTGGAAACCCTTGCTTCGCGCAGGGGACTGCGCTCCTACGGCCTGGCGGCCTTCACGCAGACGATCCAAAATATTCTGACGAGCCTGGCTCATGACTGGCCTCCGGTTTTCTGCTGCTGGCGTTCCTGAAGTTGTTGCTGAAGTGTCTTTCCTGCCAGCCTGGGAGGAGTGCGGTAGTCGGTCCAGCCTCCCAGCTTGCCGGGCATCAGCCCACGCAGACGTGCCATCCAGCGCGTTGAAAAACGGTAAAGGCCAGGACGAGCATGCATCAATGCCCAGCCTTTCCAGGCCAGCAGTTCCAGTTTACGGCGCTTGATACCATGCCCTGCCACTACAGAAGGACGCAAAGAATCACCGTCCACAGCTTCCTTACGCAGGCGCTGTAAAAGCTTGGGAATGGGAATCTTGACCGGGCAAACTTCGCCACAGGCGCCACAAAGGGTGGAGGCTGAAAGCAGATCCTGGGTTTTCTCCAGACCCAGCAGGTGCGGCATCAGAATCTTGCCAATGGGGCCTGGATAGGTGGTGCCATAGGCATGACCACCCACACGGGTATAAACCGGGCAGTGATTCATGCAGGCGCCACAACGGATGCAGCGCAGCGTATCCAGCAACTCTTCATCCTGATAAATTTTTGAGCGCCCGGAATCCACCAGAACCAGATGGACTTCTTCCGGCCCATCCTTTTCTTCTGCCTTGCGAGGTGAAGAAATCATATTGAAGTAGGTGGTGATGTGCTGGCCTGTCGCCGAACGGGTCAAAAGCGCCAGCAAGGGAGTCACATCTTCCAGTTTTTCAACCACCTTTTCGATTCCGGTGACGGCAATATGACAGGAGGGTGTTGTCGTGGTCAGGCGACCATTGCCTTCATTTTCCACCAGGCACAAAGTACCGGTTTCAGCCACAGCGAAGTTGACCCCGGAAACCCCGACATCTGCCTGCATGAATTTTTCCCGCAATTGCTGGCGGGCACTGGCCGTCAGATAATCAACATCCTTCGAGCGATTGGTGCCAGTCTTTGCATGCATCAACTCGGAAATTTCATCGGTGTTTTTGTGGATCGCTGGCATGATGATATGCGAAGGGGTTTCTTCAGCCAGCTGAACCAGGTATTCGCCCAGGTCGGATTCCAGAGCTTCGATTCCGGCTTCTTCCAGATAATGGTTCAGCTCCATTTCCTCGGAGACCATCGATTTGCCCTTGATGACCTTTTTGGCCGCCCGTGCATGACAGATATCCCGCACGATTTCACAAGCCTGATCACCGGTTTCTGCCCAGTGCACTTTGACACCCTGCTTTTGCAGATTGGCTTCCAGTTCTTCCAGCAATTCCGGCAGGCGGGACAAGGCACGCAGGCGAACGGCAGCTCCCAGATCGCGCAATGCTTCCAGATCCCAGTCATCAAAAGCGGCTGAGCGCTTGGTCATCAGACCATCCATTGCCTTGCGAAAATTACTGCGAATCTGGGGATTTTCCAGAGCATCATGTACGCGGGGGTGAAATTCCTGCACGGCTTCGGCCTGGCTACTCATTGGCCACCTCCAGCATTTTCCGGGGCTTTGCCTTCCGCTTGCAGGCGCTCCCAGAGAAAGCTCAGAATATGCTGGCCTTGCATGGGCATTTTCTGTTTTTCGGCATAACCGGCAATATTCATCAGGCAACCACAATCAGTGGTGACAAAGTGTTCCGCGCCAGCATCCCGGATCGCTTCAGCCTTGTCCTGAACCATGGCACCGGAAATCTCGGCATGACGCACTGCAAAGGTGCCGCCAAAACCACAACACTCGGCAGGGCGCGCCTGTTCAACCAGCTCAACCTGATCCAATTGCCCCAGCAGCTTCGGGCCCACTTCCGCAACACCCATTTCCCGGCGTGCCGAACAGGAGGTATGCATAGCAACCTTGATAGGCTGCCCCTTGTCTTCCAGCTTGATCTGGCAAACCTGAAGCAAAAAGTCCGTTAGCTCCCAGGTTCGTTTTGCGACAGCTTCGGCCTGACTCTGTTGGGGCGTACCGGCAAAAAGCTCCGGGTAGTGTTGACGCATCATGCCGCCGCAGGAGCCGGAAGGCACCACGATGGGGTAATCTTCGGGAAACATTTTCAGTTGCGGCAAAATCACTTCGCGGGCCTGATCATTGAAACCCGAGGAGTAAGCCGGCTGACCACAGCAGGTCTGGTGTTCAGGAAAGATGACTTCAATACCTTCACGTTCCAGCAATTGGATACCGGCCATGCCCGCATCCGGGTAAAACATATCCACCAGACAGGTGGCATAGAAATACACCTTTTCCGGCTTACTTGGGTAAATTTTGATTGCATCACTCATCAACGGGCACCTGACTTTGTTATGCCTGTATAATTGGTCATACCAATTTACAAGCTTTATTGCGCTAATCCTAGGCAGCTTGATCACACCTGTCAAACAAGGAATGCAATATTTGCTACTTTTGTCTAATGCGCGCCCTGACTAGGCTGCAGCCATGAAGAAGTGTCAGTCTGCTTCTAAGTAATTGGCCTGCCTATCAATTTCCCGTAAACTGAAAACCCCTCTATTACCTGCCTTTATTTCCTGGTCAAAAATTGCTAAATTATTGGTCATACCAATTTAAAGACCGTTTTCTGCAGGAAGCCAGTGCCATGAGCTACACCCGAGTTGAAACCCGCCGCATTTCTGATGTCATCATGCAACAGCTGGAAAGCATGATTGTTGAAGGCAGCTTCAAGCCTGGGCAAAAACTGCCCCCGGAACGTGAACTGGCCACCCAGTTCGGTGTTTCCCGCCCTTCTTTACGCGAAGCCATTCAAAAGCTGGCGGCCCGGGGGCTATTGACCAGCAAGCAGGGTGGAGGCACTTATGTCAGCGAGCAGGTGGGAGCTGCCTTCAGCGACCCTTTAATGCAACTACTCGGCAGCCATTCCGAGTTTCATTATGATCTGCTGGAATTTCGCCATGCTCTGGAAGGGCTTTCAGCTTACTATGCGGCTCTACGCTCCACTCCCGCCGACAAGGAGCTATTGCAAAAACGCTTTGAAGAACTCACAGCCACCTATGATGAAATGAACCCGGTACGGGAGGCTGAAGCCGACGCGGCCTTTCACTTGGCGATTGCCGAAGCAGCGCACAATGTAGTTCTTCTCCACTCCATGCGCGGCCTTTTCAACCTGCTGGAAAAAAGTATTGTGGATAATCTGTCCAGTCTTTTTGAGCGCAAGGATTCACGTCCCCTGCTCTATACACAACACAGGGAGCTACTGGATGCCATCCTGGATGGCGACCCGGAAAGGGCACAAACCAAGTCACATGAACACCTGGTTTATGTTGAAGATGGCCTGCTGGAGCTTTCCAAACAGGAAACCCGTATCCAGCGTGCTTTGAGGCGCGTACAGGTTGCAGTTTAAAAAGATCAAGTATTTATGGCTTCAGGACTGAAACAAAAATTCCTGCAATGGAAATGGCTGCATTTGCTGGTCATTGGCCTGCTTGCTGTACTGCTGCTCTGGCAGACAGCTTTGCTCACCTGGAACAAGGAGCTGAAAGGCCTTGAAGAACAGGCCACCAACGAGTTACTGCTGCATGTCACCGCCCTGCGCGGCAAGTTGCAGAAATACGATTATCTGGCTGAGCTCCTGACCACCAAGGAAGATCTCAGCCTGTACCTGAAGCCGGATGCAGGTCAGGATAAGCTGCAGCAGTTGAATCTGACTCTGGATACCTATCGGGCCATTGCTGGTGTTTCTGACATCTACCTGATGAATGCCCAGGGCACCACTCTTGCAGCCAGCAACTGGTGGCGGGCAGACAGCTTCGTCAACCAGAACTTTTCCTTTCGCCCCTATTTTCAGGAAGCCATGCAGGGTGAAAAGGGCCGCTTTTATGGCCTGGGCACCAGCTCCGGTGCACGCGGCTACTACTTCTCATTTCCGGTTCATTACGCAGGTGAAATCCAGGGAGTTCTGGTTGTGAAAATTGAAATTCATGCCATTGAAGAACCCTGGCGCGATCCTTCCGGTGAACTTTTGATTACCGACCCGGATGGCGTCATTTTTATCAGCTCCCGCCCGGAGTGGCGACTCGCTACACTGGAACCTCTTTCTGCCACGGAACTTGAGAGGATCAATGAGTCCCTGCGTTATGCAGGGCGCATTCTGAAACCTCTTCCCGTTCTTGAAAAAGAGCCTGTTTCTGCTGAAGCCCAGAGCTTGAGCATTCGCATGAATGACGATTTTCCCAAGGATTATCTGATGCTCAGCCAGGAAATGCCGGAAGCCGGCTGGCAGGCCCACATCATCAAGCGGCTTGATCCGGTGCGTAAACAAGTGCTGCAAATCACCCTTCTGACCGGATTTGCCCTGGTCATTCTGGCTTTCACTGCTTTTTATCTGCTGCAGCGCCGCCGTGTCCTGCAAAAGCAGGAAGCCTGGAAAGAAGAAGCTCATCGCGCCCTTCAAGAAGCCCATGATGAACTGGAAAACCGCGTCGCTGCACGAACCGCCGATCTGTCTTCCAGCAACCGGAGACTTCTGGAAGAAATTCAGCAGCGCCAGCAAACGGAAACCGAACTGCGCTCCACCCAGAGGGAGCTGGTACAAACCGCCAAGCTGGCGGTTCTGGGTCAGCTGTCTGCCAGCATCAACCATGAGCTCAACCAACCCCTGGCTGCCCTGCGCAGTTATGCGGAAAATGCCCGTACCTTCCTGGCCAGAAACCGCCCGGATACTGCAGACTCCAATCTGGAGCAGATTCTGGAGCTCACCGAACGCATGGCGGAAATCAGTGCCCAGTTGAAGATGTTTTCCCGCAAAAGTGGTGAACAACTGGTTCCTGTTTCAGTTCAGGCTGCCTGCGACTATGCGCTGCGTCTTTATCGCAATCAATTGGAACAGCAGCAGGTGGAAATCGAAATGGACTTTCCCGATCAGGAGGTTTTCGTTCTGGCCGATATGGTGCGCCTGGAACAGCTGCTGGTGAACCTCTTGTCCAATGCCTTGCATGCACTCAAAACCAGTGACCGCAAAAAAATTCGTTTGGGTGTCACTTATCACCCCGAAGCCCGCCAGGACTGGGTTAAAATCCAAGTCTGGGATACAGGCTCAGGGATCGCACCCGACCAGCTTGAAGAAATCTTCGACCCTTTTGTCACCAGTAAAGAGCCGGGACAGGGGCTGGGCCTGGGGCTATCCATTTCCAACCGGATCGCCCAGGATTTAAACGGCAAACTGATAGCAGCCAATCACCTTCACTTTCGTGAACTGCATGAACCGGCAGACGCCGCACCGGTGAGCGGCGCTGTTTTCAGTCTTTATTTGCCAGCCAGCTACCCGGAAACCCCTCAGGACAACCCAGGTGAACCGAATGTCTGAACAGCCCTTGCCCGTCATTATCATTGATGATGAAAAACACCTGCGCATCAGCCTGGGACAAACCCTGGAGCTGGCAGGCTATCAGGTGCAAAGTTTCGACAAGGCACCTCAAGCCCTGAAAACCCTGACCCCGGAATGGCCCGGCATTGTCATCTCCGACATCCGTATGCCAGGCATGGATGGCATGCAATTCCTGCAGGAAGCTCGCAGCCTGGATGCCGACCTGCCGGTTATTCTCATCACCGGGCATGGCGATATTTCCACCGCTGTAACGGCCATGCGTGAAGGGGCCTATGATTTTCTGGAAAAGCCCTTCCACAATGAAATTTTGCTGGATATTGTCGCCCGCGCTCTGGATAAACGCCGCCTGACCCTGGAGAACCGCAACCTGCGCGAAGAGCTGGCCCGCCATGCCGCTCCCGGCCCGCGTGTTCTGGGACGCACCCAGCCCATCAAAAAGCTCATGTCCATGGCCAACCAGATCGCACGGGTGGAAACCGACCTGCTGCTCTGGGGTGAAACCGGCACCGGCAAGGATCTGGTGGCCCGCTATATCCACGAACAAAGCGCCCGCTCCGGCAAAAATTTTGTCGCCATCAACTGCGGTGCCGTGCCGGAAAGTATTATTGAATCCGAACTTTTTGGCCATGAACCCGGTGCCTTCACCGGAGCCAGTAAAAGACGCATTGGCAAATTCGAGCACGCCAACGGCGGCACCCTGTTTCTGGATGAAATTGAATCCATGCCCTTGAGCCTGCAGGTCAAGCTTCTGCGGGTGCTGCAGGAGCGCCAGCTGGAACGCCTGGGTTCCAATGCCCAGATCAGCCTGAATATCCGCATCATTGCCGCCACCAAGACCGATTTAAAAGCAGCTTCTGCCGAGGGCCAGTTTCGTGAAGACCTCTATTACCGGCTGAATGTGGTCACCCTTGACCTGCCACCCGTCCGCGACCGGCGTGAAGACATTCCCCTGTTGTTCCAGCACTTTGCTCTGGTGGCTGCCACCCGCTCCGGCCTGGAAGCCCCTACCCCCACGCCTGCCCAGGCATCCATCCTGATGAGTCATGACTGGCCGGGCAATGTCCGTGAGCTGCGCAATCTGGCCGAACGCTATGTGCTCTTGGGAGCTACCTGTGATTATGATCTGGAACAGCTGATGTTCGGCAATAGCAATCGCCAGCCGCTGACCCTGCCCGAACAGGTGGAAATGTTTGAAAAAAGCCTGATTGAACAGGCACTGGGCAGGAATAAAGGCTCCATCAAGGACACTCTGGAAGACCTCAGCCTGCCGCGTAAAACCCTCTACGACAAGCTAAAAAAATACGGCCTGTCGCGTGAGGATTTTCTGGCAGAGGATTAAGACTTCTCTTCTATTGCAGCCTTTTCCCTCGCTACAGCAGCGGGTGCTCCCAAAGCCAAAAGCAGAGCACCCGTGGAGCAAACCAGCATACTGATGACGATCAGCAGCAAGTCATCACCCCAGAAAGCAGCTGACAAGGCACTGACGAGCCCCGCAATCGTAAATTGAGAAGCGCCCAGCAGAGCGGCGGCGGTGCCACCCAGACGTGGAAAAAACTCCAGAGCATTGGCCATATTATTAGGCACTATCCCCCCCTGAAAACCGATGGCAACAATAATGCAGCCGGCAACCGCCCAGAAAGGGCCACTCCACGCAACCACCCCTACTAAAGCCAGCAAGGCCAGAAATTGCATAACGACCTGATTTTTAAGTAAAACGACCGAGAAAAAATACCTCAGTAAACGGCGGTTGATCAGATTCAGCACGGCCATCAGCGCAATATTGGCCGCAAACAACACGGAAAAAAGGCTGTTCGATAAACCAAATCGCTCCTGATAAATAAAAGAGGCATGGGTAATAAACAACAGCATAGCGCTGAAACAAAACACCTGAATACCCACAAAACGCATGGTGGGTTTGTGGCGCAGCACCAGCCAATAGTTGGTCACCAGCGTTTTAACCGGAGTGATAGCGGGCGGCCTGGGTGTCAAAGCTGGAAAAAGAGCCAACTGCAAGACCACAGCCAAAACCGCTGCATAACCGGTCAACAGCAAGAAAATCCAGTGCCAGTCACCCAAAGCCAGCATCAAAGCGCCCAGGGAAGGAGCCGCTGCCGGAGCAATAAACATGATCAGGCCGATCAAACCAAAAAGCCTGGCTGCATCCTGACCACTGACCTCATCCCTGACAATGGCAGGTACTGATACAGCACAGAAAGCACCACCGATCCCCTGAAGTACACGCCAGAAAATCATTTCGCCCAGAGTATCGGCCCAGGCAACCCAGGCACCGGCTACAGCAAAAACAGCAAGACCACTGAACAGAATCACCTTACGTCCATAGCGATCCGATAAAGGCCCACCCACCAGCTGAGCCAAGCCCAGGGTAATCACATAGGCACTCAGTGTTAGCCCTACATCAGAGTGCGGAATAGCAAAACTGGCAGCAATCTCCGGAAAAGCGGGCAAATAGGCATCCAGCGCCAGCGGCCCCAGAGCCACCGTCATACCCAGCAAGAGTGCAAGCTTGAAATGCGACAAAGAAACCTCCTATAACTTAGCTTTCAGGGCAGTTGTTAGCCAGGCGATAACCAGCTTCCACCCCATCCTGCACAGACTGGAAATACACCCGATTTTTTTCACTGATTCGCGAATAGGAAGGGCAATCCGGTCGGTGCAAAATTTTTGAGTGCTTATGGCCGATGATTGAACCCCGGCTTTGTGCTGGAGAAGCCATTGCTGAGTCAGTCTGCATTTCCATCCGGGCAGTGGAAATAGGCACTGCACCCCGTAACTGCGCAGAAGCTGTCAACAAATAAATCGGAGCATGATCAGAGACATGACGGCGAGCCTCTTCATGACTGATGTCGAGCAACCGGGGGAATTTGAAAATCCCCACCTCCCTGATAGAGAGTAAACGGACGTCCTTGATCCAGATATTGTCATACAGATTGGCATACCGACCCTCCGCTCCAGACAGAGTTGTGGCACCATCCAAAATCAAAGGTTCCGCTCCGGCTTCCCGCAGTGGTTGCCAGGCCGGATGCTGGGGTTTCAGGTTAAAATCCCCCATCAGAACAACCGGCGTATCCGGATAGATTTCATGCAGCCAGTCCCAGTAGCGTGCCAGCTCTTCTATTTCCTCTGTACGATCGCTAATGCGTTTTCCATAAACAATGTGCACGGTCGCCACCGCAAACTCATCACCGGTGCTTAAATCCCGAAAGCGGGCTGAGTAAGGCTCCCGGGCAAAAAGATCGCCAGGGTCCAGGTAAACCACGGCTCCATCCAGATACTCAACGCGCTTTTCCCGCCAAAAAAAAGCATACATCTCACGATAACTGGAACGACCCAGCCGGTGGGAAACCAGCCGCTCCCAGGGTTCCCCTGTGGATTTTTCCAGAACGTCTTCCAGAAGAGCTGCCCCTTCTTCGGTCATCATTTCCTGAACCGCCAGAAAATCAAAATGGCTGCCAACCACTCCCAATGCAGCATAGTCCTTGTTGCTTCCATGCCCCAGGCGCTCAATATTCCAACTTGCTATTGCCAATCCGACAGAGCTTGGCTCTGATGCCTTTTCAGCAAAGGACCCAGCAGAAAACACAACACAAAAAACCACCAGAGCGCTGGCTAACCAGTGCCGTGAAAAATACTTGGTCATGAAAGGATGCAACCCGAGGGAGTGGAAGGAAGGCTATTTTAATCTGATTGCTGAAAGTGGCAAGCTCCAGTTCCAAGGACCACTGGGCCTCATATGCACCCACACCCGGATTAAGATTTTCTTCATCCCTTAATCCAACACTGGTTTCATTCAGGCACCAATAGGCAATAGAAGACAGAGTAAAAGGCTTGGTTAAAACGCCTTGTATCGGTGAATCAGGTGATGCCGGTAAAGGCTGCACGGGTTAGTTGTTGCAGGTCACCTGGAGCCAATTGGATTTCCAGGCCGCGTTTTCCGGCGCTGATATACATCTGTTCCAGTTGTTGGGCTGCTGTATGGATGTAGGTGGGCAGAGCCTTTTTTTGGCCCAGGGGACTGACACCGCCGAGTACATAGCCGGTGGTGCGTTCAACCTGTGCCGGGTCGGCCATTTGCGCTTTCTTGCCGCCAGCGGCTTTGGCGATTTTCTTCAGGCTGAGCTGCTGGTCAACCGGTAGAATGGCAACCAACAATTGTTTTCCATCCAGCTCTGCAACCAGGGTTTTGAATACCTGCTCTGGCATCACACCCATTTTTTCAGCGGCTTCCAGCCCATAAGATGCAGCAGCTGGATCATGCATGTATTCATGAATCTGGTGGGTGATTTTCTTTTGTTGCAGCAGCTTGATGGCAGGTGTCATGGAGTTTTCCTTTAATCCAGTACAGCCAGGGTTTTGTATTCATCCAGAGCAAACTGGTCGGTCATACCGCTGATCATATCCTGCAGTAGGCGGCAACGACAGTAGGCTTCCCAGATGTCTTCGGGCAACTGCCCTGCACCCAGTTCTTCTGCTGAGTCTCTGAGCTGTTGGTAGGCTTTCAGGTGTTTTCTGGGCAGACGTTGAAACAGCCGGCTTTCAACCAGGTGCTCATTCCAGCCTTCGCCTTTTTCCAGACGTTTGAAGGCTTCCAGCGGTAGTTGCAGCAGGGGCTGATAAAAGTCCAGCAAGCCGGTGAGGATGCGGTAACCCTGGAGCATCAGGGTGGAGACTTCATCGACATTGAAGACGTATTTGAAGCCGACCTGTTTCAAGGTTTGCACCGCAGCATGACAGGGAGACGCATCTTCCAGCAGGGCACGGTCAAGGTTTCCGGCCTCCATTTGCGGTAACTGCTCCACAAAAGTCTGGGCGGCATGCTGCACCAGCGGATGGATCAGCCCGACGCGCAACCAGACAAAGAATTCGTGATCCTTGTTGATGGGTTCTTTTTCGGCTCGCTGCAAAGCGGCATCCACCAGTTCGGCAAAGGATTTGCCATTGAAGTGCGGACCCCTGGGGTAACTGGGGTAGAGGGCGGCAAACTCGTCTTTGAGCAGCTCGGCCAGTTGCGGGTGGGTCAGGATTCCCTTATCCACACTGTCTTCAATATCCGCCAGGCAATAGGCAATGTCATCGGCGGCTTCCATCAGGTAGGTCAGGGCAAAGCGATGATCGGGCTGCAGTTGCAGGGTCGGGTAAAGCTCCTTGATAAAGCGGCTTTCCGAGAAATAATAACCCGGCTTTTTCTGCAGGTAGCTGAGCGGGCTGTCCATCTCCGGACGTGGTTGGGTTGCACAGCGAGTGTATTTCAGGACGCAGGCGGTTTGCAGGTAGGTGAGGTTGAGTTTTTGCAGGCTGACGATCAGACGAATGGCCTGGGCATTGCCTTCAAAGTTTTTCAGTTCGCGCAGCAGTTGGCCCCGCAGACTTTCCTGTTCCAGGCTATTGAGATCTCGACTGAACGGCTCCAGTTTCTCCAGGTGTTCAGAAAACCAGCGGGATAAAGCAGCTTCACCAAAATGCCCAAAGGGTGGATTGCCGATATCGTGCAGCAAGCAGGCCATTTCCACCAGGGATTCAGCTGAACGTTCCAGTTCCAGCAACTGTGGATCAGCCCCCACTTCGCGCAACAATTTGAAGACACTGCGGGTAATAAAACGCCCGGTCTGCTGGACTTCCAGTGAGTGGGTGAGACGGCTGCGTACGGCAGCATTGCGCTCCAGTGGAAAAACCTGGGTTTTTTGTTGCAGCCGGCGTACGGCAGCCGAGTTGATAATGCGGCCCCGGTCACTTTCCAGTTCTTTTTCCAGCTTTTCCAGGTCGAGGTTTTTCGGGGCCTCCCGATTGAAAGGCCGCAATGCTGTAAATTGAAGGGTCAGATCAGCCATGAGCTTCATCCTGAAGCAGCATGCGCAAACGATGCAAAATGCTGGTGGTTTCCGGGCGCACCTGACGCCAGAGGAAGAAGGCTTCTGCCGCCTGTTCCACCAGCATGCCCAGGCCATCGGCCACTTCCGATGCACCAACATCTTCAGCCCAGCTCATAAAGGGGGTGGGACGGGCTGCGTACATCATGTCATAAGCCACAGCTCCCGGTGCAAAAAGGCCCTTTGGCAAGGGCGGCACCTTGCCGGAAAGGCTGGCAGAAGTGGCATTGATGATCAGATCAAACTGGCTGCCCTCCAGGGAATCCCAGTTGCCTGCCGCAAGTTCGGCCTGTGGCTGCAGGCCGTGAAAAATTTTGATGAGTTGCTGAGCCTTTTCGGGAGTGCGATTGGCAATTTTCAGGCGGCCCACACCCGCATTAATCAAGGGTTCTGCTGCCCCTCTTGCAGCTCCGCCAGCACCCACCAGCAAAACTCTTTTGCCATTCAGGTCCAGGCCCAGATTATCCATCAGGTCTCGTACCAGGCCAATTCCATCGGTGTTGTCACCGTAGATTTCTTCATTTCGGCCTTTTTGCAGAGTGTTGACGGCTCCGGCCCGCCTGGCTCTGGGAGACAGCTTATCGGCAAAAACCAGTGCATCCAGCTTGAAAGGCACCGTGACGTTGGCTCCCTGCCCACCTTCAGCAAAAAAGGTTTCGGCATGGCTCTGAAAGTCATCCTCGGGTGCCAACAAAGCCTGGTAGGTCATGTCCTGCCCGGTCTGCTCGGCAAACCAGCCATGTATTAAAGGGGACTTGCTGTGTGCAATGGGATTGCCAAAAACGGCATAAATGTCCGTCACTTCAGGCTCCTGGAGCTTGGTTGTTATTGGATAGCAGTTGTTCGACCACAATGTCAGCCAGTGCCAGGCTGGCAGTCAGGCCGGGAGACTCAATGCCCAGCAGGTGCAGCACACCCGGGCAACCGTGTGTTTTTTCATTCAGCAGTTGAAAGTCCACAGCTTCGCTGCCCGGCACACACAATTTGGGTCTGATTCCTGCGTAGTCGGGCTGCAAGGTTTCAGTCTTCAGGCCCGGCCAGTAATTGCGAATCGCCCGGGAAAAAGCCTCTCGACGCGAATGATCAACTGAGTAGTCCAGTGTATCCGCATTTGCAGCAGTCAGCCATTCGACATCAGGACCAAAGCGGGCACGACCCTGCAAATCCAGAGTTAAGTGGATGCCCAGCCCGGCGGCTTCAGGAAGAGGGTAAATCAAATGTTTAAAGGGGGGTTTGCCCGTCAGGGAAAAGTAGTTGCCCTTGGCAAAATAGGGTTGAGGTATCCAGGGCTGGGAACCATGAAGTTTTCTGGCCAAATCCGGGGCGTGAAGGCCAGCAGCATTGACCACCAGATTGGCTTGAATGGCAAAGTCCTGTAACTGGATAACTTTGCGGCCTTCATGCAGAGATCCCGAGGTTACTTCATTGGCTGTAACCAACTGTCCCCCGAAGGCTTCCAGGTCCGTCAATAACGCCAGCATCAGGCCGTGGCTATCGATAATACCGGTAGCCGGTGAGAAGAGAGCGGCCTCGGCTTGCAGCTCCGGTTCCAAAACAGCCAGTTCTTTTTTGCTGCGCCATTCCAGAGGAATGCAGCCATTGCTCCGGGCCTTGTTCTGCAAAGCTTTAAGTTGGGAAAGCTGTGCAGGGGAGGTGGCGACTATCAGTTTGCCGCAACGCTGGTGGGCAATATTTTTTTCCTGGCAGTAAGAATAGAGCAGGTGATTACCGCGAACACTGCTTCGCGCCTTGAGGCTGCCTTCAGGATAATACAAACCGGCATGAATGACTTCGGAGTTGCGGGCGCTGGTTTCCTCACCGAAGTGGGTGTTTTTTTCCAGCACCAACACTTCGCGCCCGGCCTGAGCCAAGGCTCGTGCCACGGCCAGACCGACAACCCCGGCACCAATCACCACAGCATCCAGTTTATCCATGACTCTGCTTAGCTTTTGGTTTCAGCCAGCCAGTCCCTGGGTTTCAGGAAGTCGGTGTAGAGTTTTTCTTCCTTGGAGCCGGGTTCAGGTTTCCAGTCATAACCCCAGCGCACGTGTGGTGGAAGTGACATAAGAATAGACTCGGTGCGACCACCGCTTTGCAAACCAAAGAGAGTGCCTCTGTCCCAGACCAGGTTAAATTCCACATAACGGCCACGGCGAAAGGCCTGAAATTCACGCTCTCGCTCACCATATTCCAAGTCACGACGCTTTTCGATGATTGGCTGGTAGGCTTGCATGTAGCTGTCACCCACGGCCTTCATGAAGGAAAAACAGTGCTCAAAATCCGGTTCGCTGAGATCATCAAAGAAAAGCCCACCGACACCCCTGGGTTCGTTACGATGCTTGAGATGGAAGTATTCATCGCACCATTTTTTGTATTGCGGATACACCTGGGGGCCAAAGGGTTCGCAGGCCTCCTGGGCCACCTGATGCCATTGGATTACATCTTCCAGAAATGGATAGTAGGGAGTCAGATCATAACCGCCACCAAACCACCAGACAGGATCTTCACCAGTTTTTTCCGCAACGAAGAAGCGCACATTGGCATGCGATGTGGGAATGTAAGGGTTGCGCGGGTGAATAACCAGAGAGACCCCCATGGCCTGAAAGCTGCGCCCAGCCAGCTCGGGGCGGGCGGCTGTTGCTGAAGGGGGTAGCTGATCACCAAAAACATGCGAGAAATTAACCCCGCCTTTTTCGATGAGGTTGCCTTCTTCCAACACACGGGTTCGTCCTCCGCCGCCAGCAGGCCGCTCCCAGCTTTCTTCAAAAAAAGGTTGGCCATCCAGGGCTTCCAGTTGTTTGCAGATGCTGTCCTGCAAATCCAGCAGATAGCTTTTGACGGCAGCAATATCAACACTCGACACTCAATTTCTCCTCAAGCTGTTTTCAGGTGCGCAAAACCTCACCTGTATCCAGGTCACTGATTCGTGATGGCCCCTCCAACCCGCCCAGAGGGCCATTCAATACCGCATCCACTTCATCACCGAAAGCTTGTATCACGGCATCATAAGTTTGCAGGGTGGGCTCACCAGCCAGGTTGGCCGAGGTGGAAACCAGAGGACCTCCAAAAGCTTCGCAAAGGGCGACAACCCAGGGGTGATCTGTGACCCGCAAGGCAACCTTTTCATGGCGGCCCTTGATCAATTCCGGTGTGTAACCATTATCCTTGACCAGCCAGGTATAAGGACCGGGCCAGCTGGCTTGTAATTGTGCCAGTTTGTCAGCTTCCAGTCCGGTCAGCCAGGGTCGCAGCTGCTGCATGGAGGCAGCAATCAGAATCACGCCCTTGGCCGGATCTCTGCGTTTAAGCAGCAGGAGGCGCTGCACAGCACGGCTATTAAAAGGATCACAACCCAGCCCCCAGACTGCCTCGGTCGGATAGGCAACGACACCGCCCTGGCGCAATACAACAGCTGCTTCTGCAACAGCTTGAGTATCAACAGGTTTTACACTCATTTCTTTATCACTCAAATTCCTGGATTCAGGAGAAAAGCCCAACAGGCCGAGGGCAAGTGGAAGGAGGGCAGATTACTCCCCTACAGAGAAGTACTCAAGTGCTTAGACACCAGCCACCCGGCTGCTGTTCAGCCAGCCCTTCCAGTTCCAGCTCCTGCAGTAGCAACATGCCGGTGGCAGCATCCAGTTGCGCTTGCAGCAGCAGGTCATCCATAGATTGGGGCGCATCCGTCAATAAGCAATAGATGGATTGCAGCTTTTCCGGTATTGCTGCAGGTTGCGACTTACTTTGCGAGTTTTTTTCCAGATGAAATTTTAGGGGTTGCTGAACTTCCTGTAGGACTTCTTCCGGACAGGTCACCAGGGCAGCTCCCTGGCGAATCAACTGGTGGCAACCCTGGCTCTGTTCTCGACGCACCGAACCGGGAATGGCCATCACTTCCCGCCCCTGCTCCATGGCCAGCCGGGCACTCACCAGTGAACCTGAGCGCAGCGTGGCTTCCACCACCAGGGTTCCCAGAGATAAACCCGTGATAATGCGGTTGCGCTTGGGAAACTGGCGAGCCAGAGGCCGGTTGCCCAGGGGATATTCACTGACCAGAGCACCACCTTGATCAAGCATGTGAGCAGCCAGATTTTGATGTTCAGGGGGATAGAGAGAATCCATACCATGTGCCAGAACGGCCAGAGTACAACCTGTAGCACCTTCTTCCATTGCTTTTAGAGCCCCCTGATGAGCCTGTCCATCCACACCCCGGGCCAGACCGCTGACCAGATTCAAACCCTGCCAGGTCAACCAGTGAGACCAGTGGTAAGCCAGGGAGCGTCCCTCGGGGCTGAGGCGACGACTGCCAACCACGGCCAGGGCGGGGCCTGGCAAGGTTTGCCGCTCACCTTTGATGGCCAACAGGTAAGGTGGATCGGGTAACTGCTGCAGTGATTCGGGGAGTTCCCTAAAGGGTAGCAGCCAGTGGTTTTCCGCATCAGCCCAGCTCAGGTGGGCTTCCAGTTGTTTGGCAAAAGGAAGCCGCCAGGGATCATGCAGAGCAATCTGGATTAATTCACGTGTTTTGCTCGGCAGTCCGGGGAAGCGGTAAGCCGCTTCCAGCAGCACATGAGGCTCACAACACGGTTCGGGGATCAGTTTTTGCAGTTTGCGTTCCGTCAGACCCGGCAGCAGCCAGATCACCAGATCCTGAAGGGTTGTGGGTAACGGGTTATGCAGTGGCATTTTTGCTCCTCCTTGAGCTTGATACTCTTTAAGGGCTGCGCTTGGAAAGTCCGAGAATCGGAGCCTTTCTGAAGGTGTCCTCGGGGTGAAGAGGCTGATTGGAGTTCATCACCAGAGCAAAGCTGGTGTTATCAAAAACCCGGTACACCATGACCAGGCCGCGAGGATTTTCTCCGGCAAAGATAACCTCACCATCATGCGGGTCTCGCCTTCTTTTACCCGGCTCCAGAACCTGGAGCAGATCGCCAGGCTTTAAATTCTGGCGTCCTTGATTCAGCATGATGGGCTGATATTGGTCAATCTGCGTTTGCCCAGGTTTCAGGGAACGTACCACAAGGCCGGTTACTGGCTCCTTCGGGGAGCCGGGATTAAAACCTTCACCAAAAGGCGAGTCAGTAAAAGGCATCAGTCGATCTCCCTGCCGGACTTCCTCATAATTCCCTGTAATCTCCAGGACAGCCGCATAACCTTCTTGATCCCTGACCAAGCGGGCTGAACCGACGGCTCTTGCCATGTGTCCCAGAACCCGACGGGTCAGGGGGTCGCGGATTTCTTCAATATCACGATAAATTCCATAACGCACCACGTCGGGAGTCAGGTCACCGAGCACCTCCAGCTCATCACCTTTCGAACCCATGCTGCGCCCGCCTTCAATTTTGGCAATATACAGGGAGTCTTCAAAATCCTTGCGATCCACCATGATGTCGCGATTGAGGTAAGCTTCAACCTTCTCCAGCGGCATGAAGGGGATGGGAGCTTGCAGAGTCATGATTCGCAGGCGTGGTTCGAGGCGCAGAAAATTTTCATCTTCCAGCAGATAGATGATATCACCGGGGTAGAGCTTATGCGGATCCTCTACCTGAGAGTTGGCTTGCCAGAGCTGCGGCCACATCCAGGGATCATTCAAATACTGGGCTGCAATCGACCAAAGGGAATCACCACGCTTAACTTCATAGCGTTCAGGCGCATCAGGCTTTAAACTAACAGCATGAAGGCTAACTGAAAAGATCAGCAGAAACAGTGCAAGAAGAAATTTACGTACTCGACCAGTCAGCATAAGGTTACCCTTGCCAGAAACCATGATTACTTTCGGTTACACTTTGCCTGAAAGCCAGAAAGGGAGCAAGAGGCAAAAAACTTAATTTGATTAGAGAAGCAGAACATGAGCCTACTGAATATCCTTGAATACCCCGATCCACGTTTGCGAACCAAGGCAGAACCCTTGGTAGAGGCAGACTTTACCCCTGAGCTTCAACAGCAGATTGATGACATGTTTGAAACCATGTACGAAGCTCCCGGCATCGGTCTGGCCGCCACCCAGGTGGACTTTCACAAGCAATTGATTGTTATGGATGTATCGGAAGATAAAGGCCAACCCAGGGTGCTGATCAATCCGACTTTCACACCCCTTGAAGAAGCCTGTGAGCTGATGCAGGAAGGCTGCCTGTCTGTACCCGAGTATTATGCCGATGTTGAACGCTACGTCAGAATCCGGGTCAATGCTTTGGATCGACACGGCAAGCCCCAGGAATTTGAATGTGAAGGCCTACTGGCCCACTGTGTCCAGCATGAGTGCGACCATTTGAAAGGCATTATCTTTGTCGACTACCTGTCCCGTCTCAAACAGGAAAGAGTGAAAAAAAAGCTTCTGAAACAACAACGTCAAAAAGCCTAAGGGTCCTTCATGCGCCTTGTTTTCGCCGGAACACCTGATTTTGCTGCATCCAGTCTCAAAGCCTTACTGCAAGCGGAAAACCCCGACTGGGAGCTGGTCGCAGTGTATACCCAGCCTGACCGTCCGGCTGGTCGGGGCCGTAAACTCAAGCCCAGTCCGGTCAAACAGCTGGCTGAACAGCATCAGCTGCCCGTGTACCAACCAGAAAACTTCAAGTCCGAAGAAGCCAGGGCAGAGCTGGCTGCACTGCAACCTGATTTAATGATCGTGGTGGCCTATGGCCTGCTGCTACCCCAGACAGTGCTGGACATCCCCCGCCTGGGCTGCATCAATGTTCATGCCTCTTTATTACCCCGCTGGCGGGGTGCCGCACCCATTCAGCGTGCTCTGCTGGCCGGTGATGAAGCCACGGGTGTAACCCTGATGCAGATGGACAAGGGGTTGGATACCGGCAACATGCTTTATAAAACCCACTGCCCGATTACTGCTGAAGATACCAGCGCCAGCTTGCATGACAAGCTAGCCCGTCAGGGTGGCGAGGCTCTTTTACATGCCCTGCCCTTGCTGCAAAAGGGTCAACTCAACCCTGAGCCCCAGGATGCTACCCAAGCCACCTATGCCAGCAAGCTGAGCAAGGAAGAAGCCCGCCTGGACTGGCGTTTAAGTACCGAGGAACTGGGACGGGCTGTGCGCGGCTTCAACCCCTGGCCCGTGGCCTGGTTTATCGCCAATAATCAGGAGCAGCAACCTGAAGTCATTCGTGTGTGGGCTGCCAGGCCTTTGAGCATTGACCATAATGCCCAGCCGGGAACCCTTTTGGATATTGAAAAGGATGGCCTGGTGGTTGCCTGTGGTGAAGGCTGCCTGAAGCTCACCCGTTTGCAGTTACCGGGTGCCCGCCAACTCAGTGCCACAGATTTGCTGAATGGGCATCCTGAGCGCTTTCATACCGGACAGGTGTTTGCCTTGCCTGAGCAAAACGTATGAGTGAGGGTCTCGCCGCACGACTGAGCAGCGTTCAGGCTCTGGTTCCTGTTCTGCGCCAGCAGGCTTCTCTGAGCAGCACCTTGCCTAAAGCACAGCAAGGTATGGCCACTGAAGAAGCTGCCTTGACCCAGGCCCTGGCTTTTGGGGTGTGTCGTTTTTATCCCCGGCTCCACTTTTATGCCGGTCAACTGCTGCAAAAACCCCTGAAAAGCCGGGATACGGATGTACTGGCTCTGTTACTCGTCGGCCTCTACCAGCTTCAGGAAGGCCGAGTGGCTGACTATGCCGCCATAGACACCTGCGTGGAAGCCAGTAAAAAACTCAAAAAGCCCTGGGCCAGCAAACTGCTGAATGCTTGCTTGCGCCGCTTCCAGCGTGAACAACCGGAGCTGGAAGCTTTGGCTCTGAAAAAAGAAAGTCCGGCTTCAGCTCACCCGCCCTGGCTGTTGAAAAAAATCAAAAAGGCCTACCCTCAGGATTGGCAGCAGATTTGCGATGCCAACAACCAGCAGCCGCCCATGACTTTGAGAGTCAACCAGCGCCACTTGAGTCGTGAAGACTATCTGGAACAGCTTCAGCAGGCGGGTGTTGAGGCCAGTGCGACCCCCGTGAGCCCCTGGGGCATCCTGTTGAAAGAGGCTACCAGCCCCCTGGCTCTGCCGGGATTTGCCGATGGTTGGTTCAGCGTTCAGGACGAAGCCGCGCAACTGGCTCCACAGGTGTTGGATATTCAGGATGGACACCGGATACTGGATGCCTGCTGTGCTCCAGGGGGTAAAACAACCCACCTGGCAGAAACCGCCGATATCCATTTACTGGCTTTGGACAGCGAAGAAAAACGCCTGCCAAGAGTTTATGAAAACCTTAAACGCCTTGGGCTGACTGCTGAAGTAAAATGTGCAGATGCCAGTCAACCTGACACCTGGTGGGATGGTCAGCTATTTGATCGCATCCTGTTGGATGCTCCCTGCTCGGCAACCGGGGTGATTCGCCGCCACCCGGATATAAAACTCTTGCGCCGGGAAAGCGACATCCAGCAACTGGCTGAGGTGCAATTAAAGCTCTTGCAGGCACTCTGGCCTTTACTCAAACCCGGTGGGAAACTGGTTTATGCCACCTGCTCCATCCTGCCCGAAGAAAACGCCCACCCACTGGCCACCTTCACTCATCATCAAAAAGATGCTGAAGTTGAAGTTCTTGATGCCGATTGGGGACAGGCCACCCGCTGGGGCCGACAGCTGCTGCCCCAAAATAACGGACATGATGGCTTTTTTTATTCTTGCCTGAAGAAAGTCTCTTCATAGCGGGTTAGGCACAAGGCACTGCCGTTCAGGACGCGTGAATACATCCATGTAAGCTCTGACCGCAACTTCCTGTTGTGGACAGCCTGAACTGGCAGCACCTTGTACCCCAGAGAAGGGAAGCTGGCAGCAATTAACTCTTCACGTTATAAGGCTGGGGCTGATTATCCGGGCGTTGTTTAAAGCGTTTATAGGACCATTGATATTGCACAGGCGCATAGGCAATGATCTGTTCCACGCTGGCATTAACCCCTTCAGCAGCGACCTGGTCGTCTTCGGAGTAAACTCTTTCATCGGCAGGAATGATAATGATTTCATAGCCCTGCCCCTTGGGCAGGCGTTTGGCCAAAGCAGTAAAGACCCTTGCTCCGGTTTTTTTGACCAGCTTGGGAAGCAGAGTGGCCGTTAAAGCCGGTATGCCGTAGAAGGGCGCAAACAGACCCCCTTGGCCCTGTTCAGGTTCCTGATCAGGTAGAATTCCCACCATTTCGCCCCGTTTCAAGGCCTTCAGCAAACCCGCCACGCCCTTGACGTTGGCTGGAACGAGTCCACCTCCTGTGCGACAGCGCCCCTCACGAATCACCGGATCCAACTCACGAATTCTGGGTGGCGAATACATACAGGTCAAAGGGTGCTCCTTGGAAAACCACTGGCCTATCATTTCCCACTGGCCAATATGTGGCCCCAAGAGTATGACGGGCTGTTGCTTGGCCTGGTAGGCGGCTACCAGTTCAGCACCGGTCACTTTTTTGACCTTGTCCAGCACCTTGTCTTTGGGCGCCATCCAGACATAGCCCATTTCCAGCATGGTTTTGGCACTTTCAATCAGCGCACCCCGAGCCAGTTCATCTCTTTCCCAGGGGGTCTTATCAGGAAAACAGAGTTCCACATTAACCTGACTGACCCTTTTTTCACGTTTGGAAAAACGCCAGATCAGCTTACCCAGGGGAACCGCCAAGGCCTGTGTCCAGGCTAGTGGTAATCTGGAAAGCAACCACCAGCTACTTTTGATAATGGCTGCCTTGACCGGATGTGAGTACTTATCTTTTTGCTTTACCACTGAAAGATCTTCCAACGTGGGAGTATCATGCTACCTCTTTCCTGGTCATCCAAAGCACGTCCATCAGGATCAACCAGGTAGTAGGGCTTACCAACCTTGGGAGTGACCTTGATGGCTTCCAGCTTGCCATCCACCCAAAACTCTTCAATTTTTTTATCTTCTTCTTCGCGAATCACGATTTCCGATTCAAGCGGATCACTGGCCAGCAGACTGCCGACTGGTGCCCAGCTCAACACGGCCAGAAGCAGCACCCAAATTAGTTTTTGCATCATGCCAGTTCTCCTTTAGTATTCCTGATAACCTTGCTTAATTGTAACCCAAAAGAGTTTCTTATCCCTAGATTTCGGAAGACCTGAATGACTCAAACAAGCATCCAGCCTCTGCTACTGGTAGACGCCTCTTCGTATCTTTATCGTGCCTATCATGCGCTACCTCCTCTGATGACCTCTCAAGGCCAGCCTACCGGAGCCATCAAAGGGGTACTCAACATGATTCAAAGTCTCATGAAGAATTACCCGAATAGCCCTATCGGGATTGTCTTTGATGCCAAGGGACCCACCTTCCGTGATGAACTCTTTGCCGAATACAAGTCACACCGCCCACCCATGCCGGATGATTTGCGCCAACAAATAGAACCTCTACATGCCTGTGTGCGTGCATTGGGGTTGCCGCTGCTGGCTGTTGAAGGCGTGGAGGCCGATGATGTCATAGGCACTCTGGCCCGCAAGGCTGCTGCACAAAAACAATCCGTGGTCATTTCCACCGGTGACAAAGACATGGCGCAGCTGGTCTGCCCTTGGGTGACTCTGGTCAACACCATGACTGGCAGCACTTTGGATGTGGAAGGCGTCAAAGAAAAGTTCGGCATAGGGCCAGAGCTGATTATTGATTTTTTGGCTCTGATGGGCGATAAATCGGACAATATCCCCGGTGTTCCTGGCGTTGGTGAAAAAACAGCCCAGGCACTGTTGCAAGGCATCGGCGGTCTGGATGAGCTGTATGCCCGCCTGGATGAAATTCCCCAGCTGGGTTTCCGAGGCGCCAAAACCACGCCCAAAAAGCTTGAAGAACACAAAGAGCAAGCCTACCTCTCCTATCAACTGGCCACCATTAAAACCGATTGTGATCTGGAGTTGCGCTATGACCAGCTGGAACCCGCTGAACCGGATACCGAAAAACTGCGTGAACTCTACACTCGCCTGGAATTCCACAGTCTGCTGAAAAATCTGGGGGAGATCACCAGTGAGCAAACTTCTTCAGAAAATGAAGAATTGAGCAGTGAGGGTTATGAAACCTTGCTTGAAGAAAAAGACTGGCAATGCTGGCTCAACAAACTGAAAAAAGCCTCTGTTTTTGCTGTGGATACCGAAACCACCAGCCTTAACTACATGCAGGCTGAGCTGGTCGGTCTGTCTTTTGCCATAGAACCCGGAGAAGCCGCTTATCTGCCTCTGGCTCACAACTACCCCGGCGCACCCGAACAGCTGGACAGGGATCGGATTCTGGCCGAACTCAAACCTCTGCTGGAAGACCCGAAAGTCGGCAAGATTGGCCAAAACCTGAAATATGATATTAGTGTTCTGGCCCGTTATGGCATTGAGTTGCAGGGCATTGCTGCAGACACCCTGTTGGAATCCTATGTACTCAATTCCACAGCCACCCGCCATGACATGGACTCTCTGGCACTGAAATATCTTGGCCATAAAACCACTAGCTTTGAAGACCTGGCAGGCAAAGGCAAGAAACAACTGACTTTTGATCAGATCGAACTGGACAAAGCCAGCCATTATGCGGCTGAAGATGCCGATGTCACGCTGCGTTTGCACCAGACCCTGGCACCTCAGGTCAAGGCTGAAGGTCGTCTTCAGGAGGTTCTGGAAAAGCTTGAATTACCTTTAGTACCTTTGCTTTCCCGGATTGAACGCCAGGGGGTCAAGATTGATGTTCCCCATCTGCAACGCCACTCCCAGGAAATGGCTCAGCGGATTCTGGAGTTGGAAGAAGAAGCCCATGAGCTGGCAGGGCATACCTTCAATCTAGGTTCCCCCAAACAACTGGCTGAAATCCTGTTTGAAGAGCAGAAACTACCGGTCAAGAAAAAAACACCCAAAGGTGCGCCCTCCACGGCTGAGGCCGTATTGGAAGAACTGGCTCTGGATTACCCCTTACCCAAAGTCATCATGCAGCACCGTGGCTTATCCAAACTCAAGAACACCTATACCGATAAATTACCCCTGTTGGTGGAACCCACCACGGGGCGAGTGCACACCAGCTATCATCAGGCGGTTACCGCAACCGGCCGCCTCTCCAGCTCCGACCCCAACCTGCAGAATATCCCAATACGCTCAGAACAGGGGCGGCGTATCCGCCAAGCCTTCATTGCCGAACCCGGCTATAAGCTGGTTGCCGCAGACTATTCCCAGATCGAATTGCGGATCATGGCTCACCTTTCTGGTGACCAGGGTCTTTTAACAGCTTTTGCCGAAGACCAGGATATTCATCTGGCCACAGCCTCGGAAGTCTTCGGCACACCGGCTGATAAAATCACCCCGGATCAGCGCCGCAGTGCCAAGGCCATCAACTTCGGGCTGATTTATGGCATGAGTGCTTATGGACTGGCACGTCAGCTGCATCTTGAGCGCCAGCAGGCTCAGACCTATATTGACCGTTATTTTGATCGCTACCCTGGTGTTTTACGTTATATGAATGCAACCCGACAAAGTGCAGCTGAAAAAGGCTATGTGGAAACACTTTTCGGGCGCAGGCTTTACTTACCGGAAATCAACTCCCGCAACTACAACCAGCGCCAGGGAGCCGAACGCACCGCGATCAACGCCCCCATGCAGGGCACTGCCGCCGACATCATGAAAAAGGCCATGCTGGATGTTCAGGCTTGGTTGAATACTTCAAGCCTTGATGCGCGCATCATCATGCAGGTACACGATGAACTGGTTTTTGAAGTCCGTGAAGATCAGGTCAGAACTTTGATTGAAGGCGTCAAACCTGCAATGGAGCAAGCTGCCGAATTGGGTGTTCCTTTGATAGTGGAAGCAGCTAGTGGTGACAACTGGGATGAGGCTCACTGATGCCCTGGCTGCTACTGGGTGATCGAGAGCTGGAGGCACCCTCCGATCAGCCTCTGCTGGATTCGCTTCAGGCTGGCGGGGTTCCCTGGCGGGAATCCTGTCGTAATGGAGTCTGTGGCGTCTGTACCTGCCAATTGATCAAGGGCAAGGTGGATTACCAGGGGCGCCAACCCCATGCCCTGGATAAAAAAGATAAAGCAGCAGGCCGAATTCTGCCCTGTATTGCCTATCCTGCCAGTGACTTATTGGAAATCGGCCCTCCCGATTACCCTTTGGATTACCCGGAATTAATCAGTCTTTAATCCTTTGATGCATCTTCATACCCTTTTCAATCTTGCCTGCTAGGCTGATAAGTGAAAGACCCATTCATCTATTGAAGTCCATTCAAGGAGCTTTTATGTCTTCAATCTTATCAACCATCAAAGGACGCCTTTACCTGGTCTTTACCGTTATTTTTGTACTGATGCTGGGCGTCGCCACGCTCCTGGCAGTGGAGAAGGCGTTCTTGCAGGATACCCTGGATGAATCCAGGGTGACAGCGGGCAACATGGAGGCCTTGGGTGACATCACCACAGCTCTTAATGGTATGGATGCCAGTGCCCTTCACTATGCCAATACCGGCCTGGATCGTTACTATCAACAATACCAGGAACAGGAAGCGCTTTTTCTGGGTGAGATACAGGAAGTCAGGGATAACACTGTCCAGGCCGACCGCCGCGACGACCTGGAGCAGCTGCTTGCGACCTTTAGGGAACACCAGCAGAACTATTATCAACCTCTACTGGATGCAGGCCAGCGACAGGCCGAAGGCCAAGAGCAGCAAGGGACTTCCATTCAGGAAACCCAGGCGCTGGATTCACTGATTGAGTTGATTACGCAAGGTGAAGCTATTGAGTCTGAAGTCCAATCCACCTTTGATGAGCGTCTGGCCCAGGCTGATAACCAGTTGGATCAATTGCTTTGGTTTACCCTCGCCGCCCTGGGTTTTGTTCTTGCTGTTATTCTTCTGGTTGCCCTGCCCCTTGTGCGCCGCATTGCCAAACGCCTGGATGAAGTGATTGAGGTTGCCGAAACGGTTGGTCAGGGTGACCTGTCCGAAGCAGTCGAAGTCGATGGCAAGGATGAAATCAGCCGGGTCCTGAAAAGCTTTTCACGCATGCGCAACCGTTTGCGCAAGCTGGTCATTGAGCTTAAGGACAAATCCGAGCAATTGGCGACATCCAGTAACCAGGTTGCGGAAACCGCTGGCTCCATCAGTCAGGCGACTGAAGAGCAATCGCAATCCACGGACCAGATTTCCGCTGCCGTCGAACAACTCACTGTCAGTATCAGTCATGTCTCCGAAAGCGCCCGCCAGGCCTATGACTTTTCTGAAGATGCCCGGCAAAGCAGTGATCGGGGTAACCAGGTTGTACACAACATGGTTTCCAGCATGCAGAAAATTGCCGGCGAATCCACCAAGACAGCCGAGAAGCTGCAGGAACTGAGCGAGCGTTCCAACAAGATATCCTTGATTGTTGATCAGATTCAGGGGATCGCAGAGCAGACCAACCTTCTGGCTTTGAATGCGGCGATTGAATCAGCCCGTGCAGGGGAACATGGCCGTGGTTTTGCCGTGGTGGCCGATGAGGTTCGCCAGTTGGCTCAACGCTCCAGTGATGCCACGGATGAAATCTCAGAGATGGTTAGAAGCATTCAAAACGAGATTGAACAGGCCGTAGAGTCCATGCAAAGCACTGTAAAAGTGGTGAATACCGGTTCGGATCAAGCTGAAGAGGCAGGCATCGTCATTGAGCAAATCAAGGAAGGAGCTCTTTCAACAGCCGATGTGATCAACCAAACCTCAACCGCATTGGAAGAACAAACAGCGGTCAGTCAGGATGTGGCTCAGCAAGTGGAAAGCATAGCCAGCATGACAGTGGAAACGGCAGCCGCTTCAACAGAAGCCAGTTCGGTGGCCACATCACTTCAAGATATTGCCGAAGAGCTGCGGGGGTCTGTGGCTTACTTTAAAACCTAGAGATGACGAGCCACAAGAAACACCTGCCCAGGAAAACAACAGCTCCCCTGGGCAGGAATCAGTCCGTCTTACTTGGCTTCCACAACATCAAAATCAACGAGTGGTGAAACATCCGCGTCATAGTCCACATCATCGCGATTGAAGCCGAACAACTTGAGAAATTCGTGCTTGTAGCCTGCATAGTCGGTCAGCTCGAAAAGATTGTCATTATTGACCTTTTCCCAGAGTTCTTTGCAGGCGGTCTGGACATCATCACGCAGCTCCCAATCATCCAGACGAATACGGCTGGCTTCATCCAGGTTCATGGTCTGACCCTCTTCACGGAAGAGTTGCTCACGGTAGAAACGGTTGAGCTGTTCAATGGTGCCTTCATGCAAGCCTTTGTCCTTCATCACCTTGTAGACCAGGGCAATGTAAAGGGGCATGACCGGAATGGCAGCAGAAGCCTGAGTCACCACCGACTTAAGAACAGCCACGTTGGCAGAACCTGAATATTTCTCTGCCAGCATCTTGTTCAGTTCACTGGCCGCACGATCCAGATCTTCCTTGGCTTTGCCCAGAGCACCGTGCCAGTAGATCGGCCAGGTGATTTCAGTGCCGATATAACTGAAAGCGGCTGTTTTAACACCTTGGGCCAATACCCCTGCTTCATCCAAAGCCTGCATCCAGAGTTCCCAGTCTTCACCGCCCATAACCTGGATGGTGTCATCAATTTCTTCCTGGGTCGCCGGTTCCACCTCGGCATGAATAATTTCATCCTTGTTGGTATCGATTGCGGTGGATTTGTAGGTTTCGCCAATCGGCTTCAAAGCTGAGCGTTTTAATTCGCCACTATCAGGCAGTTTACGGACAGGAGAGGCTAGTGAATAAATCACCAGGTCCACTTCACCCAGATCCTGTTTGATCAGCTCAATTGCCTTGGCACGTACTTCATGAGAAAAGGCATCGCCATTGATGGATTTGGCGTACAAACCAGCTTTTTTAGCTTCCTCTTCAAATGCCCAGGAGTTGTACCAACCTGCCGTTCCGGGCTTGCGTTCACTGGCAGGTTTTTCAAAGAAAACCCCCAGAGTGGCTGCTTGATAACCAAAAGCAGCTGTAATGCGGGCAGCCAGCCCATAACCACTGGACGCACCAATCACCAATACTTTTTTAGGGCCGTTGGTTTTGACACCTTGCTTTTGGGTAATTGCGATTTGTTCTTGCACATTCTTATAACAACCCGTTGGATGAGTTGTAGTACAGATAAAGCCGCGATATTTTGGTTTTATAATCATGCTGTTACCTCGGTAATTCCTGAAAACACTCCAGGCCTCTGCCTGGCCGAAAACTTGTGAGCTATTATAAACACCTGTCGACAAACGCACACCCGCAACCTGACCAAAAAAACTGTTCATTTATCCAGCTTTAATGTTAAGCTTTTGAAAAGACTTAACTTAATGGATGGTTTCATGGCCAACTTTGCCACGCATACCGGTGTTGCTGCTGCGATTGGAAGTAGCCTGAGCACGGCTCTGTTAGTGACCGCTCAATTGGATGCCATCTCCAGCCTGTTTGTATTGCTTTTTTTCATTGCCGGAACCTTGCTGCCCGATATTGATGTCGACAAAGCCAGACCCGTACGCTGGCTATTCAATATATTTGCCCTAATGGCCGCTTTAATGGCCGTTGTTCTAACACACCCCCAAGGCTCTGAAAGCTTCTGGCAATTTACCGAACCCCAGCAACCCGGGTGGCAGGTCGCCCTGGTTGCTGGGGCAGCCTGGTTTTTTACCCGCTACCCATTGGCCTGGTTTTTTCAGCGCTTTACCCGCCACCGAGGGCTTTGCCATAGTTTGTTATTTGCCAGCATCTGGGCGTTGGGCTGGGTTTACCTGGGGCTCAGCTTTCTGGCAGTGGGTGACCTCATCATCTGGTTACAGGGTTTGGCGATTTTTCTTGGATTTATCTTGCACCTACTGCTGGATGAACTCTACAGTGTTGACTTTGAAGGAGCCAGACTGAAGCGCTCCTTCGGCAGTGCCCTGAAGATCTACCAGAAAGATTTTATTTCCGGCTCTTTGATGGCACTGGTGGCACTGACAACACTTATCTGGTTATTGCCCTGGCCTGAAAGCCTGCTCAACTGGATGCAACCCTGGTTCAACTAGTAGGTCCAAAAGCAAAATCCAAGGAATCTAATCCATGCTCAAGCGTTTTCTATTTATTCTGGCCAGCCTGTTGATCAGCCACAACCTGATGGCAGAACAGTTGCCTGAATCTTTTATCAAGCTGGAGCCCGGACAAAGCTACCAGGGAATGTTAGGCGAAAATGAAGTCATTCGGTTTTATTTTAAACTGGAAAAAAAATCTGAAGTTTTGCTTGAGAGTAAAACACCCAAGCGCAGCAATACTATTTACCCCGAAGCCACCCTATTTCACCAGGATGGCAGAACGATCACCCGTAACTGGAGTAGTGGAGAAGGGCGTAACTTCAAGATTGTACGTGAGTTGGAACCAGGAACTTATGTGCTGCGCGTTGAAGATGGACGGGGTTGTGGATCACTTCACGGCTGCCCTGAAATTCTGCGTGACTACCGGATCATTTTTGAAGTCACCGAGTCCACTCCCTTTTAATTTCACCAGCGAAATACCAACAGCTCGTTATACTGGTAATGACGGTATGAATCCTGGGCAACCGAGGAGAAACACCATGAACAAAGAACAACGACTCACTGAACATGAGCTGCTGGCCATGCCTGAAGACAGCTACATGAATGCGGAGCAGCTCGCTTTTTTTCGCCAGTTATTGTTGGACCATCGCGATGAGGTGTCGGCACACCTGGATGCTCTGCGCAAAGATATTACCACTCCACCCGAACAGGGTGATGAAACAGATAAAGCCAGTCTGGAAGAAGAAAAAGCCCTGCTGCTTCGTCAAGCTGACCGCGAAAGCAAACTGTTAAATAAGATTTACACAGCCCTGGAGAGAATTGATAACGACGATTATGGCTACTGTGCCGAAACCGGTGAACCCATTGGATTACAGAGACTTCTGTTAAGACCCACGGCTGAACTTTCCATGGAAGCCAAACAACTTCAGGAGGAGCAGGAAAGTCATTTTGCCAAAAACCGTAGCCTGTCTTAAAGCAGAGCCAGCCAAAGAGCTGCGGGAATAATGACCAAGCTGGCCAGATTGCCTGCCAGAACGATAGAAGCAACCTTCTGCGGCTCCTGTCGGTACTTTTCGGCCAGCATAAAATTCAATACCGCAGGGGGCAAGGCTGAAAAAACCAACAGCATGCCCCACTGGTCACCCTGCAAACTGAGCAAAGGAGCTACCAGGTAGGCTGCTATAACGCCAGAGAGAGGGCAGGCCAGCGCACCGATCACACCCAGCCCGATATCACTCAAATCCACATCCAAAAAACGAACACCCAGAGCAAACAACATCAAAGGGATAGATATCTGCCCCAGCATTTCAACCGGCAAAGCCAGGGCTGACGGGAGCTGCCAACCAACATAGCTGAACACCAAACCGGCAAAAGTGGCCAATACAATAGGTACTTTAATTAATGAGCTTAAACGCGTTGATCGATCCAGAATGTAAAGACCCAGAGTAAAGTGCAACAGGTTAACCGTGATAAAAAGAGTAACTGCTGCAGGCAAGGCTGCTTCACCGAATGCAAGAACCAATAGTGGAATCCCCATGTTACCGGTGTTATTGAACATCATGGGTGGCAAAAAGGTTTTTCCACTCACCTTCAAGGCTTTCAGAAACGGCCAGAGCAGAAGACCAGAGCCCAGGGATACCGCAAGCGCACCAAATGCCAAGTGTAAATACTCAGCCAAATTATAATCACTACCGGAAAGTACTGAGAAAATCAAAGCTGGTATAAACACATCCATATTAATCCGATTGATCCAGGCAATATCCGGCTTAAACCAGCGTGCATAGGCAGCGCCAGTGGACACCACAAGAAAAACCGGAAGAACAATATTGATAATGGTCACTAGCACTAATATCACCTGTAAACATGATTTTGGAAGGGTTAGCAGCTAAACTTCGAGGACTGACTCTACAATCAACCAACTAGAAGAGCAAAACAACAATGCGCGCAATGGTCATTAAAGAGTACGGCGACTATGATGTTTTTCAGGAAGCGGAAATGCCTGATCCCCAGGCAGGCCCGGGCGAAATCAGAATTAAGGTAAAGGCAAGCAGCGTCAACCCACTGGAATTGAAGATCCGTGCAGGACTCGTTCCTGCAGGACCTGACCTACCAGCCATTCTTAATGCTGATGTGGCAGGCATCATTGATCAGGTCGGTGAGGGTGTCAGCCACTTCAAGGAAGGTGATGCAGTGATAGGCTGCGCGGGCGGCCTTAAAGGGCGCCAGGGTGCTCTGGCTGATTATATGGTGACTGATGCGAGACTGGTCACCCATGCACCCAAAAAGCTGCCACTTGAAGAAGCCGCCGTACTGCCACTGGTCTTCATGACAGCCTGGAGCGCCCTGGTGGAAAAGGCAGAAATTCAGCCCAATCAATGGGTACTCATTCACGGAGGCACCGGGGGTGTCGGCCAAGCTGCCATTCAACTCGCCAAAGCCAAAGGGGCCAAAGTGGCAGCCAGTGTCTCCTCGCCCGAAAAAGCAGATATTGCGCGCAGCCTGGGAGCTGATGAAACTCTATTGTACGATAAAGAAGAACCCGAAGATTATGTCAAACGAATAACCCAGGGTGAAGGCTTCCCAGTGGTTTTTGATACTGTAGGTGGTGTGGCACTAGACAATAGCTTTAAAGCAGCCAGCTTGGGGGGTCAGGTCGTATCCATTAATACCCGCAGCCAACACGACTTATCCTTGATGCACAGCAAGAGCCTGACCTTGCATGTTGTCTTCCGGGCGTTGCCCATGCTAACAGGAAAAGGCATGGAAGCTGAGCCAGCCCGCTTAGGTGCTCTCGTACAGTTGATTGACGAAGGAAAGATAAAACCTTTAATCGCTGAAAAAAAGTTCAAGTTCACTGAAATTTCCCAAGCTCATGCCTATCTCGATAGTGGTAAAGCGGTCGGAAAAATTCAGCTTTTGCGTTGAAAGAACTGCCGCAAATTTTGCGGCAGTTCTTATTTAAAACTCGTTGCTTAAAGCTTTGTAACCCTTAACCAGCTCAATGTTGGCGGTTACCACAGACTCAGAAAACTCAGAGACTGAGGCTTGCACTCTTGGCACCTCATCCAAGCTGGATTCTGGCCCTAACTGCATCGTCGAAGGCACATAAAATCCTGGCGGAAGATCACACCCATCAACCACGGCATTGTGGCGAACGGCGCACCCATCGCCAATTTCGCAGTTAAACACCACACTGTTAAAACCAATAAACACTTTACTGCCAATTTTACAGGGACCGTGAATAATCGAGCGGTGGGCAATAGAGGTGGATTCACCAATCTCTACAGCGCCTCCTGCCTTGGAATGAATAACCACCCCATCCTGGATATTGGAATTGGCACGAATGATAATGGCATCCATATCACCCACTTCATTGGTTTCATCGGCACGTATAACTGCATAAGGACCAACAAAGACATTATCTTCAATGATTACTTTGCCACAGATAATCGCAGTATTGTCGACATAGGCACCTGGGTGAATCTGAGGGGAGTCACCGTTAGGGTTGCGTCTTATCATCGTGTTACCTCATTGATTATTTTTTTGATTCCATAGAAAAACACCCCTTGAACGCTTGGTTCAAGGGGTGTTTTCAGAATAAGTGCCTGACGATGACCTACTTTCACATGGGGAAGCCCCACACTATCATCGGCGCTGAGCGGTTTCACTTCTGAGTTCGAAAAGGGTTCAGGTGGTTCCCACTCGCTAAGGTCGTCAG
>Ga0136591_1000034_pt1 | contig 66784 bp, 58 predicted proteins | sample AntRauMFilla3767_FD_104929 | JGI IMG/M metagenome (GOLD analysis project Ga0136591, IMG submission 104929) | Saline lake microbial communities from Rauer Islands, Antarctica - Metagenome Filla 3 #767 | ecosystem: Environmental > Aquatic > Non-marine Saline and Alkaline > Saline | place...
ATAAATATAGTTTTATTGTTCAGTCAAATATCTCTGGTAGGGTTATAATGAAGGATTCAAGTGAGAAATCCTTAGGTAAACTATTTGTTTTAGAAAAAGACTCATTAAAAAAGAACGAATTAACGATATACATATACGATAACAGCGCTGTTAGTAATGATTTCAAAGGAAAATCATTATCTATAGAGGTTAAATATATCAGTGTATTAGATGATAAAACTGGTGAGCTTCAAAGAATTGATATAACTTCTGATGAGAAGAGTATGAAACAAAAAGAAGAACTATCTAGAATTGATGAATACACTAGAATTATTAAAGAACTAGATAAGGGTGAAATGTTGATTATAACAACAGAAACCGACTCAGAAAAAGATAGTATCGTAAACGACTTAGTTTTTAAAGTTGTAGATATCAAGAAAAATTGGTACGTTTTAAATTTAGTTAAAGTTAGAGGTAATTCTGAAGGTGATAAATCTGTTGAAAGTGATAAAATTCTTGATGTTGTTAGGTCTAAGGAATTATACATTGGTAAAGGTGGATTCTTTAAGGTAGTTGATAACAAAGTGACCTTAGATTTAAGATTCGGTAAAAACTATAAAATACCTATTAAGGGTGTTATCGACGTTGATATTGAAAATGACAATGTTGGTGATACTTCAGATGATAAAACTGTAACTGATAAGGATGATTTTACTGATTGGCTTGATAATAATCCTCAATATAAAAATATAATTAATAAAACACCTAATTTTTTTGAAAAACTTAGCGGAGCCTCACCAAAAGGTGTGTTTCAATTACAAAACATGTTAAAAAAAGCAGGTACTAGTAACTCTTATTTAACTAAGAATAAATATGTTGTGATAAAATTATTAGATGGTAGAATAGAGGTTGATTTATCTAATAAACTTTTAAGTAAAGCTGGTAAAACTTATGAAGCTAAAGTCACTGATGATAGAACTCTTAGAATAGGTGATAGAAGAAAAGGTTATTGGGAAATTGAGTTATTAGATGAATATGAAGATAAAACTTATAAAACTAAAGTTAGTTTCTGTTACCCTAATGGAACTTGCGACCTTAAAGCCAACGATGCTAAGATTAAAATATTAAAAGTTAAAAATAATAGATAATGGCTGAGTTACCTGATGATTTAAAAAAACGTATAGAATTAGCTGAGGAAGCCTCAAAAAGTTTAAGCAACTATAACAAGCTTTTAAATGAAACGAGAGCTTACAAGCAGAATATTGACCGTATAGAAAGGGGTCAGCTAAAAGTATCTGAAGACTTAAAAAAGAATAAGGCTGAAATAGCTAAGGCTGTCTCTAGTAACAACAAAGGGAAAGAGAGAGAATTAAAAAAAGAGAGGAGAAACTTAAATAAATTACACAAGATTAATGAAGATGCAATTAATCAGGGTGAGAAAGAGTTAGATATACGTAAAAAAGCTGTAAAAGAGGTTAACCTTTTAAATGTAGCTAGAGAAAAGGGATTAGATATTGGTAGGAAGATTACCAATAGTTTAATTAAACAAGGTAAACAATTCTTTGAACAACAAAAATCAGTTAAAGAAACTGAGTTGTCAATGGGGTTATTATCCAATCAAGCTAACGGCTTTAGAAATAACATTTATCGTGCTTCTATTAACACAAATCAAATTGGTGTTGATACTAAAGGATTAGCTAAAATACAAGGTGTTTATGCTGATAATGTAGGTAGAGCGGTTCAATTAAATGGTGAAGAGTTAGAGAATATGGCAAGCCTTGCTAAAGGTACTATGTTAGGTGCTGAAGGTGCCGCTGAGTTCGCTGGTCAAATGGAAAAATTCAATATATCTGCTGAAAGTAGTGTTGATTATGTTGAGGATGTTGTGAATAAGTCTAGTGAAATGGGACTTAACGCAAATAAAGTTATTAAGAATATTCAAAGTAATATTGGATTATTGAATAGGTATAATTTTAAAGAGGGTGTTAAAGGTTTAGGTAAAATGGCCGAGTTAGCAACCAAATTTAAATTTGAAATGCAAGATATTGCTAACCTAGCTGAAAAAGTAATTACACCTGAAGGTGCGGTAGAAGTTGCTGCTAGATTACAAGTATTAGGCGGTGAGTGGTCTAAATTAGGTGACCCATTTGAGTTAATGTATAGAAGTAGGAATGATTTGGCTGGACTACAGGAAGACGTTATAAACGCAACCAAAGCGACTGCTAGGTTTAATGAGACCACTGGTGAGATAATGATTGACCCTATGGAAATGCATAGACTTAGAGAAGTTGCTAATGCCACAGGTATGAGTTTTGATTCTTTAGCCAATTCTGCTAGGGAAGCCGCTAAGTTTGACCAGATTAAGAAGGGTATGTCAAATATCTTTAAAGATGAGGATAAAGACTTTTTAGCTAGTATGGCTAAGTTTGATAAAGAAACTGGTCAATTTAAAGTTACTATGCAAACTGAAGAAGGTGAAACTATAACTGAAAACGTTCAAGCATTAAGAAGAATAACACCTTCACTTATTCAATCTCAAAGAGATTTAAAAAAATCTTTAGAAGAAAGAGCTAAACAAGCGATTACATTTGATGAGACTTTAGTTAACTTAACTAACTCTTTTAAAACACTTCTTTTCCCAGGTTTTGAAGCTTTTGCTGGTGCATTACAAAACAGTGTTGGTGACTTCCACGACTGGGCTGTGGATAGTGGTGCAATGGATAAGTTTGCTAATTTTGCAAAAAATCTAGGTGAATTATCTGGTTCATTAGTTAAATTTATTGTCGAGAATCCTATTAAATCAGCTATTGGTCTTTTATTAGGTAAAGCCACTATGTGGTATGCTAGAGGTTTTCAATTAGGTAAAGGTTTTAACGCTGCTACACTTGGTAGAGGCGGTGGTGGTGGAGGTATGTTTGATATGTTTAGTGGTAAAAGCGCTAAAGGTGCTGGTAAGGGTGCTAAAAGTGTGGGTAGAATGGGTAAACTAGGTAAGGTAGGTAAAGGGCTTGGTAAAGCTTCTTTACCACTAGCTTTATTATCAGCTGGATATGATGCCTTTAGTAATTTTAATGATGATAGTCTAGATTCAGGAGATGCTGCTTTAAAAACCTTTGACCAGAATAAGTATATGGGCATAGGTGCTGGTATTGGTACCTTAGTCGCACCTGGTCCGGGAACAGTAGTAGGAGCTGGTATTGGTGGTTTAGCTGATTTCGGTTCTGGATTCCTTAAAGATGATGGTTTGTGGTGGGATTATGGTGGTGGTAATGAAAAACCTAAAATGTTTAATGATTTTATTGCTAGACCAGGTGAAAACCCAATTAATTTTAGTCCAAAAGATACCGTTGTAGGTGCTAAAAAAGGTGGTCCAATTGATAGAATGATTGAACAAACTACTACAAATAAAACTACTAACGTCAGTAATAGTGGAGCAAGTAAACTTTCTGTTGAATTTAAAGACTCTATTAAGATTGAAGGTTCTATTGATGTAAATTCATCTTCTGATTCTGCTAAAATAGACTTGGATGACCCTATTTTAATGAGAAATTTGAGTAAGATGATAATGGAAGAATTAAGTAAAGCAATTAGTGGTGGTAAAATAGGTTCTAATCCAGTTTCAATATCTTAAAATTATTAGGTTGAAGTTATTTAAAATCAGGTACTTGTGAATTATTTTAAAAAAATTTACAATTTTACTTGTTTTTATAGATGAATTTACCTTTATTATATATTACCTATATTATTATAATAATTACTATTATATATAATATATTATATATACTATATTATATATACTATATTATATACTAATATTGCGTAAACCTAAAGTTAGAACTATTTCAACCGAAAAAACAAATCAAATTATATTTATTAGTAAATAGAATTACAACATGGCCAGTAATATAAACGAATTATCTCCAGAAATTAGAGATTTTCTACTAAATAGAAACTTAATACCTTCAGACACTGTTACTGATAATGGTTATAGTGCTACTGGTTTGGGTACTCAAGCTAATATTACTAGTTCATCTAATTCAGTAAACCCTTCAATAGACATTGAAGATTCTTCAAACGATTTTAGAGCTTCAGTTGTAAGTAGAAATAGATATACTTCAATCGAAGATATGGTATCCGCTAACATAATTAATAATTCTTTTAGTTATAATCAAATAGATGGTGGTTATATTGATGAAAATAGAAATTTAAATTTAGAAGGTCGTTCAAACGATGGTCTAGACGTAATAACAAGTATTACATCTCAAGAAGGGTTTGGATTAGGTTCAGATGGATTCTTTCCACAAAACAGTGTTAATACATCAATAACTGGTAGAGTTTTAGGTGGTGTAGGCGCAATAAACGATACTAAACTAGGTATTATTGCTGGTGAGCAGTTATTGTTAGCTTTAGGTCAAAAAGCTTCATTTAACGCACAAAAAGAATTATTAGGGAAAGTAAACCTTCAACCATTCAGTTTACTAAGAGGTGGAGATTTTTTAAATCCAGATTACTCGATAACAGTAAGTAGCTCAACTGGTGGCCGTGTATTAGACACAGCACTCAATTTAACGGGTTTTCAGCTACCCATTTCACAAATAGATAGTGAGGGGTCAATTTTCGAAGAAACACCCTTAAACAAGACGAATTCGATTGAGAGAAACAACGCTTTAATTAGAAACACTGGTAGAGGTCAAATTCTTAGATTATTTGAAAGTTTAAATCAAAACCAATACAGCCCCGAATATGAAAGTGACAGGAATGATAAAGGTGTAACAGACCCTAATCAATACACTAAACCAACTGACCCTAGTTTAAGTCAATTGTCATTTAACAACACACCTCTTGGGTCTATACCAAGTAGTTCCCAATCAGTAGAGTTTAATGGTTCAAGTGATATATGGAGTCCAGATGTTACTTTTAGTGATGATAATTCTATTTTATCAAAGACAAAGAATTTATTCAGTAAAGATAACTTCAGATTATATAATAGCACATTTAATGAACAAGGCGTAGAAAATCTTAATAAGAAAGACCAATTAACAACACCTTCAGGTGGTAGGTTATCTAAAGGTAGTGGTGTGTTGAGTGAAGATTTCTTATTGAATAACGATAAAGAATTTGTTTTCTGTAGAACTTGGAGTTCAACTAAACAATATTCAACTGTAAATGATTTACAAAAAAATAGTGGCTTAAAAGATAATCCTAGAAGGATTAGAGATGGTATTGAAGATTCAGTGTTAGGTGACAATGGGTTTGTTAAAATATCTCCATATAGCAATGTACCTTCTGACGACACTGAAGACGTCAAAAAATATATGTTCTCGATAGAAAATTTAGCTTGGGCTGATAATTTATCAAAAATAGCCAACTTTGAAACTGGTTCAGGTGACCCTATAACTGGGACCAAAGGTAGAATAATGTGGTTTCCACCTTATGATATTAATTTTAATGAATCTAGCTCAGTAAATTGGGATTCAACTAATTTCATAGGTAGAGGAGAACCAATATACACTTATAACAACACTGAAAGAATTGGTCAATTAAGTTTTAAAGTAATTATTGACCACCCAGATTACTTAAATGATAATAATTTAAGCTCGGATGAAATAATCAGTAGTATAATGGCTGGGTGTTCGGACTACGAAAATTTTTTATCAGCTGAAGAATATGGTGAAATACAAAAAGTTAGCAATGCTGAAGCTCCAGTAAGTGAAACAGTAGAGGCAAGTGCCGTTCAAGAACCAGACGATATTAATTTTTATTTCGCTAATGATGTTGCCTCACTTAAGAAATACCCTAATTACGAGGTTGGTGGTGAAGTACAACCTAACCCTACAATTCCAGATAGCGGTTATAATTCTGAAACAACTGATAGTTATGAGAATAATACTAATATTGGTTTAAATTATTTTTGGAATAATGAAAGTAACATCCAAAACATAAAAGACTTTTTAAATAACAATGAAGGATTCAGAATCGATTTAATTGGTTACTCTAGTTTAGCTGGTAATAGTGAGGATAATCAAAATTTAAGTAGCGATAGGATAGATAGTATTAAGACTTGGATAAGAGAAAACTTAGGAAAAAACGTAAAGGTATTAGAAGGAAAACCTAGAGGTAGTAGCGATTCTAATGCTACTGGTGAAGTTGACTCTGAAAGTGTTAAAAGAGATAGAAAAGTAACGTTAGAATTTCAATACGATGGAAGTTTAGATTCTAAAAATACTGAAAACGCTGAAACAGAGAAAGAAGTAAGGTATGATAAAGAATTTGTAAGTAAAATTAAAAGAAGATTTCATAAAGAATCTGAATATTTTGAAAAACTAGAGAAGAGTGAAGCTAATAGCGATAAAATAATATATGATTCAATTCGTGAGAAAATCAAATTCTTTCAACCAGCTTTCCATTCCACAACACCAGAAGGTTTTAACTCTAGATTAACATTTTTACAACAATGTACAAGGCAAGGCCCTACTAATGATGATAATAGAGCTAATAATTTAGCATTTGGTGCACCACCAATTTGTATATTAAGAATAGGTGATTTTTATAATACCAAAATTGTAATAGATAATGTTAGTTTTGACTTTGAACCACTTGTATGGGATTTAAACCCTGAAGGTGTAGGTGTTCAACCTATGATAGCCAAAGTTTCGCTAAGTTTTAAATTTATCGGTGGTAGTTCTTTAAAAGGCCCTATTAATAAATTACAAAATGCAGTGTCATTTAATTATTTTGGTAATACTGAGGTATACGACCCAAGAGCTGATAGATATGTTAGAGGTGAAGATGGGTTAACATTAAGTAGTGGTATAGAAGATTTAAAAACAGTCTTGAGTAAAGATAATAACCCAATAACTAAAGAAGGTAATAATAGTTTAGTTAATGACCAAGAAGCCGTAGCAGAAAAGCAGGCATCTAAACAGACAGTTGAACCCTCAGCTACAAACCCTAGAAATCAGATTAAAAATCTAAATCTAGTAGGGTATAATTATAATTCTTCTACTACTGAATTATACCTAGAGTTTCAGTATAAAAATAACCCTAGTAATATAATTGAATTGAATAAAAATTTAACGGGTAATATAACATTAGTGAACTCAAATAACATATTAGATGTTGTCAATGTGGGAAGTGTTACAGCCAAACCTGACAGTCAAGGTAGTTTCATTATTGAAAACTCAGATGGTTCTTCTCAAAGTACTATAAATTCATCTACCACTAGCTTTAGTGTCGGTATTAATTTAATTAATGTAAAAGATTTCATTACTTTATTTGAGACCTTAACATCAGACGGTAATAAAGGTGTTTTCAAAATAAGATGGCCTGAAATAAACTTACCAAATACAGTAAATTTATAAATTATGGCACAACAATATTTAGATAGATACGATAGATTTAGAAGTGATGATAACTTTAATTCAGTACCTGGTATTCCTATACCAGAAAAAAACACAGATAAATACTTGACTTATAAGGTAGGTAGCACTAGGTTTGATATACTGAGTCAAAAATATTATAACTCACCATATTACGGGTGGTTAATAATGTTAGCTAATCCAGAATTCGGTGGTATGGAATTTAATATTCCTAATAACAAAACTATAAGAGTACCGTTTCCTTTAAAAACCTCAGTAAACGATTATTTAAGTGAAGTAGATAAATATTTTAGATTATATGGCTAATGATATTTCAGGTTCTAATGCCAAAAGTGTTGAATTCCAAAATTTATTGATTGTAGACCCAAATCCTTGTGGTTCTGAATCAGTGAACGTTGAAGATTTATCTATTTCAGTAGAGTTAGAAGTCTTTAGAAGAAGTAACGAAATTTTAATATTCAATGAATCTGAAGACACAACAACTCAAGTATCAAGTGATAATAGTGAAACAACTAGAATTAGTTTTATTGACGGTTCAGAGGAAAACGATAAAACACTAACTACTAGATACACCGAATTAAACTCAACTTTTAACAAAGAAAATCCAGACTTAGGTACCTTAGGTATTGAATCAATTGATATTAATTTTAATACCTCATATACACCAATAGTTAAAATAAAATTTAAAGATATAAGGGGTAAATTATTTGAAATGGGTGAGAACTCACCATATAGTTTCTTATTTAGAATGCCTTACCCTATTTTTTATTTAACAGTAAAAGGTTATTATGGTAAACCAGTTAAATATGCATTACACCTAACTAAATTTAATGGTGAGTTAGATGCAGAAACTGGTAGTTTCATAATTAATTGTGACTTTATCGGTTATACTTACGCATTTTTAAGTGACCTTCTTATGGGTTATTTAAGGGCCGTTCCGTACATGCCTGAAGCTAGACCATTACCAGAAGGTTTTACGACTTTTGAGCAACTACAAAAGAGTATTAAGGAGTTAGAAAAGTTTATACTCAACTTCAAGAAAAATGATGATAGATTAAGAGCGCTAACTGTTTATGATGATTTGAATAGTAAATTAGAAGGTATATTGGGTGAGCTTAAAAATTCACTAAATTATTCTGAAGATTTAATAAAATTACAAAACAACTCAAACAATTCAAACCTTATTGCATATAAACCGTTCACAGGTGACTTTGGTGATGAACTCACTAACACTTACAATAATGTTTTAGAGTTAGTTGAGAAATATAATTCATTTACCAAGAGTAGTGGTGCTGAATCATATTCATTGAATAAAGATAAGTTCGAACTGAATGGTGGAGGTGTTTACTATAAAAGATTTAGGGTAACTCACTTTCTAAATAGAAACTTTGGTAGTGGTAACGCTAATACATTTTTAACTTACTCAGAATTTTTAAATAATCCTACTGAAATATTGGATTTATATGGTAACTTTAAAAGGGTTGAAGAAACTGAGGATGAGAACATAGGTGGTAGTGTAACAGAAGCTTTATATAATAATTTCATTAATCAATTAAGGAATAGACCATTTGTTAATGAAAATAATATACCAACATCAAATAGATATGATATAATTGACCTTAGATTCGCCATTCAAGAAATTAACAATATAAAAAATAGAATAAACGGTCAATTAGAAGAAAAAACAAATGAAGTTACTAATGAATTTGCTGGTGGTTTAACTCAATTCTTTGATAATCAAAGTATCGACTTTAACGGGTCCATAGGCTCATTTTTTAGAATCTTATGTGAACATGTAGATTTATTTATTAAAGTAATTAGGAACTTAGGTACTGAAATAACAAAAGAAGTTAATAACGGCACTAGGACAATAGAAGGGACTAATAAAGAAAACTTTTCAGAATTCGATAATTTTGATAACTCACCTACTATAAAAATTAAACCATTCCCTGAATATGTAGAAAAAGAAGGGGATGACTTAGTAGAAAAGTGGTTAGGTTCTAACCCTAAATTTGATGATTTTAGAGAAGTTAGGTTTATTGATAATCTATTTAACGCCATACTAAAGGCCGATAAAATAGATGAACAAGTATTAGACGGCAGTGAAACACTAAATAAAAACTGGGTACCTGTAAATCCATTAGAAACCAAAGCTTTTAATCGAAGTAACGTAAATCCTTGGAAGGGTATTAGTGAACTTAAGAAAGATGAAGTAACTAAATTATTATATCAAAGAATGATGATTTTCTTAGGATATAGTAATAAAACACTAACGAATGAACAAATAAATACAATGGCCAAAATAGAGGCCAACCAAGCGTATAATGCACTAGAAAATCCAAGTGTTAAACTAACATTTATAAAACATGAAGCAAACACTGAAACTATTGGTAATAAACTAAGTGACTTTAGAGACGTTCTGGAGGATAAATATGGAATAAGATTATTTAGTGATGAAGCCGACTTTTTTGGTCTGTTTGGTGATGATGATAGATTCGTTTATAGACATGATTTAAAATATCAATATCTTAATATAGAAGATATTGATATTGAAGACGCCGAACCTACATATCTTCCAATAAATCAACCAGAATCAGAGCTTAAAAGTGGTGTTAATTCGCTAAATGTTACTGATAATAGGGAGTTAGCCGAATATACCTTTATCAGTTCGGCGGTTTCAGGTGAAGCTGAATATGAAACATTCATTAAGATTATTAACAACAATGAATATAGCAATTCATTCGTCTACGATTCGTATGTACCAGCTGGTGGTGAATCTATCGTAAAATCATTTAATTTAAGTAGGGAAAGTCTTAAATATAACACGAATGATGTTAACATTAAAGAGTATAATAATTTTCTAGGTGGTATTTATAAAACCCATGAATTCTTAAGTTATGAGAATAAAAAGGTAGGCTCATTACCACTTTACTATGAGTTTTATGAAAGCGGTATTGATGTTTTAAAATCATTTAGAAATACTAATGAAGATAGTCAATACGATACTTTCATTGAAAATAATGATGGTTTTAGGTATAATACTCAAGTTAAAAATATAAATAGAAGTGAAATAAATAGTTTAAATTCAGTTTATCCAATAACAACGTTTAAAGAAAAACTATTATCAAATGTAAAAGAGAATTTTATATTGAATAGAAGTTTTAAATTTGAACCTACTTTTAAAAGTAACGGTAAGAGTTATAATTTATTTGGTAGTAAACTTTATTATGAACAAAGCAATATCGGTAAGGCTTACTTATTTTTACATACACTACCCTTCATTGGTTTAGGCGGTAAAGAAGATGCATATATAAAAGGATTATTGGTTAAAAAAGACCTTACATTCTTCAATAACAGTAGTGGTTTCGTTTCAGTACCATACGCTTGGATTTTATTTTTAGGTGCTATTTTGTATAGGAATGAAGTTAAAGAAGATATTATAAGTTTAGATGGTAATGTACCTAATTTTGATGGTAATCCACAAGTTGAAAAAAATAGGTACTTAATATCTGGTTTATATTCCAGAAATTTAGAATTTAAAGACAATGGTACTGGTTTCGAAAGTGTTAATGATGTAATTTTAAATTTACCAAGTAGTGTTAAAGACCAATTCATTAATCAATTCACTCAGTGGGTTGACAATCCAAACGGGTGGATTCAGATAAAAGACTCAATGGAAATATTTAAAGATACGGCCAGTGAATCTGAAATAAATTCAGTTTGGAGTAACTTTAACAACTTTATCCCTTCCTATAGAAACTCTAGTATTATAAAAAGTAATGTGGCTGAAAACTATTATGTGATATCGCCTGATGACGAGGAAAATAATTTCATTTTAGATATAAGAGATGATAGTGATGCCTCTAACAAAGTTATAGACTTTATGTTAGATAATAGAATAATAGTAAACAGTACTCATAGAATATGGCAAGGTTCTGAAAATACACATGAAAATATTTCGGCACCTAGTGAATACATTGAAACGTATTTAAATTCATTCCTTAAAGAATTTAGTAGATTAAATAACCCTACATTGAACAATGAGACTGATAATTCGAAGGAAAGGATTTTTAAAACAAATAACGAAGATGACATTAAACTAAGTATATATAAGAATATAAAATCTATTTACGATAAATGGATTGTAGGTATACCACAAGATAAGGAATCTACGGTCGTTAGCGATTTATATAAAAGATTTAACTTCATTGATAGGTCGTATACTGATATATCTGATAAGTTTAAAATTGCACCAACAACATTTGTAGATTTTTGGAAAAATAACACTAACATTAGTTTTTACAATTTTATAGCTAGAATACTTAAAGACAATAATTTTGACTTTATACCGTTACCGACGTATATAGATTACTCATCACCTAAAGATGTGAGAGATATATTTACACCATTTAGGTTTAATGAAGAAGTGGGTGCGAAAGGACCTCAATTTATTTGCATGTATTTTGGTGAACAATCTAGTCAACTAAACATAGACAAAAAAAGTAAATTTAAGAAAAATGATAGTTTTGCTATAGACGTTAAGTGTAATGGAGATGACATTAATGTAAATGACGGTAGTTCATTACCTTCAGACTTTTCTAGTGGTACTACGAAAATACCATACGTATTAGTTAATTATTCAGACCAGAATCAGTCAGTGTTTAAAAACTACAAATTAAATCAAAACGAATTTGTCGAAACTCAGGAAAGTTTAGAGATAATAGACGGACTATCTAATCAAAATAGGAATAATTCAATAGGTCAAAATTTATTTGATGTTTATAACAATAGGTCATATTCAGCCGAAATAGAAATGTTAGGCTGTGCCCAAGTTCAACCTTTCATGTACTTTCAACTAAATAATATACCAATGTTTGATGGGGCGTATACTATTATTAATACAAGTCATAGTATTAAACCTAATCATATGACAACCACTTTTAAAGGTGTGAGAATACGCTCGGTTAAAACTAAAATGATTGATGATGAAACCCTATATTCACACTTAATAACAAATTTAGACGAAGTTAATAGAGAAAATCGTGACTTATCTAAACTAGAAAGAAGTGATTTAAATACTGATTTTGAAAATGAAATAATAAAAGCTAGTAGTGTTGTAAATAATGTTAATTTACAACTATTACAAGGTATAGTAATAGAAGAATAATGAAGATACAAAGTTTTGTAGAAGTAGTAAAAGAAAAATTTAATAAACTTAACCCATATTTTAGGGGTACTAGAACTAGAGACATATCCACTGTAGACACAGTCGTATTACATTGGACTGCTGGTAGTAGTGTAAGAAGCGACATTGATGTTTTACAATCTAAAAATTTTGGGTACCACTTTTTAATCGATAAAGCAGGTCAAATATATCAAGGTTCACCAATTAATAAAGTGGTTAGTCACGCTGGTCAATCATATGGGCCTAGAGGTGAGTTTGTTAACGGACATAGCATTGGTATATCATTTTCTATGTTAGGTACTCAAGGACCTAGCGAATACACAACTGAGATGTTTGAAAGTTGTTTAGCTTTAATACAGAATTTAAAACCATCGGTACCAAACTTAAAATATATAACGGGCCATCATTGGGTATCACCAGGTAGAAAAATAGACCCATATACTTTTGACTTTGAAAGTTTAATGAATGAATTGGGTCCTGAATACGAGTTATGGAAAACAGGTGATTCCCCATTCCCTAAGGGTTTAAGAAGCTGCAAATGCGTTAAATTTGATGATAATGACCCAACTAGATGTATTAAATCTGAAGGTAAGTGTAAGGGTAGGAATACTGAAAACGGTTATTCTAAAAGAAATTTAAATTTTAAAGTATCAGATATTTCATTCCAATCCGATTTAGATACCAATTAGTTGTTTAAGTAAAATAATTTAAGTATATTTGCTGAATGGAGATTGCTAATATAGTTTCTGAAAGAAAAATAGACATAGGACCAGAATTCAACATAGTTGAGTCACTGGATGATGTGATATTTAAAGATTTACCAACACTAATAGTTGGGTACGAATTAACACTGAGTTATTTTGAGAAAGATTTGGTTAACATACTCAATAAACAAATCGATAAAAATACGTTCTGGACGCTAAAGAAGAATGTAAAACGAGATGTTTACACGAATGATTTAGAAGACTTCATAAGATACTCCTACAAAAAATCTACAGATAAAATTAATTATGTAGATTTAGACTTTCTTCAGTATTCTAAGAAGAAACTTTACAAAATAGTAAGAAAAATATATAACTTAGATAAGGTAATATCCTATAAATCAGAGAATAACGTTATGTACATATATGGTAGTGATTTAATATTTGGTGTTGATTTGAATTTAGCTAATTTTGTTGGGTTAGATTCAGATAAAATAAAAAGCAAGATAATTGAAAAAAGCCTTGTATTTATAGAGGGTGAAGAGATACTTATTGAATACAATAACCAACTGGAACGTATAAACAACGAAATAAAATACATTCCATTTCTGTATTCAATAAACCCTATATGACCAAGAAACTACTAATCCTAGTATTCGTAAATAAAAAAGATAAAATTAAACAAATAGAGTTCATAGAAGACGAATTTAATGTAAATTCGTCCGACATATTTATTTTCGAAAATTTAGATAACCCTTCACAATACATTTTCACATTCTACATTGAGATAGGTGTAGGTGAATTCATAAAAGTAAAAGACTATTTCCGAAATGGCCTTATTATACATAAGAAAAGAAATACATTTTACAGTATAAATGCACTCAATAAACTAATTGAGAGAGAGTATGATTTAGAGGTTGGTAATATTAACTATAAGAAATGGAAAATTGATTGGTTTAAGTATGATAACCAAATAATTTTAAATAGTGGCGATAATTTATCATTTATATCAATAAAACGTGTTTTTTAGTAAAATCAATCTATTTATATTATAAGAACTAAATTAAAAAAATAATATTATGGATAATAAAGTAGAAAAATTAAATGACTTTTTAGATGAAAATGGAAATGTTAGTAATGAAGGTACTATATGTGATACTGACGGTAACTGCGTTCCTAAAGAGATAAAGGGTGATAAAAGCATCCTTGAAAGAGTTAATAAAAAAATAATCATTGAAGACGGTAGACAACTATTAATGTAATGAAAAAGTACACAAACGAAGATAATAAGAGAGATAAGGAAAGGTTTAACTTATTAATGGAGTATGACTTTTATATTGGTGAGGAAGAAGACAATTACGAACCTGATGGTGAAATGATAAATGAAGAGCCACCAGAAGAAGATGTGGAATCTACTGATGAGGTCGAACCAGAAGCTGAAGTTGAACCTGAAATGGAACCAGAAGCCGAAGTTGAACCTGAACCTGAAATGGAACCTGAACCTGAAATGGAACCTGAACCTGAAATGGATGATGAAGTTGAATTAGATGTAACTGATTTGGTACAAGGAACTGAAGAAGCACAGAATTCAGCTGAAGAAGCCAATAAAAAAGCTGAAATGTTATTAAGTAAATTAGATAATCTAACTAATTCTTTAGATAAAATGTCGGCTATGAATAACAAGATAGATGACTTAGAGAATGAATTTGAGAAAAGAAATCCGACTCCTGAAGAAAAATTAGAAATGCGTTCATTAAGTTCTTATCCTTATAACCTAAAATTAACAGATTTTTGGTCTGAAAAAGAAGGTAATTATGACGTTATGAATCAAGATAAGGATGGTGAGAAAGAATATGTATTAACTCAAGATGATGTGGATAGAGATTTTAATCCAATGGAGATTAAAGACTCTTTTAAAGACGAAGATTACCAAAGTAATCAAAGCTTTTAAAGCTAAAGTATTAAATATCAAAACGAAAGGTGTAATTTAATTATTACACCTTTTTTTTTTTGTAAAAATATTAAAAAAGACTTGTAATAACTCATTTTAATTAGTATCTTTGGCTCAGTTATTTTAATGTAAATCATTAGGTAGCGTAACACGATTACCACCCGTGAATTATAAGTGGTGGTGATACAAATAAAGACTCCGACATATAAAAAACGAAGGTCGGACATTTACTAATAACAAAATTATAACTATGAGTAACGAGAAAAAAAATCCGTTAGAAGCGATGTTAGCTCAGTACGAGACAGCGACTTCAAAATCGAGTAACAACTCATTTGACAAAACAAATTACTTCACTACGTATTTACCAGATGGTATTGAAAGTGCAGTTAAAAAAATTAGAATTTTACCACCAGAAGAAGGTAAAACACCTTTCGAAGAAGTTCACGTACACAGTGCTAAAGTTGACGGTAAAAACCGTAAATTCACTTGTATTAAAGAACTGAATGACGAAGATTGTCCTTTCTGTGAAGCTAGAGAAGAACTACTTTCTACGGGTGAAAAAAGTGATGAAGAATTAGCAAAGAAATATAAAGCTAGGTTAATGTACATCGTAAGAGTTATTGACAGAGAAAACGAAGACGAAGGTATAAAATTCTGGAGATTTCCAATTAACTACAAAAAAGAAGGTATCTTTGATAAAATAATGGCAACCATTGGATTATTAAAAGAAGATATCACAGACCCTGAAGTAGGTAGAGACTTAATTCTTAACATAGTTAGAGTTAAAAACCCAAGAGGTGGTACTTACCCAATGGTTAACTCAATCCAAGCATTCGATAAAGGGCCTCTAAGTGAGGATAAAAAACTAGCTAAAGGCTGGTTAAGTAACAATAAGAGTTGGAAAGAAGTTTACTCAGTAAAAGGTTACGATTACTTAAAAATTGTAGTCTTAGGAAAAATCCCAATGTGGAGTAAGAAGCAAGAAAAATTTATTGCAAAAGAAGACTTAGAAGCTGAAAATGAAGATTCAGAAGACTCTAACAGTGAATTAGAAGACCAAATCACAATGGGAGGTGGTAGCAAAAACATTGATACCAAAAGCACTTCAGATGTTAAAACAGAAGAGTTAACTGAAAGTGAAAATAGTTACGATACCGTAGCTGAAGAAGAAGCTGAAGAAGAAGATGAAGAAGAAGATGATTTACCATTCTAAATAGGTAACATCTTAATATAATAGTAAAAAAGGGGGTGAGGTTACCTACCCCCTTTTTTTTCCTAAAATAGTGAAAAAATAAAACAACTCTGGGTGCAGTAAAAATAGAATATATGGCAAAAAGTAAAAAACCGAGTAAAAAAACTGTTTCTAAATCCTCTTATAGTTTAGAAGATTTTAAAAAATCTCAGGGGGTTGAAAAAACCGTTAAGGATAAAGAGCTATCTTGGATACCTTTATCTAAAGCGTGGCATGATGCTATCGGAATACCAGGTTTTGCTAGAGGTTATGTAAACTCAGTTAGAGGATATTCAAATACGGGTAAATCAACTGCTTTTTATGAATCAATAGCAGGTGCTCAAAGAATTGGTGATTTACCAGTTATCTTTGAAACTGAAGGTAATTTTGATTGGGAACATGCTAGAAAGTGTGGTGTTAAGTTCGATGAGAATGTAGATGAAGAAACTGGTGAAATAACTTACAGTGGTAGATTTTTATACATGAGTAATCAAGACTTATTAGATAAGTATCAAAATTATGACCACCAACATAGTAAGATGACTTCAAAGCCTTTAAGGTATGAACCAGTTATTGAAGACATTTCACTAAGTATGACTGAACTATTAGATTTACAGCAAGAAGGTAAATTACAAGAAAATTTATGTTTCTGCTGGGACTCTATAGGTACGCTGAATGGATTTAAATCAGCGATATCTAAAACAAGCAACAATATGTGGAACGCAGGTTCAATGAAATGCTTCCAAGCAATTGTTAATTTCAGAATACCTAGTTCTAGAAGAGAGGATAATGAATTTACCAATACGTTTATCTGCGTACAGAAAATATGGTACGATAGTATGAACATGAAAATTAAACATAGTTGTGGTGAGTTTATGTTCTTTAACTCTAGATTGATTGTACATTTAGGTGGTATTGTATCTCACGGTACGGCCAAACTAAAAGCAACATCATTAAGTAAGGATTTTCAATACGGAACTGAATGTAAGATATCTTGCGAGAAGAATCATGTTAGTGGTATTGAAAAGAAAGGAAAGATAGCATCAACTCCACATGGTTTTTGGAACCCAGACGAGTTAGATACTTACAAGAAAGAACACCGTGACTTTATACATGATAATCTAGAAGTAGATTACAATGCTGAAGTAGTGTTCTCGACTGAAAAAGGAGAAAGAGGTGAATACGACTACAATAGTATGTAAACTTTAAAAACAAAAGATGTCTAAAAGACCAAAAAGAAAAGTGGGTATTTCTAAAAATACTAGGAATAGCCTACTTATCGATGGAAATGCATTATTTAAATTAGGTTTCTTTGGTGCTAAAGATATGTACACTAGAGATGGTGACCACATAGGTGGATTATATATCTTCATTACAATACTTAGGAAATTACTACAAGAGGATTTATATTATAGGGTTTTTGTTTTCTGGGATGGAAAATTTAGTGGTAGAAAACGATGGGAACTTTATAAGGATTATAAATCTGACCGTGGCAAAGACTTTGAAAATGGGACTCACCCAGTAGATATTCAAGAAAAAACTGAAATATTCTTAATAAGACAGTATCTAGAGGAATTATGCATTAGACAATTAGTTGATAATTCAAAAGTAGGTGTTGAAGCAGATGACTTTATTGCTTACTACTGTCTAACTAGAAAATCTAATGAAAAGATAACTATATGTACGTCTGATAGAGATTTGTGTCAGTTAATAAATGATGATGTTAGAATTTATTTATGTGATAAAAAAGAATACGTCACCTATGATAATTACCAAAATTATTTTAAACATCACCAAAAGAACTCTAAATTAATTAAAATAATTGGTGGTGATAACTCAGACAGTATTAAGGGGATTGATGGAGTTAAAGAAACAAGTTTACTCAAATACTTTCCAGAGTTAAAAGAGCGTGAAGTTTCATTAACTGAAATACTACAATCAGCTAAAAAACAATTAACGGAAAGAGTTGAGCAAAAGAAAAAGCCTTTAAAAGTATTAACAAATTTAGTTAATAGTAAAACGAAAGGAGTTCAAGGTAAAAACATTTATAAAATAAATGAGAAGATAATTGACCTAAGTAATCCTTTAATTGACAGAAAGAATAAAGAGTTATTAAAATACTACAGGAAGCCCATGGGTGATTTAGATAGTAGAGGTATTAAAAACGTTTATAGTTTTATGAAGCGTGACGGTGTTGATAAAGTAATAGAATCATTTAGCACGAATTATCTACTACCTTTTAAAAAATTAATAGAGAGAGAACGTAAAGAACTAAATAAATAAATAAATAAAGATGAGTAAAACAAAAGAAGAAAAGCAATTAGAATTTGAGAAGCAAATCGTTAAACCATTCGAATTTGTATTGAAAATCAATGACAATATTATTTGTCAAAGGTATTTTAATATTAAAGGTTATAATAACGAATGTAGAGAGTCTCTAGAGATGAAAGAAATGATGGATGATATCATGGGAGTCAACCAGCAAATTAAATTAGGGGTTATACCCGATTTTTTCAAATACAGATGTGTTGTTAATTCTTATAAACCTTATTACAACCAAAACAATTATTTAAACGATAAAGATGATATCTTTAGTTTGGAAGTATTAAAAAATAACGTAAATAAATTACGTAATAAGAACAATGATTTCAACTTAGATGATTTACAAAAGGAGAAGTTAGTCGAAGGTACCTTTGATGGTAAAATGTTTCATCCTAATGTTAGGTATGAAATTGACATCAGGAGTATAATTCCTGAAATTATTGGAGTAATTCAAGACTACTTAGGTAGTAGCTCTTATACCAAAGAATATGGTGACGTATCCTTGAAAAGAAATAACAGATTAACACAAAAAGATAGACTTAAATTAGTTACATACTAAATATGACAGATATTAAAAAAGACGAAGGATTTGGATTTTTAGGAATTCCGTATCAGAAAAGATTAATATCTCAGTTAATAACAGATTATAGGTTTGCGTCAAATATATTAGAAATAGTTGACGCAAACTATTTTACGGATTTATATTTAAGAATAATAGTGTCTGAGATAAAGGGTGCACATGAGAATGACGACGTTATCTTAGATTTTGATGGGTTATCATATAGACTTAACAGTAGAGGTGATAACGACACTGTTAAGATGTATACTGAAGCTCAAATGGATGAAATTAAACACATACCATTAAAGGATTCAGAATTTATCCAAGACAGGGCAATGAAGTTCTGTAAGCAACAGGAACTTAAAAAAGCCACTAATGAAATCTTAAACATAATCGATAAAGGTGATTTAGATGATTATGATGCGTGTGAAGAAATACTTAAAAAAGCCTTAGAAGTTGGTTCAGACAAAGATGATGCTATTGATGTTTTTGATAATATTGATGAAGTATTAAGCGAAGACTTTAGAAAACCAATACCAACAGGTATAAGCGGATTAGATGAGAAAATGAATGGTGGTTTATCTAAAGGCGAATTAGGTGTGATATTAGCGCCTTTTGGTGTCGGTAAGACAACTATGATTACTAAACTGGCGAACACGGCTTACAACGAAGGTAAGAAGGTTCTACAGATATTCTTTGAGGATACCGCTAAGGTAATACAAAGAAAACATTTATCATGTTCAACTAAGATAACCCTAAACGACTTATCTTTACCTGAAAATAGACCAATTATTGATGAGTCTATTCAGAGGGAAAAAGAAAATGAAGGTTACTTGTTACTTAAGAAGTTTCCTAGTGACGGAACCACTATACCTGTAATCAAGAACTATGTTAGAAAATTAGCGGCAGCTGGTAATAAACCAGATATGATATTAATCGATTACATTGACTGTGTTACACCAACTAAGAGTTATGATAAAGGTTATGAGGCTGAAGGACCTATAATGAGGAAGTTTGAATCACTATTGAGTGAATTTGATATGGTCGGCTGGACTGCAATACAAGGTAATAGAGATTCTATTAATGCTGACACAGTAGATTCCACTATGATTGGTGGTTCTATCAAAAAAGGTCAGATTGGTCACTTTATCGTTTCAATTGCTAAAACCTTAGACCAAAAGGAAATAGGTCGTGCTAATATGGCCATACTGAAATCTAGATTTGGTATTGATGGTATTGTTTTTACTGATGTCGAGTTTGATAATGGTAGAATGCAAATTAATATTGATGATGGAGGTTATTTGAAAGCATCCGAAATGGGTGATTACCAAGAAGAGCAGAACAAAACACGTGTTAGCGACTTAATGAAAAATAAATTTAAGAAAAAAATGGAAGAAAAATCACAATCATAAATAAAAATAGATAGTTATTAATACAGATAAACTAAAATAAAAAAAACAATAAACATGAGTAAGTATTTAAACATTGACAATGGTAATAGGGATACCAAGTTCCCAGTTCTTCATGATAAACTATGGAAGTTCTATAAGAAACAACAACAAAAGATATGGACCGCAGAAGAGTTAAACCTATCTAATGATACCTTAGAAGGTATACCAGAAGGTGAAGTGGTTATATTGAAAAACCTATTGGCTTTCTTTGGAGTTTCAGATACTCTAGTTCAAGATAACTTAGCTGATGAAATCGTATCAGAGTTCTCAAGTGTTGAGGAAATTAAATCAAATTACGTTTATCAAGCTTATATTGAAGATGTTCATAGTGAAACATATTCTCTATTGATTGAACAATTGATTGAGAATGAAGAAGAGAAACAAGCTATGTTTCAAGCCATTCAAACTAACCCAGTTGTAGCTTCTAAAGTAAAGTGGGCGAACAAATGGCTAGATAACGGTGATATCATACAAAGATTGGTTGCGTTTTCTTTATTAGAAGGAATGGGATTCTCTAGTACATTTGCTATACTAATGTTCTTTAGATTAAGATATCCTCAACTAACTGGTTTAGGTCAGGCGAATGAGTTAATATTACAAGATGAAGTATTGCACATGCATTTTGGTATTAACATGCACAACAAATACATCAAGAAAGAATTTAGGTTACCACCTGAAGAAATTAAAGAGATGATTATGGGTTGTTATGAGACAGAAAAAGTTTTTGTTGAGTCAATTTACAGTGGTTCTTATGTACTAGGACTACCGAAGGATAAATTAATCCAGTACATTCAGTATGTGACTGATAGTTTATTAATGTACTACGATATTGATAAAGTGTTTAGAGTTGAACAACCATTTGACTTTATGGCGTCATTCTCGATTGTAGAGCGTCAAAACTTCTTTGAAACTAAAGGTGGTGAGTATAATAGATTAACTAATATTGGTGGTGATTTAACTACTGATGACTTTTAAAAACAATTCAATGAAAATAATTAAAAAAGACGGTAATAGTCAAAACTTTAACCCTAATAAGGTTTTAACTAGAATAAAAAGGACTGCTAGAAACTTAAATTTAAGAATTGATGCAGATAAATTATCACAAAAGGTCATTCCACAAATACAAGATGGGATGACCACTAATGATATTGACAACTTAATTGTTATTGAATCGTTAGGGTCGGTATTTTTACACCCAGACTACTCTATGGTGGCTTCAGCTATTGAAATTGATAATTTACATAAGTTGCACAAATACAAAGAGTTTAATATTGAGTTAGATTACTCTAGAGATTACTCTTACGATTACTTAGCTTGGGCCACATTCAAAAAATCATACAGGAATGGTGATGAATTACCTCAAGAAATGTACGGTAGAATTGCAACTGAATTATCTGAGAGTAAAGAGGATGCACAGTATTTGTATGATATGTTATCTACAAAGCAGTTAAACTTTGCAACACCAATTAACTTAACTGCTGGAACTGGTGCAAATAACAATAGATTTATTTCATGCGATATCAACTTCCTAAAAGAAGATAGCCTAGAGGGTATTGTAGATACACTAGGTGAGTTAGCTAAATCATCTAAAGATGGTTCTGGTATTGGAATATACATTGGTAACCTTAGAAGTTCTAAAAGCAAGGTAGGTGATTTTAACGGTAATGCAGCTGGTATACCTAGATTAGCAGATTTAGCTCAAGGTATTGCTAGATTCTTTAATCAAAGAGGTAGAAGAAATGGAGCGTTTGCTTTATATGCACCAACATGGCACAAAGATATCATTTCTCATTTAGAGTTAAGACTTAATGAAGGTGATGAAAGATTAAGAACTAGAGATATTTTCAACGGTGTGTGTGTTGATGATTTATTCATGGAAGCTCTATTGGAAGAAAGGGATTATTATTTATTCTGCCCTAACGATATAGTTAAAGCTGGTTTAAAACCTTTTTATGAGTGTTCACCAGATGAATTCAGAAGTGTATACGCAGAAGCTATAGAGTTAGGTTTAGGTGAAAAGATAAACCCAAGAGACATTTGGAATAAAATATTAATGTCTCAAGCTTCAACTGGAACTCCATACGTGGTTTACATCGATTCTATTAATAGGAAGAACATGCAAGAACACTTCGGTAATATCAAAAGTTCAAACTTATGTGTAGAAACACTTTTATATGCTGATAAAGACGAAGTAGGTCAATGCGCTCTAGGTTCTATTCCACTTATGACGTGTAAGGACATTAGAGAGGCTTCTAGAGTGTTAAGTTACTCAATTAACCTAGTAATAGATAGAAACGTTTATTCGACTGAGAGAGCCGAAAAAGGAGGTCTAGGACAAAGAACTATCGGTATCGGAGTTGCAGGTCTAGCTGAGTACCTATATTCTAGAGGTATGTCATTTGAAAGTGAGGAAGGTAAAGAAGCTTTCAAAAACATTATGAGAGAAATTTACCTAGGTGCCGTTAAAGGCTCTCAAGAGTATTATGAGAAACATAAAAAGACGTTTAGAGATTATGACAACTCATTGTACGCTAAAGGTGTATTTAACCCTCAGAAATGGGGTGTTCATGAACATGAAATTGACATGACTAAACCTGTAGCTAACAGTTTATTTACAGCTCTTATGCCAACGGCATCATCATCTAACCTATTAGGTTGTACTGAAATGTTTGAGGTGCCACAAGGTATGGTATACAGAAGAAAGCTGGATAAAGGTGAATTCGTAGTAGTTCAAAGAAACCTAGTTGAAGATTTAGAAAAGATAGGTATTTGGAATGAAGAACTTGCTAAGAGAGTAGTAATGGCAGGTGGAACAATTCAAGGTTTATATGACATTCCTAAAGATATAAGGGAAAAATATAAAACAGCTTATGAGGTGTCTCAAAAGAAGAGAATTGATATGATTAATCATGCGTTCCCTTATATTGACCAATCAACGTCACTTAATTTATATTACCAAGACGGCAATTTCAGTAAATTATCAGCTGCGTTGATACATGGTTGGAAGATAGGTAATAAGACTGGTGTTTATTACACTAGAGTACTTAAGAAAGACGCTGAAACAACTAGTGACTTATTCATGAGAAAAGACACTACTCCTGAAAAACCAGAGGATTCAGATTTCGAATGTTTCGGGTGTTCAGCTTAAAGCAAAATAGTAAAATAGATATGTAAAAGGTGTAAGATTAAGTTCTTACACCTTTTTTCTTTTAAAACTTTATTTATTAATATTTATTAGTAAAATAGAGTATGGCTAATAAATCAATAAATATAAACTTTCCTTTTAGAGATAGTGACAAGGGTTTCTTCCTAGAATTAAATACTGAAGATTCTAAGGCTATCAAAGCTGATTTATTACATTTAATACTAACCAATAAGGGTGAACGTTTATATCTACCCGATTTTGGAACAAATTTACGTAAATACTTATTCAACCAATATGACGGCATTACTGAGGGTGATATAAAAAATGAAATAAGTGAAGCCGTTAAAAAATACATCCCTAACTTAAAAATTAACACAATTACATTTGATGAGGCACCTCAAAGCCAATATGGTGTAGTAGTCAGAATTGATTACACGGTTAGTGAAGACGTTTTTGAAACCCGTGACTTTCTTATCATACAACTTTAAACAGATACTACTTATTTATCGTTTTAAAAAAAGAAATGCATTTATTTTTTTTGAAAAATAACTATATTATATTTATAATAAAAGAATTATGGGAAAAGGAATTGCTTATTCTAGCAGAAATTTCGCTGATGTCAGAACAGAACTAATTGACTTCGTTAAACAATATTATCCAGATATACTATCGGACTTTAACGACGCTTCGATAGGTATGTTATTAATTGAATTAAACGCTGCTGTTAGTGACATGTTATCAGTTAACACAGATAGAGCGTTCCAAGAAACTCAAATTGATTATGCTCAGCAAAGAAATTCCGTTTTATCTATGGCTAGAACCTTTGGTCTTAAAATACCAGGAAAGAGACCATCTATAAGTATTGTAGATTTTTCAGTTACTGTTCCAGTATTAGGTGATTCGTTTGATTCTAGGTATGCACCAATAATCAGAGTAGGTACACAAGTTTCTGGTGGTGGTAAAATATTCGAAACTGTAGATGACATAGACTTTAGTAATCCTTTCACAACAGGTGGTATACCAAACAGATTAATAATACCAAACTTAAACAGTAATAATAACATAGTTAGTTATACTTTAACTAAAAGAGAAATAGTGTTAAACGGTGTAACAAAAACATTTAAGAAAACAATATCAAATGCCGACATCGTACCTTTCTATGAATTAATTCTACCTGATAATGACATTCTATCCATAACTTCAGTAATCACAAAAAATGGTACTAATTATAACGAAGAACCAACTATTGACGAATTTTTAGATTTTGATAATAGATGGTTTGAAGTTGATGCATTGGCTGAGGACACTAAATTCGTAGAAGACGTTAATGAAGTTTCTGATAATGTAGGTATAAAACCAGGTAAGTGGATTAGAATAACTAGGAAATTTTTAAAAGAATATACTGATAATGGATTCGTTAAACTATTGTTTGGTGGTGGTAACGAAGACATCAATGCGATAAACGACTTTGACATTGATAACCCATTAACAGATAGAATTGGTGATTTTATAAATAATTTATCATTAGGTGAAACTTTAAAAGCTAACACGACCGTATACGTACAATATAGAGTAGGTGGTGGGTCAAATACAAATTTAGGGTCTAATACCTTAACATCGGTAAATCTAGTCGATATGTTTGTTAATGGCCCTGATACGATACAAAACAACTCAGTGAGGCAATCATTAACGGTAAACAATCCGATACCAGCTTTAGGTGGTAGAGATAAACCATCAATAGATGAGATAAGAAACCTAGTTAAATATAATTTTGCGTCACAAAATAGGGCTGTAACAATTAAGGATTATCAGTCTAGAATAAGTCTAATGCCAGGTGAATTTGGCGTGCCATTTAGAACTGGTGTTTTCGAAGAACAAAATAAAATAATGGTTTATATTCTAGGTTTAGATAATCTAGGTAAATTAACAAATTCTTCAACAACAACCCTTAAACAAAATATATCAAATTATCTATCTGATTATAGAATGCTAAACGATTACGTCGTTATAAATGATGGTCAAATAATAAACTTATCATTTGAATTTGATTTGTTAATAGAAAAAGATTACCCGCAATCACAAATTATATTAAATGTGATTAATAGTGTTAAAGAATATATGGATATTAATAAACACTATATGGGTGAGAACATTTATTTAGGTAAATTAATTGAAGCTATAAATAATGTAGGTGGTGTTATTAATATAATTGAGACTAAAGTTTTTAACAAAGTTGGTGAAGGAGTCTACTCAATGAATGAGATACAACAATCATTCAATGACGAAGAAACTAGAGAAATATTTATTTCAGATGAATTTACTTTATTCGGAAATCCGATAAGTATGTTTGAGGTTCGTTATCCTAAAAAAGATATTAAAATACGTGTTAAAACCGCTCAATAAAATTAATTCAAACATATTTTTGTTATTACCGAATTTTATTATATATATTGATATGAAACAAATAGAAATTGAAAAAATAATTAAACAATTTATAATAGATAAATTAAGTTGTACTAAAATTGCAAAAGAATATGATTGTGACCCTGAAACAATTAGATTAATATTAAAAAAGAACGGGATTGATACTAATTATATTTAGAATAAAAATTATCAACAACTGAAATTGGAAAGTTAATGAATGTTTCATCAACGGTAATTCAAAGAATATTACAAAATGAAGGTGTTACTAGGAGTGTAAAAGAAGGTGTATATAATTATAAGTATAAGGATTTTGATGGTGATATATTAAAATATATTAAGACATTAAATGAATTTAATAAATATAAACGTTTAGTGATTAATGAAACTAATAAACAACCAATAGATTTATTGAGTTATTATAAGTTTAGAGGTTTAAATGGGGTTGATGGTGCATACCAATTAGACCATAAATTCTCAATATATGAAGGGTTCAAACAAAATATAAACCCTAAATTAATTGGGGGTATTAATAATTTAGAATTTCTTCCATGGGAAGAAAATGTTAAAAAAGGGGTTAATTGTTCAATAACATTAAACGAGTTAGTGAATAAAAGTAAATTTCCTAAAAAAGATATTCGTGTAAGAGTTAAAACAGCACAATAACAAACGGTGTTGTAAAATATTAATAGTTGATTAAATATGGGATGTGGATGTAAAAGTAAAAGTAAAAATAATGATAAATATAATTCTAAACTAGGATTAAAAGATTCAGGTGGTGAATTAACTTTAAAGGGTAAGGTATTTAAAATACCACTTGCCATTGGGTTAACAATGCTGTTTTTATTTTTATCACCTATTTTATTGATTTATATTTGGTATCTATTCATGGAACAAATATTCACAAATAGGATGTTATTATTTTCTTTTTTAAATAAATTTAAAAAAGATGATACCACTAATGATGATGGTGACGACTCAGAGGAAATTAACCCTGATGAATACGTGTTAATGGATGTAGATAAAGTTAAGTAATGTCGAAAAATATTAGAATAAGGACAACACCAAATGGCGGTGATAAAAATGTTAAGATTCAATTAAATCAAGATTTTGATTTTCTTGAAATATTATCATTAAAAATATCTCAAGAAGACGCATACCGTAGTTTTTATTCTAATTATGGTGTTGTAGTAGGGCGTGTGATAATGAATAGTGGTGTTGGGGTACCAAATGCCAAAGTTTCTATATTTATACCTTTAGATGAAGAAGACGCACAAGACCCTGAAATATCGACGATATACCCTTATTCAGATATACAAGTTTTAAATAATGACGGTGTTAGGTATAATACATTACCCAAAAATGTGGATAAAGAATGTCACGCACCAATAGGTACTTTTCCCTTAAAAAGAGAGATTATAGATAATGATAAATTATTCAAGGTATATAAGAAATATTACAAATACACCACGACAACAAACGATGCTGGTGATTTTATGTTATTTGGTGTACCAGTAGGTAATCACATACTGAATGTCGATGTTGATTTATCAGATATAGGAATTTTCTCTCAAAGACCTTATGATTTTATTGAACAAGGTAATCCAGAAAAACTATTCGAATCACCAACTAAGTTTAAAACTAATAATAACTTAAATAATTTAACTCAGGTTAAAAATAGACAAGTAGGTGTTAACGTTATACCTTTTTGGGGTGATAAAGTTAATAATGAAGTCGGTATTAGTAGAGTTGATGTTGACCTAAATTATAATGTTGAACCTAAAGCTATTTTTATCGGTTCTATTTTTAGTGATAATGATAAAAATAGTGTTAATAAAAATTGCAGGGCCAGAAAAAAATTAGGTAAGGTATGTGAAATGGGAGAAGGTAAAGGTACTATAAACATAATAAGAAAAAATAGGTTAGGTGATACAGAAAAATTTAATTTAGAGGGTGGTCAGTTAATCAATGACGATGGAGTGTGGGCCTTTCAATTACCAATGAATCTAGATTATAAAGTGACTGATGAATTTGGTGACCTAATACCTACTGATAACCCTAATATTGGTATACCTACTAGAACCAACGTAAGGTTTAAAATAGGTATGAATGAAACTGGCGGTGAAGGTAGGATAAGGACTAGAGCTAAATATCTAGTACCTCATAACCCTAATTTACCTAGTGAGATAGATTATTCATTTGATGAATCTACCTCTGATATACATTTTAGGGATATGTTTTGGAATAAAATATATACAGTTAAAAACCACATAACACGTTTTCAACGAAACCCTCGTAAAGAGAATAGAAACTTCATTGGTTTTAAAGATGTGGATGACTGCGTTGGTACGAAGAACCCATTACCTTTTAATAAACTAGATACAGATTTTAATCCTTTATTTATTGTACTTTGTTTAATAGTAAACTTTATTATTACGATAGTAGACACAATAAACAAAGTAGTTACTGTTAAACTTTTATTTACAAGACCTTTCTGTGGATTTGGTTGTGTTAAATTAAAGTGTCCAATTAATGAAACTGAATATGCACCTGGTTGTCGTCATGACTGTGAAAGAGGAGGGGCTAACGGCAGTACGTCTCAAGCTAGAAAATGTTTTAGTTTAGCTCTAGCTGAGTCTTTAAATGTTTTTGAATTTGACTTTTATAACGATTGGATTAATGGGTCTCTATATCCATTTTTATTAAAATATAAAAAGGTCTCTTCTAATGAAGAGAAATTCTGTGGTAGTGAAACAGGTGATTATAACATTGTGGATACTTATTTTGAAGGTGGTAGTGGTGACGACAGTTCAGATTCTAACCTAAGTGAGGGTGTTGCTGTGAGTTACGAAGGTGAGTTATTTTATAAACCAATAACTGACAAAAAATTAAATTTTTACAATACTGACATATATGAGTTAGGTTCAGTACTTGATTGTGATTGGCAAGGTAAAGTTAAAATACAAGGTGATTTAGTTAATAGTAGTTATAAAAGACCTCCTTTAATAGGTGAAGGTGAGACAACTGGTAGTGACCCATTATTTTTTGATATCGACTGTTCTGGTGTAGATATAAATCGTGACCAATACAACAATATTAGGCGTATATGCGAAATAGGCCTTGGTTTAGATGAAGGAGATTCACAGGATGGTCTTATAAACAGGCAAGATATTGATGATAAATTAATTCGCTCAAAATTAATAAAATTAAATGTAGATGGGTACGAAAGTAGTAGGTTAACTGATATTAACTCTAACTTTAATGGTAGTGAATATGGGGGTTATAGGGGTCAGTTCAGTGAAGATGGGATGGCACAATACCAAAACTCATTTTTCTTTTACTTTGGAACTAAACCTAATAGCACAGCAATTGATTTAATGAATAGTAAATATTTCACTGAATGTACAACAGAGGTTGAAAATATAATTAATATCTCTGGGGTTGTTACTGAAGTAACAACTGTAGGTGGTAGTGACGGAACAATAAGTATCAATGTTAACGGTGGTACACAACCTTACACATATAAGTGGTACGACTCAAACGAATCAAATTCATTATTAAGTGACAATAAAGACATTAATGGTTTAGCCAGTGGTAGTTACTTTGTTGTGGTTGAAGACGATAACGGGGTTACGACTAAAAAAACATTTGTTGTTAGAGGATTAAGGGAGGTAAATGGTGAAGTTTCCACTAGAAACACTGAGAGTGCATCATCTAACAATGGGATTATATATGTTAGCTCGTTAACTGGCGGTATTCCACCTTACACGGTTCAAATTTCAGGACCATCCCAAGCAACTAAAAATAATGTGCAATTCAGTACGTCATTTACAGGTTTAGATGAGGGTAATTATACAGTAACAATAACAGATAGTAATACCCCAAGTGATAGTGTATCTTACGAAGCAACAGTAGAGGTACCAACACCACTTTCTGTGACTGTTGATGCTGAAGATAGCTATTGTGTTGGGTTTAATTCAGGTGTTATAACAATCAACATAGCTGGAGGTACACCTTTTTATGACGTTGTTTTTAGAGATATTTCAGACCCTAACAATCCATTTGTATTTAATCGTAATGTTAATTATAGTGATAACGCAACAGCTCAAATAAGTTATAATAATTTACAGGCAGGTAGTTATGATTTTTACGTAGTCGATGATTTAAATCAAAGGTTCCCTAGTGCAGAAAATACACAAGAAGAGATAATTATAACTGAAACAAGTAGGCCTACTTTAACTAGGTCTGGTGGTGATTTAGAAGCTGGTAACCTAAAAGTGGATAATGAATACACCTTAGAAGACGGTGATGGTAATGTATTAGAGACTTTTACAGCTAATAATACGACAGAAACACTAACAGGTTACAGTGAAGGTAATGGACCTTATCAGATAACAAGTGAAGGGTGTAGTAGTGATTTTATTGAATAATATGAGTGATAAAAAAATTAGATTAAATAGTGAAACTTCACAGAATTCTGTGAATGAGGATTCTTTTGTCAAAATTAATTTAGAAAATAAAACTAATTTACTACCTATTGAGAGTATTAATAACATAGTAAACTTAGGTGATAGGTTTAATAAAGAAAGACAAGAAGCTACTCAATACAGATTAACAGGTCAATTTAACACATTATTCACCAACGTATTATTTAATACATCAGGACCTAATAGTTGGAAATCATTAAATCAGCCTAAATTTAGAGATGAAACCTTCCCACCTGATGCTGATTCAATAAACGACCTAGATGAGGGTGAAGACATTAGCTATAGTGAATCGATAGATAAATACCTAATTGAAGATAATGGGTGGTTCGGATATCAAGACCCTAACCCTAATATTAGTGAAAGTTTATGTAAGTTTATTGAAATGGAACCAAATAGAAACAAATATTCTATGATTCCTAATAATAACGTAAAAAATTGGGAAATCACTATAACATATCCAGTGCAAGTTGGTAGGCAACCAGGTGAGTTTAATGATAAGTTAGTCAATGGAGGTCTGTTAATTGTCTCAAGTGAACAAGTTGTCGTTAACGAAAGGAATATGGTGATGTTTGCAACACCAGTGAAACATGGCTTGGTAGATGGTGATAATGTTGAACTTAAAGGTCTGAGTAGTGATAATGGTCTTTATACGGTGGTTAGAGTAGGTAAAAGTAACGGTGATGATAAAGAATATTACTTTACTGTAGACATTAATGGACCTATTACTATAAATGAGAACAACGTAAGTAGTAGAATGGTGCGAGTAGTTGGTGGTAGAAACTCCGTATACTACATTAGAAAATTTAGAAAAATAAAAGTTAAAGGTAATAGCACAATTGAAAATGATGATTATGAAATATTCCCATTAGCCTTTTCACAAAATATTTATGAAGATGTGATACCTAAATACGTATTTAATGAAGAAATTGATATATCAGGATTAAGGGATAATTTGAATAGGCCTTTATCTGAACTATATCTTACAGTTATAAAGACCGATAGTGAAAACATGTTCACTCCAATAAAATCTGGTATTAAAATGGGGTTTATTGATGAAGTATCTAACATTAATGATATTCCAGATATTAATAGAATAACTAATGATACGTTATCACACGAACCTTTAAATGATGACGTTACTATAAACGATAATGAATTCTATGGTGATGTAGTAGAGTATAATGTTTTAGAGTTAAACGAAAAGGTATTAGGTGATGTTTACCATAGATTCAACTCAATAAATAGGGAAAATGAGACGCAAGTATCTAATGTAGATTTTAACGGTAATAACATAAATTTGGGGCTTAGATATGAAGGGTATATGTATAAAGCTCATCATAAGATAAAAATTAAAAACTTTTCAAATTATATTGAGCAAGGGAGTGCTTCTACACTAAATAAACCTGACTACGCATTTCCTTTAGGTGATGGTAGGTTTGTTTGGAGAGACTTGTTAGATATAGGCGCCGACGATGGTCAAGAAAACTTTTTAGATTATCCATTTTTAAATGGTGCTCATTATATCGATACACCAATAAATCTAGCTTTAGAGAGACAAGACCCATTCAACCTATATGGTTTACAATATACCAATTTTCCTAGTGATAGGGGTGGTAAAATGTTAGAAGATGATATATTAATTAAAAGAAGTGATAATGTCTGTTAGAAAATACAAATTAAATATTGGTAAGGGGAGTGGTCCTAAGAACATTAAAATTCCTTTGAATTTAGATTATAACTCTGCTGGTCAAAGTGAAGCTGTTAATGATAATTTTGTTAAAGATGAGGTGGAAAACTCTATTAACCCAATAATTGACTATGAGCAAACTAAATATAAACCTAAATCAAGTAACGGAACATTAATCAATGATTTGAGGTATAATCTAATATTTTTAGATGAGGATAAAACCTTATTAGAACCTAAAACTTTTTATTCAGACATTGGATTCATTGATGACGATATCAAACTCAGAAAAAATAGATTTAAAAAGTCTTTTTTAAGTCTTAATTTTTATGACTCAGATAAATTAACAAATCAAAATTTAGTATCTATAATTACATTATTTAGTAAGGTATACGCTACCGATTTAGTTGATGATTCGTCACCTTCAGGAGGTGGAATACCTAAACCAGCAAACTCGATACCAATTAGATTTATTTTAGACGACCCAGAGTTAAAACCTAAAGGTAATAATGAAGGTTTCAACATTTATCACAGTAAGAGTGGTTTGGTTAAAAACGATGCAATACCTGAAGAGTTATATATGAGAGCTGAATATAATAATGCTTCAACAGGTAAAACCAACAGATTTATTACAACAACCGAAACATTACCAATAAATAAGTTAGTTGATAAAATGCATGTTAGGTATTTATTAACAAGAGGTGAAACTGGTTATTATTACTCAGTAGACCCAAATTATAACAATGCTGAAAATATTGTTGAAAACGGGAGTAATCTAGAAGTTAATTTATATGAAATTAAAGTTCAATGATGGAGATTATTAAAAGAAAATTTTTATTAAATAAGAAAAAAGGTAAAGAGAGTGAAGAAGAATCATTTTTTACCGTGAAAATACCTTTACATCAAACAATTAATAACTTAGGTTTAATGACCGACATGGAACCATTTTTCTTGGGTTTACCTTCTGAGTTTATAGATAAAGGCGTCATAAGTGATTATTATAAACAAGGTGGTACTGTAACTTATGGTTCAGATTCCAAATTAGAGGTTGTTAGGTCATATAATAATGATAATCCTTACATTGAAGGTTTTGATGTGAATAGAGAGACGTATCGAAATTACAAAAATGAGGTAATTGTTAATGCTGTTGATAGGGTAATAAATATAAATGGTAATGAAGTAAGGTACGTTGTTGATGCAAATAGAGATAGTAATATAGGTACAATCAACCAAGAAAATGGTTTTGTTTATAATGACAACCCTGATGGTGGTGTAGCAGTACCTGCGGAATTAGAGAATGGCGAAACCACAACAAAAGTACAATATAAAAGTGAAGGATGGAACGAAACAAATTCTTCAATAGGTCCCCAAGTACAACAAGAACATTTACTAGGGATAATAAATAAACCAGAAGTTGAAAGTGATATATTTATAGATAGAACAACTTTTAGTGTTATGGATAAACATTTAAGACTTTCTGAAGTTAATAATTTAGAGGAATTGGTTAACTACGGTAATGGTTTCTATAATATTAACAGAGATTAAATAAAAAAAAAATATGGCTAGAGGTAATTATGGTACGGTAAGACCAGCTGATGTTTCATTAGATGACGTGGAGGTTTTTTTACACTTCACACCTTCTAGAAATTCAGTGGGTGATACTACTTTAACAAAATTGAATACGAGAGAAGTTCTTTCGGAAATAAACAACCCCAATAACACAAATAGTATTGAGGTTTTTGGTGGGTTATATACCTTAACACTACCTAGCACTACATTCTCTACAAAAGGTATTTACACAATAACAATTAAACCAATTGAAATTAGAACTAGGATATTAGATTGTGGTGTATTATCTGCCAAATCAGATATTAAAGGTTTGATTTTTGATACTGCGGCGTCAGATTTAAATCCAGCTTTTACCTCTAGATTTCAAAACGGTGGTTTAGTGGGTTATCGTGTAGAATATTTGGCACAAGGCAGTGGTAATAAAGTAAGAAATTTCTTTAGGGTTATAACTTCTAATAATAGAGTTGATGTTGTGAATCAAAATTTAACTAATACAAATCAAAAAGCAGTTAGATATAGTTTTAATGACAATTCAACTTTAGTGTTTTGTACGGTAACTCCGAGTTCATCATCAAATGTTAAACCTAACGTTTTACCTTTCATTGGTGAACCAAATCAAGAAGTGATAATAACAAACACATTTTTCAACCCTGTAACAGTCGAAATTGAAATGGTTGAGCATGATTTAGAAACCATAGCTTACGGTCTTTACGGCGCACAAAGCAAATCATTAGAAGACGGTGTTTATACTCAATATAATTTTGATTATGAAATCTATAAACAATACAACTTATTCGAAATTAAAGATGAGTTTACAGGGCAACCATTATTTGAAGTAAAAGAACCAAGGGATAATATAGATTTTGATAAAAACTTTGATGAAGTAAGTAATACGTAGAATAAATGAGTAAAGTTAAAGTCGTTGGGTACGCAAAAAAAGAATTTTTTGGTAATGGTGTTGAATATAGAAATTTTTCACCTGACCTTGTAGGTAATCAACTTACCTCAAACGACGGTACTCCTAGTTTTACATTCGGTAACTTTAATATATCAACCAATCTAGATGATAGGGTGAGTAAAAGGTTTATAACCAATAGATACTCTAAATTTATATCACTAGAAACTCTAAACGTAGATGAAGCATTTGAGGATGTTGTGACCAAATACTCCAAAAATGTAAAACTAAATTTAGATTACGATGATGTATTAAGTTATGCTTTTTTTGGGTCCTTTAAAGAATTTGTTAGGGTTTCACTAGAGAACATAATTATCAAATGGCCAGCATCGTTATATGTAAGCGAAACAGACCCTACCAACCCTAGTAATGTAGGTAATACCGTAACAACGTATAATTATGATAGTGTAAGTGACAAAGCGAATATTACAATAGACGTAAGTAGGATAGAAAACCCTTTTAGTGTTAATTTTTTAAGTGGTGGTACTATTGAAAATACATTTAATGAAACTAACAAACTAAGAAATTTACAAACAAATTTTAGTCATTATGTGATAAGTAATCAATATGGTGATTTTAAAGTTAATAGTTTTATAGGTGCATCTGGTTTAACCAATTCTGAGATAACTCTTGAAGTAGAAGGTGACCCATTCCCTAATTATGGGCTTGAAATAATAAATTACCATATAAAGCCTAACAAAACAAAAATAGAGGAGTTTTTCTATAATCTTAATGATTTTGAAAATAAATTACTTAACAGATTATCTACACCTATCTATACAAGTTCATTTAAGGTTAAAACAGAGTCTGAATTTGGTACGACGGTAGAAACTATCAAAAAAATAACTTGGCCGCTTAGAGACGGTTATAACATCGATTTTAATTCAACTGAATATAGTAGGTACGTAAACAAATTATTGGAGATATCAGAATTATCAGATTCTAGTAGGTCTAACTTAATGGTTAGGTTTTTAGTATCATCCTCTATATCTGAGTTTGACAGTGTACCAGACATAGATGGTAGTTATCCTGACACTAATGGTCAAAAGATGACTAGTGCGTTAAAAATATATGGTAGAGAGTTTGATGAAGTTAAAAAATACTCAGACGGAGTTAAATTCGCAAATGTAGTCACCTACGATAAGAAGAACAACACACCAGATATTGCCATTAAAAACTTAGCTAGAGTTTTAGGGTGGCAGTTAACGTCATCTATTACAGATATAGATGTGTTAGGTAATTTTTTATCATTAAATAACAATTATTACGATGGTTATTCTAGAGGATTAAGTGATGCTGAAGTTGAAGTTGAGCTTTGGAGAAGAATAATCATGAATACACCTTGGTTATGGAAATCAAAAGGTACTAGAAAAGCAATTGAATTTTTATTTAGATTTATTGGAGTACCAAAAGGGTTAATTACATTTAATGAATATTTGTACGTTGCTGAAGACAAAGTAAATGTCGAAACGGTTGAGGAAATCATGGAATTCTTCAATAATACTAGGGATATTAGTGGTTTAAATTTAGATTCTGACGGTTACCCAAGAGTATTACCTAATACACCAGAAATGTATTTCCAAAAAGCTGGACTATGGTATAGACAAACTGGTGGCGCAAACCCAGATATTGATATATTAGAAGGTAATAACCCACACATTGGACCTTACGATAGGGGTCAAGAATACATAAATCAATTCACTGAATGTTTAGTACCTAATTTTGAAGCTGGTAATGAGGAAGGCCCAATTGAGGTGGAAGATGTCGAATTATTTACTAATTATAAAAACGGTACTTTTGACGAATGTTGTGATGAAAATGTATTTGTGGTAGTTCCACTAAATCAAAACTTTAATACTATATTAGAAACAAATCAAAATAAATATTTAAACAACTTCCCAGTATCAGAAGCTGGGTGTACTGGTACAACAAATACTTGGACTTTAGAGGCTCAACTAAGGGGTGAAACTTTCTTTGAGAGTGTTATAGATACAACTACAGATGATAATGTGATAACAAATACTCAGTATGCAAATAAGATATACGAATTAAGTGGTCAAACTGAGCTAAGTGGGGTAACATTTGAAACAAATAATGATGAGATAAGAATTTTAGCACCTGACGGTTGTGATAGTGAACTATTAGATGATTTCTTTAAAATAGTCTTATATGTTTCTACTGATTATGATTGTGAAAACGAGAGTGTAATTCCACCAGAATCCACCTTAACAGCATTCAATGTATCAAATATAGACAACCCTATTGATGCATGTGAAACACTATCATCACCACTATCACCAGACACTTTATATCATGACGGTGACGGACCTAGACCAGCATTAGGTGATACTGTTTACATTGATGAATTTGGTGTTAATATCTATGTTTCACCTGATAGTAGCAACGATAACCGTGACTTATACATGGGTCCTTCCATAAACAACACTAATAACTTTCTAAGAACTGATAGTAACGGTGAAAGAGTAGAAATAGAGTGTCAAGAAGAAGCGGAAGAATGTGTTGTTTTAGGTAGAACTTCAACATCAGATACACCAGGTTCTTTTTATATAGATGGGGTTACTGGTGCTAGAACTGCTACGATAAAATATAGTATAAGTGATATAGTAACAGGAAGTGATTTCGGAATCCTTAAAGTAACTACTTCTAATAGTAGAGTATTCTTAAGTGAGAGTAGAACAGAAGTTATAGTTGAGGTTAATATAACACCTTCTGATAACGAATTTGATTTCATCGATGAGGTGTCATTTGCTAGTTCTTATGATGGAATAACATTCTCAATCTTCTTTGAGGTTCTAGAAATTGATGGTGGTGAATGTATAGATGGGCCAACTAGATTATCTAAATTTTTAAAAAACGGGGTGATATAATGAGAATAACAGGTACAATAAATACAAGTGAAATATTAATTAATGAGCGTTTTAAGATAACGTCATCAGATGGAGACACTAGACCAACACCTGGTGACATGGCCAGCGTTCCGTTTATTGATGTAATTGATAGTAATGGTGTTGATGTATCTGAATGTTTTGGTATTGAAACTAGAGTAACTGCCGTAGAAACAAGTAATATCCCACCAAGTGAAGGGTGTAATACTAGTTTAGAAATAGTAGTGAGTGAGGGTGTTAATAAACCAGTTGTTTGTGATTTTACTAATTTTATTAAAGAGCAAGACACTGGTTTGATTACGTTTTATTTTGACGATGGTTCAGCTTCTAAAAATACACACCCAGAGTGCTGTGAATCTTTAGGATTTACACCTGAGATAGGACCAGAAAGATATTTTGTTTGTAGGTGGAGAGGCGAAATCGATGTGAATGATTGCGATAATTACACACCAACATCTAATAGAATAGACGACTATGTAGTATTTGATTTTGTGACAGGTAGTACTGTAACCACAGTACCTAGCGCACAATGTTGTTTTGATAATGGTTTCGTTGATGAAATGACTGACGATGGAATTAAGTGTATTGAAGAGGTTGAATATAACCCATGTGAAGGTTTAGAAGTTGTAGAACCTGCACAAGATTTTGGTGCGATTACATTCATCAACCCAGTTACTAAAGAAACAACAACTACTGTACCTACTGCGGAGTGTTGTAGTGTTAATGGATTCAGTTCTTATGAGAGGCCACATGGAAGAATTATATGTTATAATTCACTACTGACAGTAGTACCAACAGTTAGCATTACAAATGATTTATGTTGCGAGGTAGGACCACCTCCAACAGTATTAATAACAAATGATGCGTGTTGTCAATTAAGTGGAAGTATCTTTGATTCTGGCGACCCAAGGTTAAATCTGAGTCCAGTGCAACCGTAATAATAATAATAGTAATAAAATAAATAATATGTGTAGAATTCCAATAAGATTAACAACAACAACACCAGATGGCACTACAATAACTAGTGCAAATGGTAGATATAGGGTACAAGGGAATAATACTTGGAATAACTTCTCAATAGATTTGAATGACCCAAAAACAGAGAATATAACAAGTGCTGGTCAATATGACTTAGAGGTTAACGTAACTAATTCGGATGGTGCAACAAGTGGTTGGGCAACCTCAACTTTCACTGTAAGTGAAGATTGCGGTGGGGACCCAATTTGTGCAAAATATAAAGTACAATGGCTAATATCAGGACCTAGAGGTGGTTCTGGTCAAGATGTAGAACCAGACCCAGGCTTTGGCGGTGGTGTTGATGGTGATGGTGGTGGTGTCATTCCTATTGATGGCGGTGGTGGTGTTGATGGTGATGGCGATAACACAAGAAGGTTTGATTTCATTGACTGTGATTCAAGAAACCCTCTTGGGTCAGTAACATTTGCCTATGTTGGTGAAGAAAAAACTATATGTGCTAAATTAGACTTGGAGCAAACAAAGGATAATAACACAGACTTATCTTTTATAGAGTTAGGTCCATGTGAACAATAAATAAGCTTTTTGATATTTAATAGTAATGGAAGTAAATAATTGTACAGATATAAATGGTGTTGGTTTAAACGAGGTGACGTTTAATGTGGATGGTACTGTCGTAGGCATCTTAGAAGACGGTGAATCCAATTTAAGTTATCAATGTTGTGTTGATAATGGATGGACCTTTGACCCAACCGACACAAAATGTTATTGGTCACCATCATGTATTGATGGTGGTTCGTACAATGTTATTTTAAATCCAGAAAGTGATACAGGTGCAATATTTCAATTAGATGAAGGTGAAGAGGAAAGGTGTGTATTAGAATTAAATTTTGATTGGTTATTAAAGTTTGAATGTTCTAGAATATCTAACAATACTAATGATAACCGAACTTTAACATTATCTGAATTATTAGAAGATATTGAATTGACTGTTAAAATAGAAAAAGTTATTACTAATAATAGTCTACCGATACCTAATACTACGGAAAATGTAATATCAAAAACTTTATTTGCTACTGATGATGTTTCAGAATTCTTTAATGGTAATGAAAGAACTGGTATTTTATTGGAAGGTGCTGGAAGTAGAGAATGCACCAGCGTTAGACAAACATTTATAGATGGATTAGGTAGTAATATAGATGAGAATTCAATAAACTCAGAGTGGGCTAAATTCAATCTAGTTATCGATGACTTATCACTAATCAATGATATTAGAGATGAAAGGGTTAAAATATCTATAGAAGGTAATTCACTTAGAAATTTTTCTCTGTTGATTGATAATGTTAAGTTGGATAAAGTATGTGACTCTATAGCACCACCACCACCACGATTTGTTGATGGTGACTGCCCTACTTTCGAAATTACTAGAGTTATTGATAACAAAAAATCTTGGGTTAGAAATAATGAATTAATTAATAGAAACTTTGATTTAGATAGACGTAAAACAAATTATAGGATTAATAATGAAAGGCTATCTATCAACACAAAAGAAGTTGACATTGCGATAAATCCATCTCAAGCAGTTAATGATAATATATTTTCTGTAATTACTGAAAACCCTTGTTTATTAAGCGCATCAACGGAGTGTGAATCTAACTTAAAGAACGTACATCAATGCGTTGATATAAGTAATCTAATAACAGTGCCGTTAACTGAAATAACTAATGATAGTGAGTTATTTAATATGTTAATTGATGCTAAGAATAGGAAAACAATCAGCGGATATCCAACATTAGAACTTATAAACTATCGTTACAATAACTCAGTGGAGCATTGCGGTGTAAGTACAGAATCATTAGATGGTGATTCACTAGATGAATTTGTTAAATTGATAGGTGATTATTGGATTGATTTAATTGAGCAAGTAGTTCCAGCTACAACAATATGGGGTTCATCAATATATAGTGATAATGCTCTATTAAGTAGTGGTAATAATAAGTTTAAATATAGGAAGTACAGTACGTTTACATGTAATACCAGACCTTCATTTAAGGCGCCAAGTCCAGTATCTGGGGTTAGCTATAATTATGGAGGTTCAGTAGTTAACGAGCTACCAATCGATGTTAATGTTGAGGATATAACTAACATAAACCCTAACTCAACAGGTGAACCAACGTTTGGTGCTGTAGAAGATAACAGCTACGATTGTACTGGGTTAACGTTAATACAAACAAATAATGGGTCTGAGTTTATTGGAACTGTTACAACAATAGGTGGTGACGAAGATACAGTATCAGGTTCAACAATTTCTATAACTGAAACAATAACCGATGAATGTGATAAGTACGAGGATTGTTAATATTTAATATAAAAGAATAAGATGCCAATTTTAATAAAAAAAATAAACGGAGGTGTAATATCATATTTTGGTGGGGATAATAATGATTTCTCAGCAAAAATACATTTCGTTAGAAGAATAGAGGGTAAAGCTGGTGTTGAAGATTATATTTTATTACCACCTAACTTTGAAGCGTTTACACAGGATTTCAGTTCGGTTATTGAAACTGAATTTTGTGAAACATCACCAAATAATTACGGTTTAAATACGTGTTCAACCTATACTAATGTAAATATATCATTTTAATGAGATTTCAAGAAAAAAATATAATACGAAACCCACATAATATCCTTAGAAACAAGGATAATGTGAACGTTAGTATGAGTTCAGATTTTTGCGAATTCGAAAAACCTATATTTGAGATGGTGGGCGGTGATAAGGTAATGACTGGGGTAACAACATCAGATGATGAGATTCATGTAATTGATAGTGAAAATACTTTAGATTTGTCATTCTCTTTTATAGATAATGTTGATAGTTTTATTGATGTTGATACAACCTTTAGATATAGGATTTATAAGTACAATAATAACTCAACTACATTTAGTTCACCACCAGTATTTGATTCTGGCCCTATTGAATGGGATGATTTTAGTGGTACTAGTGCATTTACAGACTCAATACTTGTATCTGAGTTAAACATAGATGGAGAGTATCTAATAAAGGGTAGTTATAATTATGGGACATGTACAGATATACTAACAGCTTTAGGTGATAGAAATGACACTTTTAAATTAGTTGGCGATGAATTCGGGTTATATGAAGAAGACTTTGATTATTACTTTGCAGCTATAAATGCCGCAACTAGACCTATTTTCACATTAACGCCTAATCCAGACATAGCATTAGGCGCTCTTAGGGTTGAATCATTTGTAAGTGATGAAGGTGCTACCAACGAAGTAACCACAACTTCTAACTGGTCAGGTAGGCCAATCGTATCTGTAAATGGTATTACCTTATTCGAGGGCGAAGACGCCGATTTTGTAACAGTAGGTACAAATAAAATAGTATTTAATGGTATAGACTCAATAAAAATTGATGATATAATAACAATTGCTTACGTGAGTTCGGGCAATGCAAATGGTCTAGTTTCAGAATCTAAATTAATAAATAACCCTATTGTATCTGGCGTAACAGGTGAAGAAGGGTCAGAGGTAGTATATTTTAACACTGACACTAACAAATACGAAATATTTACACTAACAGAGCCAGTTGAATTTAACGACTTAATTATTACATTAAACGGTATTACTCTGGCTAATGGAGGTGACTACAATCAATCAAGTAGTGACCCGACTAAGGTTATCTTAAACGGTGAATTAGAGCAATCGGATATTATTACAATAACATATAATTCTTTTGGAACATTTGTTGGAACCGTTAACGTAGATAATTTTGATGTGTTATGGACCGTATCACCACAACCAATAAATACCAATGGCAGATTCATTTTATATGCAGCTGATGATGAATCCTTTTCAGCTAACACCATAATATACTCAGCAACCACTGATTATGTTGTTAACAATGCAACCTATGGGGTGAATGTTGATTTAAGCTCTTATAGTGGAACTGATGTATTTTATAAGGTAGTTAATGAGAAAAATTATGAGTTGTTAAATGGCGATACAATTTCACTATTAACTGATAGTGAAGTGGTACCGATAACCTTACAACTATAAAAAAATAAGATAATTTCTTTACTTATTCATATTTATAAGTAAATACAATATAATAAAAACGTTATGAGTTATATAATTAGAAATGCACAGCCTTTCACTAGCGTAAAGCTAACTGAAGTTGGTAGAGAGAAAATAGCTAAAGGAGAATTAAATTTCAGTTCTTGGTCAATTGGTGACTCTGAAATTAATTACAATAGAGAAGGTTTTGTGCAAGACGACGTTTTGACGGGTAGTACGACAATATTAAGACCTAAAGACAAACAACCTGATTTAAAATATTTTATTAGTAAAAATAATAACACTAATAAAAATCCATTTGTTGATGGTGATATTAGCTGTGTTAAATTAAGAGTAAACAATGAGGCTGAACAAAGAGGACCTTTTACAGGCTCATTATCAAGTGGATGGGAAACGTTAACTGAGACTTCAGAAGAAATGTCTGGTTACACTAGAAGTTCAGGGACCATTTCATCGAGTGCAATATCTGGCGGTAATACGTTGGAGATAACAGGTAATAATGCGGAAGTGGGTGATATTTTATTACTTAAAATTGGTTATTCAGATTTCACTAATGAAACACCACAGCCACATCTATTTTATAAAATACAAGTAACAGGTTCAACAATTACAGTGGATAGGGAGTTACCTACATTAAGTTCTGGAAACACATCCTACATTATATATAAAGGTGGTGATATTTACAACAACGAACCAGATTCTATAGGTTACTGGGACACTGGAACGTTATCATTTGATAGTTCTTGTGATATAACAGTAAATGATGTTCCGTTGTGGAATATGAATATCCCGTTTTCTGAAAACGTACTAGGTATAACTGGGACCACTCAATTCGAGAAATTAGAAAATTTTGGTTCTTACAATTATATAGGCCAAGTTAAAAACTATCTTTATAATTCAGAAGCTTTAGATGTAAAATCTTCAGCAATAATTCATTACTCTAACAAAACAATATCAAATTTATACGGTGAGTATCTATTTATTGATAACGACACTAAAAACGTTAAAATACACTTACCTAATATAATGTACCACAGAAGAAACTTCAATGGCGTATCTGGTACTGGTGATAAAATGGGTATGACATTTATAGCAAGCGGTCCAAGTATAAACTCTGGAGCTAATGGTTTAACATATGTTGAGTTAATCGAAGACCCTTCTTTAGTAGAGGGTACACCTAAGGTAGTTGGTAGGGTTTATACGCAATTAAAAATTATTGTTGTGACTGACCCTGAGGTTAATGCAGCAATGTCGTATAAATCTAACAGGAACTGGACTTTACCTAAATTGAATTTAACACTAACAAACCCATCAGGTGGGGTTGGCACTGGTGTATTACCAGCTGGCCAAACAATGTACGTAACTTACAGAATTGATAATGAAAGTGGTAGTGGTTTAAGACCAACATTACCAGCTCAAAATTATAGTAGAATTACCAATAATAACAACTCTTCTTTTGACATACAATTCAACATGGAAGATGTGGGGTTATTACCTTATATGAGAGATGATGACTCTACGGTAGGTTTTTACGGTGATACTTTTAAAGTATTATATCAAGTAACAAATGGCTCTAGACCCGTAACAGATGCGTGGCAAGAAGTAGATTTTAGTTCATCTGTTGATGAAAACTCTGATGGTTTTGTGGATGTTGACGTTTTAGAAAGACAAAACCCATTAGGATTAACACCTAGCTTTCAACTAACACAATCAAATACCAGTTCTTCTACAACATACTCGATAATAGACAAATTAAATATGGTACCATCAACTTCACCAGAAACATTACAATTTGGTGATGAAAGATTTTTCTATGGTAACGTTGAGGCTTTTATTGGTGCAACGATATTTAAAACAATTTTTAAAATTTCTATTAATGCAAGTGATTTTAATAGAACGTCTAATGCCACTAGAAGTAATGACTTAGCAACTAACCCACCTAACATAATGGTTAGTGAAGTTGGTGTTTATGATAGTAACGGTGATTTAGTAATAATAGGTAAACTTAGTAAACCATCTGAATTAAGCTCTGGTAAAACGGTTATACTAGAATTAAGTATTGATTTTTAAGATATGGGATTTTTAGCAAGCGCAGATACAGTAACAGTAACAGCCAAATTAACACCATTTGGTAGAAGACAACTATTGACAAATAGTAGTAGTGTTATAACACATTTTGGCTTAGGTGATTCAGATGCCAATTATTTGAGTGACTTACAATTAGATAATGGTGAAGTACCAGCTTTAGCAGGTGAAGTGGGTGTTGACAACATATTTAGTAATGGTGTATATGAGGGTGTTAGTATAAAATCACCTATTATTGTAAACTCGTCAGGTGATATAAGAAAATTAGTTGAGAGCGGTTCAGCAACAGTAAATATAAAACCTACTAAATTAGGTCAAACAACAATACTAGGTTCAGACACTAGTGGCAATACAATATCCCAATTTATTACTGATAGAAGAGATGTAACAACTGATTCTTATGTCAATTTGTTTAAATCATTTGGTTTACCATTAACACAAGATGAAAGGAACTTATATAGCTCATTTAATAATCCAGTCGGGTACTTAGACACAGCAATAAGAAATATAAATCAAAATAAGGTACTTGTAATAGCGATAGATAAATGTGCCTACGGTGAGATACTAGATGGTAGAGAAATTAAAATTGAGTTAGAAACGACAGGTGGGACTGAATACACCATATATTCAACTTTCCAAAGAACATTAACACCAGCAACCAGCTTAGATTCTCAAATAAAAGAAAGTGCATTCTTAGGTAGTGTTGTAGGTAGTAATGTAGCCTTTTTATTTTCTGATGAAGTAGAAAGACCTAATGAGAATCCAAGTAAAAGTTGGGCTACAGGCTTTGGTCAATCAAAACCATTCAGTATAAATGGTAAAGAAAGGTTTAATGCATTATCAGTATCTTCAGTTAACCAAGTAGCAGATAATGCGGTTGGTGTAGTTTATTTAGATAAAGGTTTTATTGTAATTACAAATCCAGATATCGTTAATAATTATGATACTGAGGACGCATCAGCTGACAATGTAGCAGTTACTTATAATCATTTATCGAATGAAATATCACAAAACATAACATGTGTTGTTGAAAGAGACGAATTCGCTAATACAAATAACTCGACATTTAACAACGATGACTTAATAAAAGTTAGTGAAGTTGCTTTATATGACACCTTTAATAATGTTATAGCATATGCCAAAAGCAATGAACATTTAATACTAGGGACCAATCAATATCTTGCATTAGGTGTTAGAATCTTAGTATAATATATTTACTTTAAAGTTATATTTAATACATTAGATATAGAAATATAATTATGGAAATAGATAAAAATGACGATTTAATTCTTGGTTTAGACGTCAGTACCAAAACAATAGGTATTGCTCTATATAAAGACGCAGGTAAAAAGGGTGAACTGCTATTACTTACACATGTAACACCTAAAATTAAACCTATACCTGAAACAAAAACAGAGGAATTATTCGAAAAATGTAATATCTTTGAAGAAGAGTTTTTAAATAAATACAAAGATTTAGGTATTGTAAAAGTTATTATTGAAGAACCTTTATTAAGGTCTAATAACGTAAACACAGTAGGTAAACTACTTAGGTTTAATGGTATGATATCTAGGTCAGTATATCAAAAGTTAGGTATAGTCCCAGACTTTATATCATCTTTTGATGCTAGAGCATTTGCTTTCCCTGAACTTATGGCGATTAGAACTCACAATAAGAAAGGTGTGAGATACCCAGAAAAACAAATAGAGAAAAAAATTAAAGACAATAAGGAAACACTTTTCGGTGGGTACGACTGGTATGTTGATAAAAAGACAATTATATGGGAGAAGGTAGCTGACTTACACCCACAAGTCAAGTGGATTTATAATAGAAATCACGCATTATCCAAAGAAAATTACGATATGACCGATGCATCTGCTTGTGTGTTAGGTTATATGAACAAAATAGAAAGATGGGCACCAGAGGATAGGTAAGTTTTTTTATATTTAGTAATTCTATTTTTATAAACGGCCATTAATGGCCGTTTTTTTTATTTATTAATGTCCGTTTTAATTATTATTTGTTTATGAATACTTTTTTAAGTATCTTTGTGGCATGTCAATTATAGTAAACATATTAGAAAATTTCTTAGGAACACCTAGAACCCACTATGAACACAAATCACAAGTGGGTTTTGATTGTCCTGTATGTTCCCAAGAAAAGGGGTTAGGTAACACTGGTGATGGAAAAGGTAATTTAGCTATCAATTATGAAAAGGGTGTTTATAAATGCTGGTCTTGTTGGGAACGAAACAATATGTACGGTAGCTTATCTTACCTTGTAAGAAAATACGGTAATAAGCAACACTACAAAGACTTTATGTTAGTTGCACCTGACATAATAAAGAATAGTAAAAGTAAGTCGGAAGAGGATAGTAAAATAATTGTTAATTTACCGAAAAGCTTTAAGAAATTTAGTGAAGCATCACCATACCATACAAATTATTCTGAAGCGTATAGTTATGTTAAGAAGAGAGGTATTAGAGATGAAACATTAGAAAACTATGATATAGGTTACACATGTGAAGGTAAACACAAAAACAGGGTTGTGATACCATCATATGATGCTATGGGTAAATTAAATTTTTACGTTGCTAGGTCATTCGATAAGTGGAGTAAGGTTAAGTACTTAAATCCAGAAGTAGAAAAGCAAAGGATTATATTCAACGAACATCACATTAACTGGGACTCTACAATATATCTAGTTGAGGGTGGATTTGACCACATAGTAACACCTAACTCTATACCACTTCTAGGTAAGTTTATTTCAGATAAGTTATATCACAGCTTACAATCTAAGGCCAAAGGTGATGTAGTGATTGTGTTAGATGGTGGTGAAGAAGAGAAAAAAGATGCGCTATTTTTATACAATAGACTGAATACAATAAATTTATACGGTAGAATTAAAGTTGTGTTTTTAAAGAACGGAATGGATTTATCCTTAATAAATGAAAAATTCGGAAGGATGGGTATTATTAAGTCATTAAAAACTGCTCACAAAATTAGAGAAAGTAGGTTATGAAAATTCATCATAACCTAAATCATTATAAAAATCATCATCGTTAAATTCAGCACTAAAACCATAAGATGTATTTTTAAAAGGTTTGATGTCAATTAACTTGGCACCAGAACCAGTATTTTTTAAAGTGATTTCTTTTTCATGTGGATATTGCATGTTATGTTTTAAGGTTGCAAATTCATCGATTTCATTCTTGCTAACTTTAACTGTGAGTATAAAAGGTTCTCCCTTAGCATTTGAATGGGCTTCCACATAATGAGAATTATCTAAGTCTTTTTTATTTAAAACATAATGTGAACCTAATTCTTTATCTCTTAAATCAGATTTTTTTTCTAAAAATACTACACGGTATAAAGTTAAGTTGCTAGGTAATTTTCTTAAAGTATCTATTAGTTTTTTAAGATACATTTCACTCATTTCAGAATCATCATAAGCACTGTACTTTAATAATTCTTTAATGTTATTATTCTCCTTTACCATACCTACTTCATACTCGTCATCACCAGCACCATTAGTATTGGTATGTCTGTATGTAAGGTCTTCTTTAACGTTAACCTTTTCAATGAATTTAATAGCATTTGGATTAAACATAATAATGTGCTTTTCATCAACCCAATCACTAGGTGGATTAACAATAACACCATCGATACCAACCTTAGTCATACCTCTAACATAACCTAAACCATCGTACATGTACCATCCATTTTGAATCCTCATAAAAGCGTCAGCTTCATTAGGTTGGTCAAGAGCATCCTCAAGAGCCACCATAAGTCCTGTTTCAGGGTCTGGGTGATAATTTTGTGCCTCTAATTCCCACTCGTCCTCATCACTTAATTTCATAAGGTTAATTAATTTGTCGGGGTCCGCATCACTTGTAGGGTTGTCTTCACTAATAAAATTACCAGATAATTCTACTTTATAGACATTATTACCAAACATCCTAGCATTCTCATAACTAGTGGCAAAGTAAATACCAGCTCCATGGTGTTGAATATTTTTATCTCCAAGTAAAAAGCTGTCAGAAAACCTATCTATATTATGGTCTGTCCCATGATAGGCTATAATTTTAGTTTGAATAGATTCTCTTAAAACCTCTTCATATATTTTAGTTAATTTCATATATTATGATTTATAAATCTTTGCAAGTCATTCCAACCTAAACCAGTTATACCATTATAACCTTTATTAATGTAAATTTGATTTAATTCTTCTTTGGATAAACCTTTATATTTTTCAGCAATATCTAACCTATCTTCATAATCAAGAGTTGTTATGACCACGACAGGAATACTATTACAACCCAATTCAATGGCCGCTAAAGCTCTATGCCTACCTTCTTGACTACCAGAATCTACTTTATACCAACCTATTGGAAATTTTTCACCATTTTTCATGGCCTTAGCGTACTTAATTACAGCTTCTTTACTCACCGCACCAGAATCAACAACGTCTTCATAACTAAGTCCACCAAAACCTCTAGCAATATTGTAGATGTATTGTTTTGGTTTTATATATTGCAACTCATGCTTTTCACCTTTAGATATTTCTTGATATAAAGGTTTTTCTAAACCAGTGAATTGACCACCAGCTTGAGAGAAAGTAAAATCAAAGTATTTGCAACAATCACAAGAAGGGTCAGGTTGTAAACTAAAACTTTCATTTACAACCTCACTATATAATTTAGATAGTCTCATTCTATTAATACGGTTTATATTATAAATAGTTGTCTTTGTTGAAAAAATCTAGTATATTTGGCTGAAATGGGTTAAATGATTAGAAAAGAAGAACTAACTAAAATAGGTAAAGAAATAAGAGATTTAATAAGTCTTAAACAAAAAGAGTTAAAACTTAGTTTTGTTGAAGACACCCACACCTATTATATAGAGACACTGGAAGGTGAAATGACAAGTAAATTTCCTTCAGTATCTACTGTCATAAAACAATTTTATGAAGGTTTCCCAGAATTAGAAAAGTCTTTAGAGATGTGTGAAAACGACATACATGAACAAGATAAATTATTAAAGGAATGGAGAGCGACAGCAGATTACGCTAACTCCAAAGGTTCTAGAGTTCACTATCTTTTAGAAAAAGACTTATTAGCTCAATATGGAAGTTATAAAGATGTTAGACAACCGATATATAATTGTGATGAGCAGCAGGTTAGTGATGGAAATGCGATGATTGATGCTGGTCATAAATTTATCAACGCTATGCACAGAAGAGGTGCGGTTTTATTAGACACTGAAATGGTGTTAGGTAGTAACACATTAAAATACACTGGCCAACCAGATAAAGTGTGGTTAATTCACAATAAAGAAGGTGAACTGGGTTTCATAGTTACCGATTGGAAAGGTTTACCACTAGATACACCTATTTTAACTAGTGATGGGTGGAAGACTATGGGTACATTAACAAATAATGACCAAGTTTATGATAAGGATGGTAATTTAGTTAATATTATGAATATTTCTAAAGTTAAAAATAAGAAATGTTTAAAAATTATTTTTGATAATAATGAAGAAATTATTTCTGATTTTGAACATAGGTGGTTAGTTTATAGGGAAAATTCTGGGGTAATTAAAGAGATGGTTATGACAACTCAAGAAATTAAAGATTACAATAATTCTTTAAGTAAGAGACAATCATATAATATATTGAAAATTAAAAATGCAAAACCATTAAACAACCCAGAAATTAAATTACCGATTGACCCTTATGTTTTAGGTCTTTGGTTAGGTGATGGTCATAGTGTTGATGCTAAAATTACACAAGCAAATGAAAAGGTATGGGAAGAGATAATAAAAAGAGGGTATACTATTGGTGATGATTTATCGCAAGGTGGTGCTGGAAAAGCTACCACTAGAACAGTATTTGATTTACAAAATAAATTACGTAAAAATTTATTGTTACAAAACAAACATATACCAGAAATTTATTTATCTAGCTCATACAATCAGCGACTAGATTTATTAAGGGGTTTAATGGATAGTGATGGTACATATAATGAAACTAGACAAAGTTTCGTTATGGAAAGTACAAGAGAAACACAGGTTGATTATTTTACTGAAATATCATCTTCATTAGGTCTTAAGGTAACTAAATCTAATTTTAATAAGAAGTTTAACGGTAAAGTAAATAAATGTTATAGAGCATCATTTGTAACAGATAATTTTAATCCATTTCTATCTAGAAACCAAGATTTAGTTTTAAACCTTAAAAAAGATAGAAGAACCTTTAGGTCTATTGTGTCAGTAGAAGAAGTTGAGTCAGTACCAACTAAGTGTATCGAAGTAGATAGTCCGAGTAGCACATTTTTATGTGGGAAATCTTTATTGGTAACTCATAACACAAATAAAGAGAAAAACTTTGAGGTACATCATTACACAACACCAATGCTACCTCCTTTTGAGGATGAAATGGATACTGCGTTAGCCCATTATAAAATACAATTACCTTTATATGCTAGACTAATTTTAGATATGTTAAAAGGTACTAAATATGAGGATATCAAACTATTTGGGTGTATAATTGTACACTTAACTGCATTTGGGACCTACAAAGAAATTAGAGTACCAAAAAAATTCATTAATACTGTTATGACAATGCCACCTCTACCTAGAATTGATGAGGTTATGAAAAAGAAAGAAGATGATATAGCAGCTGAGGAAAAGAGAGTTTATAATTTAGAGAATTACGTTGAACCTAAACCTAAAGAAGGTCCATGGTGGTTAAATTGTTAAAGATAAAATATGAAAATAGAAGTTTTAAAATCAAAGATTACAGGTAGGGTATTAAACAGTTCACTAAATAACATGGGAGTTATAAACCTAAGTTACGAATTGATGGATGAGGCCAATTTAATTGACCATGAAAGAGTTGTGGTCATCAATGAAAGTACTGGGCAACAACATTTTTTATTTGTTGAAGGTATTGATGAAGAATATGATGCAATAACATTACCAGATATAATAGGATGTACTGGTCAAAAAGTGACGATTAATTCTATCGGTTCAGTTACAGTCGATGGATTTACCGTAAATCCTATTATAATTAATTTAATATAGAAAGTATGATAAAAAAGATAATACATATTGTAAAGATATTTAACTATTCAAAATTAATTGATATTTAATATACTTTCTATTTAACCCGATGCTATCAATATCATAACCATGGTATATATAATTACCTAAAGCAATTATACCACTTTTATTCTATGTTATTCATGTTAATAATATAAGGAAACTTGTTAAAGTTAGATAAAAATAGTACATTTGATGTAAAATAAAACTTATGATTAAATCCGTGATACATTTAGCTGACGTTCATATTAGAACATATAGGATGCATGACGAGTATAAAGAGATATTCCAAACATTCATTGATGAAATAACTGAGTACTGTAAAGATTATAAACACGAAGAAATTCGCATAGCAATAGTGGGCGACTTGGTACATCAAAAAATAACGATATCAAATGAACAACTAATACTTAGCACGTGGTTCCTGAGAGAACTATCAAAGGTCGGTAAAGTTGTTATTATAGCTGGTAACCATGATTTACTAGAGAATAATAAAGATAGAGTTGATAGTATATCACCTATGATTGAATTGTTAGACAATCCACACATAGCATACTACCAAGAAAGTACCTGTTATTTAGACGACAATGTTGTGTGGTGTAATTATTCAATATTTGAGGGTAATGAAAGACCTGATATTGAAGAGGGTAGGGCCAAGCATGGTGATGATAAAACTTACATTGGATTATACCACGCCCCTATAGCTGGGGCATCTACAGATGTAGGATATATATTTGATGACAATCACACCCAATTAAACCATTTCGATGGTTGTGATATGGTACTACTTGGTGATATACACAAAAGAAGTTGTTTTTATAACGTTGAAAGAAAAGAAATTGATGAAACAGAATTAGAAATTTATAAAAAAAATGGTTGGGTTATCGATGAATAGCTTCTTTTCAAATTTGTTGTATTATTAATATTAGCTAGAAAGAAAAATAAAGGGACTAACATTGAAATTAAGATAGGTAAGTTATTATTGGAACAAAATATTAAATTTGAAACACAATTTGAAATTTGTTACAATGAAATAAATTTTAGGTCTTACGATTTTTATTTAAGTGAATTTAATTTACTAATAGAAGCGGACGGTGATTATTGGCATAGTAACCCAAGTAAATATCAAAATAAAATACTAACTGAAGTTCAGGAGATAAACATTCAAAATGATAAATTTAAAAATAAATTAGCTAAAAAATTTGGGTATAATCTAATTAGATTTTGGGAAACTGACATTAAAAAGAAAAACTTTAAATTCAAATTATATAATGAAATAAAAAAATATGGAAATGAAAAAAATTAAAATAAAAAAAATAATCCCAATGTGTTTTAGTAGTTCATTAATTCAACAAAATTTTGGTGAATCGATTAAAAGTCACGGTTACTTAATATGGGACGTTGAAACAAGAACGTACATTGAGAAAGATGTTGAGAATAGATACGGGTTTTATCAATTTAAGATAAAATCACTTGATGAATTAGAAGAAGGTACTGAAACATTAACTAATGGGTAAGAGACTCATAAATAAAGAGCTATTCGACGAAATAGTGGCCTACTGTAGGCTTAATGAAGAGGACGTGGGTAAGACACTAAATGAGGCGCTAAAGAGCGGCTTCACGATATTACAATATGGAATGACACCTAGTGGTCCAAAAGTAAGAGAAGAGCCAGTAGAGAAGACTGTAGAGGTTATAAAAGAGGTACCAGTAGAAAAAATAGTTGAGAAAAGGGTTGAAGTACCTGTAGAAAAAATAGTAGAGGTGCCTGTCGAAAAAAATGTTAGTATAAATGTAGACGGCAATAACATGAGTTATCTAGAATACATAGATAAGTTGAGTGACGATAAGGCCACGTTGGAAGTTGAGAATAAAAAGAAAGAAAGTCTCATAAACGATTATAAGTCTCAGGTAGATGAAATCAGTAAAGGTTTGTCATCCTGTAAGAATAAAAACGATATATTAAGTAAGGAATTAAAAGAGTGTAAAAATAAAGGTGGATATGATATCTACGGTGAAAGATAAAAAGAATACAATGAGTGATAATGTAACAATACCAGAGTACGCAAAAGTTAAAGTATATTGGGATGATAGACCAGAAAACTATTCTAGACAGAATAAACTAAAAGTAAGAGATTACTTCAGTAAAAAGTATGGTATCACTAAAGCCAATATTAATGTGATTTACCGACCTGTTAAAATAGGTAAGGGTGGTGAAGTCATTGAAATTAGTGGCGCTGGTGTCGATAATATTCTTGACAGAAATTACCAAGTAGAATTGATGAAAGAATGGTGTAAGCGTGAGGAAAAAGATGTTGATTTCAAAAGAATATTAGATTTAGATAAAAAAGTTAATGCATCTTTGGGTGATAGTGATGTCTCTGTAGAAAACCATAGGTCATGGAGTTTAAAGTGGTTATACATAGATAACTTCTTATCCTTTGGTGATAAGAACTTTGCTTCATTCAGTAGGTTGAATGGACTCAATGTTGTCAATTCAGAACCACCTAATCAAGGTGGTAAATGCTTAAGAGCTGACTCTAAGATAGTTATAAAATACGATTTAGATGAAATAGAGAAAAAATTGGGTTTCATACCTGAAGAATTAAAATAATGTGGACCCTAGTGTAATCATTAAAAGATTAAAAACAAATTAGATATTACCAATAAAGAGGGTTTTATATATTTTGGGGTCAGAATATAGATTAGGAAATAAACAAAAAGTTATAGATAAGTGTAAAAAAATTTAAATTATGAAAAAAACTAAAATTGAAATTAATGAAATGGGAAGTGGCATTTATTTATACACCCAAGATAGTTATCCTGATATTAAATATTTAGTCATGGTAAGTGGGTGTTCACCGTTTTTACAAATTGAAAATGTTTTCAATTTATCAGATAATCGCATAGTATCGAAAGATAAATTAAGGGGTAATAAATTCACAATAGAAAAGATAAATTTTAATGAAGTTAGTAAAATAAATAAAAATACTAGATTAGAGGTTAAAATTGATATAAACACACCTTTCCATAGACATTTGAGGGGTAGTAATGGGACAGTTGAAAGTTTTAGTAAAAATTATGGAGTTACACCAGAATATTTCATCAAATGTTGGAATGAAAGAGGTGGTGAAAACATAATCCAAGAATTTTTTAAATTACAAGAAATATTATGATTAAAGAAATTGAGATAGGTAAATTAAATGATATTTTTGAAAAATATGGTGATTTGGGGTTTCAAGTTGACACACCATATGGTTTTCACGATATTGAATGGTGCGGTATAACTGAAGAAAATGCCGAGGTATATAAATGTGAATTAGAAAATGGTGCGTATGTTGAAGGTGCTGATTATCATAGATTAAAAAAAGAGGATGGTGATTTCACAGTTTTAAAGAATATTGAAATAGGAACTCCTATCCAAGTTAGAGATGGAATTTCAAATGTTAAGTCAATTAAGTTGTTAGATGAGCGAGATACTTTATATGATGTACAAGTATCTGAAGTTCATCAATATTACTCAAATGATATTGTATCTCATAACACGGTTTTCACTGTAGATGCGATTAAATTCTTATTATTTGGTAAAACTACTAAAACCGATAAGAACGAACAAATATTCAATACATTTACCGACAAGGACGAATTAACTGTTAGAGGTATGATTGAGGTCGAAGGTAATGAAATGATTATTGAGCGTAAATTAAATAGACGACCAAAGAGAGGTGGTAAAGGTTGGAATATAACAAATAAAGTAAATTACTACGAATTATTACCTGATGGTGAAGAGGTGTTATTAAATGACGAACACGCTAATAAAACTGGACAGGTAATTCAGAATAATATTGGTAGTGAAAAAGATTTTGATATAACCATTCTAACTACTGCTAGGAACTTAGAAGACTTAATCGATGCTAAACCAACTGAGAGTGGTAGGTTACTGACTAGATTCATTGGATTAGAGGTTATTGAAGCCAAAGAGCAAATAGCTAAAGATATGAACTCTGAATTTAACAAACTAAAAAAAGGTAATCATTACGATGTGACTACTTTACTTAACGATAATGAAACTCTTGAGGAAAATATAGGTTTATATGAAAAAGAGGTCGTAGAGTATACTAAAAAACTGGATGCTTCTGAAAAAACAATACAAAGGTTAGAGGATGAAAAAGAAAGGTTAATAAATAGTAAATTAAAAATAGATTCTGAAGTATCAGACTTAAACCCTGAAAAGTTAGAAGGTGATATTGACACAATAACTAAGAAAGGTGTTACCTACAAAAATAAAATTGAAGAGTTTAAGACTAAGATTGCTGAAATCAAAGATGTTAATTACGACGAATATAAATATGATAAACTAACTAAGGAAGATAGAGATATATCAATAAAGATAGGGTCTTACAAGAATGACATCATGTCATTTGGTAAGATGATTGATAACCTTAGAGACAGTGAAATCTGTGAGACGTGTAAAAGACCTTTAGATGATGTTGACAACTCGGAAACAATAAAGGAATATGAAGAAAAGATAGAGTCATTGAAAAATGATTTAACTAAAAAAGAAAATAAGTTAGCAAGGGTTCAGAAATCGATAACTAAAATTAAGGAGAATAGAGATGTCGTTGATAGAAGAGACAGGTTAGAATTAGAGTGCGACAAAGCTGAAGTCGAAATAGGGGCGTTAAGAAATAAGATAGTTTCTAAAAAAGCAGATTTGAAAAAATATAAAAATAATGAGGATGCGATTAAAACTAATATCACAATAGAATCTAACGTTTCATCAGTGAAAACTAATTTAGTTGTTGAAAATAATACTAAATCAGAAATTAACCAGAGTATATTTACCACTAAACAAAATATTAAATCAGCTAAGGAGGTGTTAACTAAAAACCTTAAGATGATTAAGACTTTAAAACGTGAAGAGAAAGTTGAAAAAATATTCAAAATCTATCTCCAACTAGTCGGTAAAAAGGGTATTAGTAAGTTAGTGTTGAGGTCAGTTCTACCAATAATAAATTCGGAGATACAAAGGTTGCTAGATGATGTATGTGATTTTGATGTAGAATTGGTTATGACAAATAAAAATGATGTTGAATACCATATCATCAAAAACGATGTAACCAAACTATTAAAGTCTGGTAGTGGTTTAGAGAGGACGATATCAAGTTTGGCACTTAGATGTGTGTTAAGTAAAATATCTCACCTACCAAAACCTAATTTTATAACTTTTGATGAGGTACTAGGTAAACTAGCATCAGACAATATAGAAAAAGTGAGACCTATGTTTGAAAAAATTAAAGGTATGTTTGATATTGTATTCTTCATAACCCACAATGATTTAGTTAAGGATTGGTCAGATAAAGTTATTACAGTTAAAAAGGTTGATAACATATCATCTATAAAACTATAATACTTGTTTTTAGTAGCAAAATATAGTATCTTAGTGCAAAACAAGATAAATGATGGATGTGAAAACATTTTGTATTATTGCAATGGATAATATTAAAGGTTTAAGTGATGATTTAGATAATATATCAGTAGAGCCTGTAAAGGTTTTAAAGGGTCGCAAAGACACAGCGTTGGTAGCGACCTTTAAAACTGAGTTAGATATTAGTAGAGTGAAAGAAATATTAAATATAGGTAATAGAAGTTTTTTTATATCAGAAATGAATAATAAAACCTTTACCGCTCACATTGACGATAGAGAAATACATAACGTAATGTTCAACGAACTGGACGTAGAAAATCAAAAGGGTTACGAAGATGAAAATGAAAAAAAAGTAACTTTAAAAGATTCTTACGATGAAAAAGAGTTATCATCATTAGATGATAAAGAAAGGAGTTTATTAATGGATAAATTATTAAATAACATTAATGAACTTACAGTTAACCAAAAGGAAGCTTTAAGCTTTCTTGCAACCTTATAAGAAAATGAATGAAAAGATTTATAGTAGCAGAAAAAAGCGACACAATAACTAGATATTTTAACGAAGTTAACAAGTGTGACCTATTAAGTATTGAAGAAGAAAACGAACTAACCAATAGAATAGTTAATGGTGATAAAGAGGCGATAAATGAATTAGTTGAAGGTAACCTAAAATTTGCAATCAGCGTAGCTAAAGAGTATCAAGGCCTAGGTTTATCACTAAGTGATTTAATAAATGATGGTAATATCGGATTAATTAAAGCGGCCAATAAATTTGACCCCACAAGAGGTTTTAGGTTTATATCATATGCAGTGTATTGGATTAGACAATCAATTATGCAAAGCCTCAACGATAATTCTAGGGTTATAAGATTACCATCTAGTGTTATCAACAAAATAAGTCAGCTAGAGAAAGAAAATGAAGAGTATTTAGAATCAATACCAAAGGAATACCCAAGCTGTGTCTCTTTAAATAAGAAGATGGGTGAATATACTGGCTTCGCACTAGAAGATACTATATCAAGTGAAGAAGATTTAACAGATACATTTAGTGATGAAAGTGATAGACTAAAAAAGGTATTAAATAAAACAATGGATTGTTTAACTAATAGAGAACGTGGTATTATAGAATGTTATTATGGTCTTAATACAAAGGTTGAGCCGATGACTCTAGAAGCAATAGGTGATAGATACGACTTAACTAAAGAAAGAATAAGACAAATAAAAGAAAAAGCGATAAGAAGATTAAGACATAATAATTTAGGCCTTTACAAGTTAATTAAGAATTCATGATATTTATAATAAAAAAGATATGAAGTTACATTTTGGGTATTTACTAGGTTTTTCAGCGCTGACGATTGCTGGATGTGCCGCAGTATTTTCTGTATACGGTATAGGTCAATTATTTTCTGGCGCTATGATTGCCGTAATTATAATGGCCTCTGCGTTAGAATTAGGTAAATTAGTTACAGCAAGTTACTTACAAAGATATTGGTATAAAATAAACCTTATGATGAAAATATATCTAATAATAGGCGTTGCGTTTCTAATGGCAATAACTTCTGGAGGTATTTATGGTTTCTTATCATCAGCTTATCAAGAAACATTTCAAAAACTAAAAATAGCTGAAAACGAAATCTCATTTTTAAAACAAAAAGAAGACTTCTATGCTGACGATGTTGCTAGATATGACAAAGAATTAGATAGAATATCAGAAAGTATTAACAGCCTTTCTAAAGCTAAAGTAACATCAATTCAGGTTAGAGATAATAACACTGAGTCAGGTATAAGAAATACAATATCAACAGCTGAACTTAGATTAGCACAAGAAAGAATTGCTGTTGAGGAAGTGAATAGAAAAGAGATTGAGGTAAAGCGCAGTGTAGCTTCAGATTCATTACAGAAATACCAAATGGCTATACTCAATAAGGAAAATGACACCGAAGTGTCAGGTGAGTTAGGTCCATTAAAATACATAGCTGAACTAACCGATACAGGGATGGATGAAGTTGTAAACTACTTTATTTTAGTTTTCATCATTGTTTTTGACCCATTGGCTATAAGCTTAGTTATAGCAACAAACTGGGTATTTAAAGAGGAAGAAAATAAAAATAAGGAAGAAAAAAATAAAAAAGTAAAGAACGGTAGTAATGGTTTTTTTAAAAAGTTTTTCAAAGGTAAAAAAAAAGCCAAAACTGATTTAGATGGTAAAGTATCAGCTGAATCTTTAAGTGTTGAGGATTTAAAGGAAGCTACTAAAAAAACTCGTGAACAAGCTATAACACTAAGTGGTAAGAGCGATTATGAACCAAACAAAGTAATTAAAGATAAAAATAATGTAAATGATTTAAGTAATTTAAACAAGGAAATAGAACCTTTAAAAGCTGAAAGTAAAACCAATCCTTATAGTGGTGAAACGAAAAAGATATCAAATTCAGCATCTGGTAATACTGAAAATGAGGGTGAAGAAAAAAAGAGTGATAAACCACAAGGTGTTAAAACTAAAATAAAACCTAAACAAGAACATAAGAGTAGGTTTAATGAAGATGAGATTAAAGAAATAAGACATAACGCAAGAAATAACACTACAAAAATACCTACTAACCGTGGATATTAATAAAGACGAGTACAGGTTGAATGAAAGCTCGTATATACCTGAAGAGTATGATAAGGATAAAATAGTAGTAGGCGGCACTTTAACAACTGACATGAACCATTTTAAAGCTTGGCGAAACAAGATAAATGGGAAGTATAAGAAGACGGCTGCATACACAATACTATTAAATGGTAAAATATACGAACACTTTAATCCTAAGTATTACTCACATTTCTTAGGTAGTAAGGATTTGAACAAACAAGTAATACCAATAGTGTTAGAAAACCAAGGCTGGGTAGCCAAAGATTTCACGAGTGGCAGTTATTTTAATTGGAGTGGTGAAGTTTATAAAGGTGAGTCTAAACTATACCAGAAAAGTTGGAGAGGTAAGAATAGATGGACCCCTTATAGTAAAACTCAGATAAATGCGTTAGCTCAACTGTGTAACATATTAATTAATGAATTTGACATTGAAAGAAATGTTTCACCTAATAATATAAAAATAGGTGAGTTTAGTGAAAAGAAAGGTATTTATTATAGAGCTAACTTTTCTAAAACTGCAACAGACATTTCACCAGCATTTAATATTGAAGAGTTCAGTAAAAAAATAGAGAACTATGGAAAACATATATGAAAATGAGATAACTAAAAAAATGTTATCTATCACCAGAAATAATAATCTAATTAAAGAATCTACCGAAGAAGGATTATCTTCAAATGAGTTAAGTGAAGAGCACGCTAATTTTAGAAACACAGTAACACCTAGAGTTGAATTTACTGGGTTTAAAGTATATCCAGAAACTAAGAATGCTGTGTTCTCTGGTAAGTTTGACGCCCTAGATGGTTTAGAGTGGCAATTTACTTTAGAAGACTCTGACGGTCTATACCTTACTGGTAATAATGTTTCTTTTAGTGATGAAACAATTAATACAATTAAAAAATTAAAAGGTTTCTATGATAACTGGGCTGAACAATGGTCCCAGAAACTGGCCACAGAATATTCAGTGGAAAGAGAAGGTGACGAAAACGAAGTACAACAAAGTGGCTTAGCCTAAAAATAAAGAAAAATGAAAAGTTTTATAAGTAAAGTATTAAATTCAAGGGTGGCAGTTACTGCTATCATATTTTTAATGATATTCGGTGTGGCATATTGGGGTTATAATAAATACCAATCAATCGAACAGGACTTAGAAATAGCAAAGCAAAATCAATTAGCGTTAAGAGACTCAGTAAGGGTTAGTAAAAACAAGATAGGTCAATTAGAGTACTCTAAACAAATACTAGTTGCTAAAAATGAGTCTGATGTTAAAAAATTGAACGATAGGTTAGCAGAAGTTAAAGGTAGGTTCACTGGTAAAATAAGTCAACTAACTGAAACGATAGCTAACATTAAATCAGATACCGTTTTTGTTGAGAAAACTAAGTTAGTGGAATTACCTGATAACACTAAAGCGTTTGTTTGGGATTATGAAAGGGTATATGACGAACGAAACTATAGGTTTATATCAGGTGAAACTAGGTTTAAATTAGATACAACAACCAATGCGATGACGGCTATTGGTACTAAAATAACTAGAGATATTATTAAGTTTAACATAATACAAGGTCTAAGAACAACTGAGGAGGGTAATGTTGAAATGTTTGCATCTTCTGATTACCCTAATTTTGAAGTCAAAGAATTAAATTCCGTATTAATCGACCCTTCAACTCACCCAGCACTTAAAAAATTCACTAAAAAGAGGAAATTAAGGTTTGGTTTCTACACTGGCGCTGGTGCAACCATAAATTTAAGTAACTATAATGTCATTTTTGGCCCCCAAATAGGCTTCGGTCTAACTTTTTGACATAAATAAACACATTATTCACACTTAAAAGCCCTCAATGAGGGTTTTTATCATTATTCCCACTATTTATAACAAAACACATAAACGACTAGCGAAAATTTAAATTCATGAAAAGATTAAAATTAAATGAAAGGCAAATTCTAATGTTGAAAGACTTGGAAATTAAAAAACCTTCAAAAAAGATTATAAGAATAAATGAGGACCAATATAATAGGTTGTTCAGTAACAATAATAGTGGTAAAACTAATCTTAATGAAGGTGAGAATAAAGAAATTAATTTAACTGAATTTGCAGAAGAATTAATTGTATTTATTAAGGATGTTTTATCATTACCAAAGCCAATTCCATTTTCTCCTTATTGGGAAGAGTTAGGCTTTACTAAGGGTAAGTTATTTAACCTACTAAAAAAAGAAGGTTTGATTCAGTTAGCTGATGAAAAGTCAGGTATCAAAGAATACATGACGCCTAAAGCAGGTTTTAGAAGGAAAGTAAAGGAGGTGTACAAAAAGATTAAAGAAAAAAACGAAGCTCTGAATGAATTAGACGGTGGCTATCCAGCTGGCGCTGAAAACGACCCTACAGCACCATACAATCAATCAGATGACGAGGTAAGTAACGAACGTGAACCAATAAAGGCCGATAAAGAAATAATGAGTTTAGTGTATTATGGTGAAGATTCATTATGCATATTCAAACACAAAGATAAATTATTCGCCTTATTAGGTGGTGCTTTTGATAACGAAGTAGTTGAACCTTATGAAGAAATACCTGGTAATCCAGAACCTGAAGCTTACACTAATTTTGTTAACGACAAATTAATTAAAGGTGAAATGAAAGCTTATCAAGACCCTAAAGCTTTTGATAGGGGTGACTTAGCCCTGATAACCCCTGAAACAAAAGAAGAAATTTTAAATACTTATGGTAATGATGAGGAATTAGTATCATTACTAAATCAGCTACCAGAGTCCACAGGGGCCGCCTCAAGCGGAGCTTATGTAGGTGGCGCATCATTTAACGGTCCAATAAGAAAAGACACAGGAGATAGTCCAGAAGAGGCTCTTAAAGATTTATCAGAAGAGCAAGAAATCAATCCATGGGCAATATGTACAGCTTCAGTGGGTAGAGAAGATAAAGAAAAATATGAATCTTGCGTTAAAGACGTAAAGGAACAATACGGTATTGACGAAGACTTAGAAGAATCAACAACAACAGTTAGTGTTGGTGGTGATAGTAGTACTTTTGCTTACGATGCACCAGTAGGTGATAATAGTAGTTTCTGGACTGCTGGCAATAAACAGAACAGAACTAAAAAGAGTAAGTAATGAATATCATTAGAAGAAACATAGGTAGTAAGAACCAAATAAAAAATGGTCAAGTATATAAAAATGGACTACTTAGAAGAAAGGTTAGTTCAGATATGAAATACTTAGAGTTTACTGATGGTAAAACTGGTAAAAAGGTTAAAAAACCTTATTATGCTGTAACTGACTGGGGGCCTAATGTTAAAGATGAACTTAAGAAAGTTTTTTTAGATGACTGGGGCGACTGGAAATTAATTGCTGAACATAAAGTGTTAAAAATAACCGAGAGTCAGCTAAAGAAAATAATGGAATCTGAAAACACTGAGAAGACTGCCTACCCTAACGGTGAAATGGTAGACTTTGATGATTGCACTAAGTTAAATAATAATAAAGTAGCTCAAGATGGTGGCTGTAGTCAAGGAGCTATTGACAACGTCGTTAAAACTACAAAGACAAAAGGTTCTGTAGTATCAGAAGATTTCAGCCCTAATGTTGGTGCTGGTTCAGTATATGCAGTGGAAGTTAAAGATAACGGCAATAAAATTATTTTAACACAAGATAACGGACAGACTGTGGTAGTTCATAAAGATGACGTTGCAGATTTATCAAGATTGTTAAACTCTATACAATAAATAACATATTTATATATAAACCAATAAAATGAAAAAAATAGTAAAAAAAGAACTAGATAAATTAATCTCTGAAGCGTCAATTTCAGGTGAAAAAGTTACTAAAAAAGCACAAAATACCAGTAAAGGTCAAAACAATTCATATTATAAGGACACTGAGAAAAAGATGGGTGATTATGATAAGAATTTGAAGCAAGACGACGAAGATTCAATCGACGCTAAAAAATACAATACCAATGACGATGAGAAGGAGTATCATGAAGATATGGAAATCATGAACGGTCAAGAAATGGTTGAGTTTGATAGAGAGCCTAATGAAACTTATAAAGAAAGAGCTAAAGAAGCTATCGAAGGTAGTACAAAGATGGGTAATAAAACATATACTGGTGACGAAAACGGTAATACTGAACCTGTATGGGGTGCGTCAGACGCTGAGTTTGGTAAAAAATTAGTTGATAGAGCTAACGCTTCATCAGATAAGAGACATAAAGCCACAACACCAACGACTTCAATGGGTGATGATATCGAAATTGATACGAGAAAGGGTGAAAGAGTAAAACCTAAGAAAATAGCAACAGAAGGCATGAAAAGAATTAAATTTAAAACACCTTTTAATGGTGTGGGTAATGCTTTAAAATTAATACCAGAATCATTTAGGGTAGACGAAAAGAGATTTGAGTTAACTGATGGTAATGAAAGTTATGAAATCAAATGGGTCGGTTCAATGAATGAGGGTAAAGCTGTAGTACTTAAAGCTAATTCAAAAGATTTAATGAATGAAGATTTCTCAAAAATAAAACACTTAATGGGTTACAATTCTAAAACTACTCTAGGTAACCTAGATGGTAAAGAAAGAATGAACGAAAACAACACATTAAAAGCTGGTATGGGCTACGGATTCAAAAATGAGGAAGACGATAAAGAATGTAAATGCGATAACTGTGATTGTGTTATGACAGAAGAAGAATATGCAAAATCACATTTATGTGAAGTATGCTCAGCATAATAAGACTAAATTAAAAACAATTAAATGGAATCAAATAGTAAAAAAACTGCAACAAAAAGGGTTAACTTCAAAAAAGAATTTAAAAGCATTGATGAAGCTCTAACTAGAATACCTGAAGTTCTTAAAGAGGATAATAAAGTATTCGAATTAAACGACGGTAATAAGACAATTAAAGTTAGATGGGAAGGGTCACTACAAGAAGGTGAAGCTATACCTCTGAGTGAATCGGATAATAAATTAATCAGCGAAGACATGTCCAAGATGAAAAAACTAATGGGCTATAAATCTGAAGACACGATAGGAACTCCTACGGCTAAAAACAGAGTTGACGAAACAACTCAATTTAAGAGTTTATTGAGTAACGTTAAGAGCGCTGGAAAAGAAAACGAAAAAGAATAATTCAAACAAATGTACCTAACAAACCTACTTTAACGAGTAGGTTTTTTTGTTTTAGTTTATATTTATAATAAAAGAGCTATGGATTTTAAAAAACCTTACATTAATAATTTTATAAAAAACAAAGTAATAAGAAAGATGTTGAATTCAGAGCCACGTTCATATAAAAAAGAAGAAAAGTCAGAACCAAAAGCAAACAAAATGGAAATATCAAAATACGTTAATTATAAAGAAGTAATAAAAAGTAGAACGGCCGTAATAAACGATATCGATAATACACCTAATGAAGAACAATTAGAACGTATTAGAGTTTTATGTAGGAATCTATTTGACCCATTAAGAGTTTGGGCAGGTGGCCCTATCATTGTAACGTCTTTATTTAGAAGTGAAGAACTTAATGATGAATTAGGTGGGAGTTCAACTTCACAACACATGGCTAACGATGGTGCTGCTATAGACATAGATGATACATACGAACATAAAACTAACGCTGAGATGTTTCATTATATTAAAGATAATTTAGAATTTGACCAATTGATAGCTGAGTTTCCTAAAGATGGGGAACCACAATGGATACACGCATCTTACAGAGAAGGTAATAACCGAGGTAACGTATTTATAGCAACAAAGGTTAACGGAGAAACAACTTACCTTCACTATAATGGAAATGAAAACTTGGTTGATTAATATGATAGACAAGATAGATAAAATATTAAGCAAAATGCCTAAACCTCTGTCTAAGATTGAGACAGAGCTAATTTACAATAGTAATAATATTGTTTACGAAAGAAGTGACCTATATCTAGATTTCATACTAACTTTAGATGACTTGATTGAAACAACTTACTTAGGTCATGATATGATGGGTGACAAGGATAGAATAAATCACTACAACTGGTGTTATAATAAAACCTGCTCATTAGTAAACACTGAAAACATACAATTTGAAGATAATGATGTTGTATATGTTTATTTACTTGATAATTACTTAGAATCGTTTTATGATGACAATAACAGTGTGGTAATCCATATGAAGAAACTATGGGAATACATTTTTAATTATAACGTCAATAAATCTACTATGGAAATAAACACATACATAGACCTTTACAAATCTTTCGAAACATCTTTCCAAGAAAATATATGATTTTACTCTAAAAAAACCACTTTTCTATTTATTTATTAAATAATTTCATTATATTAGTATTATGAGATTAAAAAATATTATGTTAATGGACCTTATGAAAGAACGACTAGTTGTCTACGAAGAACTAGAGCGTGCCATGAATAAGAAGTGTCCAATAGACGAATCAGTTAATAAAATTAAAAACCATTTACAAGACATTGCCAGACTAAATGGCATGATTAACGAATGGCATGCGATTACTGAATCTGAAGCTAGTA
>Ga0136591_1000040_pt1 | contig 62101 bp, 50 predicted proteins | sample AntRauMFilla3767_FD_104929 | JGI IMG/M metagenome (GOLD analysis project Ga0136591, IMG submission 104929) | Saline lake microbial communities from Rauer Islands, Antarctica - Metagenome Filla 3 #767 | ecosystem: Environmental > Aquatic > Non-marine Saline and Alkaline > Saline | place...
CCAATTCATCGGCCAGCCGTTCTTTTTGATCCCGCCAGGCCTGCAAGCTATTGAAGGCTTCCAGCAGTTGGCCAATTTCCCCCTGAATGCCTGCATCCAGTGGCTGATAGCCTTTGTCACAGGTTACCGCAGAGTGCAGTTGCTCAATAGCCTGACGTATCGGCTGGAGAAGACGTTTCACCATCCATAAAATCATGATCCCGGAAGCTACCAGCATCAACAGCTTCATGATCAGGTACTGCTGCAGCAGACTCTCTGCGGGAGCCAGAACCTGGTTCTCTGGAGTGATGTGCAGCACCGTCCAATCCATCAGGGGTAAAGAGGCTTTGCTATAAACCCAGCTATTTCCCTGCACATCGCTCAAACGACCATAGTGATTTTCGGCATGAACAATATCAGGCAGAAAATCATGGGCCGGTGTATCCAGGGGCTGTAAAACAAGTTCAGCATTTTCTGAGGCCACGTACAGGTTTTTCCGATTATCCAGAATGTAAAGCTCGCCACTGTCCAGCCGAGAAAAATCCGTGCTTAAAGCTGTGAAAGCGGAGTTGTTCAGCAGCTCATGAGTTCCAACAAGTAGTCCTAAAAGTTCACCGTTCTGGATGACCGGAAGGCTAAAAGCAATTAAAGGGCGTTTGGTTTTACGCCCCAAAAAGGGGGAACTACGAACGGCTTTATGCTGCTCCAAAGCCTGAGTCACAAAAGGTCGATCGGAGTAGTCTGTTCCCTGACGGCCCGGAAAATACGGGGCATCCACTCGCGCAACACCCTGATTATCCAGAAGTACGTAATCATCAAAATGCCCACTACTCAGAGCTACTTGCAACAAAAGCTTTAAGTCTTGCTGAGGCCGCCAGCCCGAGGGGATCACCAGATGCTCAACCAGGTTCCGTAAACTGTCTTCCTGATGCTGCAACTCCACTTCCATACGGTCAACAAGGCTGGTCAGCAACTTTTGCTTGTGTTCATAGAAGACCATCCGATATTCATCTTGCAAATAGCTGCGCATCAGGATTGTTGAAGCCAGGATGATCAGCACAAAGCCCAGCAGCAGCAAAACCAACAAACGGCTCTGCAGTGAGCTTTTCTTCAAACGTGTTAACAGCTCCTGCCACTTGTTCACACCGTTTGCCTTTCTTGCTGGATCAGTAACAGAAGTGCTTCCACTTCCTTGCTGAATTGTTGCCACTCATGCCTGCTTGCTGAAGCAGGCTCTTGCCCTTGAAGAATCCTAAGCTGCTGCTCCAGGTTTCTGGATTTGTGGCTTAACTGTGCAAATTGATAGCCCCCAGCAGCGCCAGCCAGGTTATGAATCTCTTTATAGAGGTCTGACAGGGTTATATTCTGGAGTTTTTGACTGGAATCCAGCATTTGATCAAGATCCTCCAAAGCTGCTTCTATCCGCTCCTGGCGCTTGCTTAAGCCCTGGACAAAAAGCTGCCTAAGGCGGTGAAATTCATCATCCATTTTAATATTTGCCTCTGGTAAAGTGATTTACACTGATTCGTAAAACCTGATAAATTAAAGGGCATTCATACAATAAAAGATTAAGGTCGCCCTCGCATGTTGCATCAAGTTGCCATCGTTGAAGATGATATGGATCAGGCGCGTCTCGTCGCCAGCTGGTTGAAGCCCTATGGTTATCAAGCCAGCCTTTTCATCAGTGCCGAACTTTTTCTGGAATCTCTTGGTGAAGGAAAAGCCTTTAATTTGTTGCTAGTTGACTGGATGCTGCCCGGTATTTCCGGCATTGAACTCATGCAAAATCTGGCCCAGTTTCCAGATCGCCCACCCAGTATTTTCATGACCCGCTTGCAGCAAGACGACGACCTCGCCCAAGCGCTCCATTCCGGAGCCGATGATTTTATTTCCAAACCTCTGAATAAAACAATTTTTCTGGCACGAGTTCATGCTGTAACCCGTCGCCAGAAGCTAAGCTCACCCTCGCAGCCTGCCAGGCTGCCCTTCCAACTGGACAAAGCCAGCTTTAGCCTGATTTCCCGCGACCAAAAGATCAAACTCACTGCGTCCGAGTTTCGGTTGATGCAGCTCTTTTCCCATTCCAACGGAGATTTGTTCAGCCGCGAAGAACTGGCTGACAGCATCTGGGGAGATACCCAAAAAGCTCATGAGGGGCGTGCTCTGGATCTTCTGATCAGCCGCCTTCGCAAAAAACTGCAAAGCCTTGTATCCCCTGTAGGTGAGTTGGTCAACCACTACGGCAAAGGCTACATCTTTGAAGCCAGCCATCCGATTCAAGAATCCTCCTGATGCCGGAAAGGTAATATTCGGGCACCGCCCACAGCCTCTTCACATCTCCCCGACTTCTGCTTGGCAGTTTTTTTTTGAGAACAAAAAAAGCCACCCAGCTCATCCAGTTTTTGTAACATCATTTGTGATAAGCGCAAGCTGGCTCCCAATCCATTTTTGCTGCGAGCCTGAACTGCCTGCATTTGAAAAAGCAATAGTTCAACATCATGACGCCTGTCACTTCGCTCTGGGGTCTGGTCTACAAATTGACGATTGATGTCGTCCCGATAAGCGTCCAGTTTTCCTTCACGATGCAGCCTGACCAGCTCATCAAAATCCACAAGGTGGGGCCATTCTCTTGCCATCAGTGGATCTCCTGCTCTAGAGGTTGATCACTGTATTGCTGCTTGATGTCGAGTATTTCCGGCAAACAAGCCAAAAAGTGCTCAACCACTTCAGGATCAAAATGTGCTCCCGCTTCCTGCTGAATCAGCTCAACTGCCGCCTCAACACTCCAAGCTTTTTTATAAGGGCGCGCTGAGGTCAGAGCATCAAAAACATCCGCTACGGCAGCAATACGACCTGACTGAGGAATAGCGTTACCAGTCAGCCCTTCGGGATAACCTTGACCATTCCATTTTTCATGATGAGTGGCGGCAATTTCACGTGCCAGAGCAAAAAGGGGCGATGGGTCACCAGACAAAAGAGCGGCGCCTATCGTGGAATGGCGCTTCATGGCCTCCCATTCAGCACCCTCCAACTTACCTGGCTTCAGCAGAATATGATCGGGAATACCAATTTTCCCGACATCATGCATGGGGCTGGCATTGAGCATCAGCTCACAAGCTGCTTCGCTCCAACCCAGGCTACGTGCAAGGGTAACCGAATACTTGCTCATGCGAATAATGTGGAAGCCGGTTTCATTGTCACGAAATTCGGCGGCCCGCCCCAAACGTCGGATGACTTCTTTGCGGGTTTGATTCAGTTCTTGAGTTCTTTCCGCAACCAAGGCTTCCAACAGTCCATTCTGATCATGCATGAATTTTTGTGACTGGTGTACCTCCAGCAAATTACGTACCCGCATCAAAAGCTCAGTACGATCAAAGGGTTTCGTCAGCATATCCCGCGCACCTAAGGATAGGGAGCGCAGCAGATAATCCTGCCCGTGCTGGGCAGTCAAAATCAGTATAGGAGGGAGCAAGGGGTCATTCAGCCCCTTGAGCTGTTCCATTACTTCAAACCCATCCTGGTGGGGCATATTGATGTCCAGTAAGATCAAGTCTGGGCGGTCTTGCTGGTATTCAGCAAGCACCTGCCTGGCATCATGGATCGAAACCAGCTCACTGTAACCCTGTGCTCCCAGCATTTTCCGTAGAAGCTTAAGGTTGACGAGTTCATCATCCACCAGGAAAATTCGTGAATTCACGACTGCTTTACTCAAGGGCATGCCGTGTTTCCTTTTTTAACCAAGTGTTCAAGGTATCATTCAAAAGATCAATATCCAGTGGCTTCGTTAGATAGTCATTGAATCTGGCCTCGCGCACCTTGCTAATATCTTCCGGCAGGGCACTGGCCGTCAGGGCAATCACAGGTATCGTTTTAAGTACTGGATCAGTTCGCAGCACCTTAAGCACCTGATAACCGTCCATACTGGGCATATTGATATCCAGAAGGATTGCATCCGGGGTGTTAGCCATAGCCAGCTCTATTCCCATGCCCGGCAAGTGAGCCGAGATCACTTCCAACTCTGAACGCCTTCCTAAAGCCTGTTCAACCAATTTAAGATTGGCAGGGTTATCATCAATCGATAGGATCTTAAAAGCAGGCTGCGCGGGAGAAACCTGCGGGGCAGTGTTGAACTGAGCGTACATGGCTTCTATAGGTCTTGATGTGCTCTCCTGCAGTTCCACCCAGAAGGTTGAGCCAACACCAACCTGACTTTCTACGCCCAGCCTGCCGCTCATAGCTTCGACCAGTTTCTTTGAGATGGTCAGACCTATGCCGGTTCCCTCCACACCCGAGGTTTCACGATTCAAGCGATTAAAGGGCTGCGCCAGGGTTTTCAATTGTTCTTCAGAAAGACCTGGGCCTGTATCCTGGACACGAATCCGCAACCAGCCACCGGGCATAGTGTCAGCATCGATATGAACTTCGCCTTGCTCATGATTGTATTTAATGGCATTCGAGCAGAGGTTCAGCAAGATCTGCTTAAGGCGCACTCGGTCCGCATACACGGCTTGACCAGGCAAGAAGTTGGCCTTTATGTAAATACCGCGTTGATTCGCAAGGGGCTGCAAAAGTGGACAACACTCTTCTGCAAGCTCCTGCAAATAAACGTCTTCCATGGAAACACTGATTTTTCCGGCTTCAATTTTAGCCAGATCCAAAACGTCATTGATCAAAGTCAGTAAGTGTTTGCCAGCCTTGCTGATTTCATGGGCACTGTCACATTGGTCAGCATTCAACTCGTCGTCATATTCCAACATTTGGGCAAACCCCAGAATGGCATTCAAGGGGGTGCGCAATTCATGACTCATACTGGACAGAAAGCTGGACTTGGCCTGATTGGCTCTATCCGCCTCTTCTTTGGCTTTGATTAGGGCACAACGATCCATACGCCGACCGATGGCTTGTGCCAATTGTTCAGCCAATTGATCAAGCAGTGCTTTTTCTTCCGGTAAAAAAATACGGCAGGTATCACCCTGTATTTCCAGATTTTCAACCAAAGTGGCATCCGTAAACACTTCCACTAGGATCGCTTGATCCTGGTCATCTGTAGAATCAATGCTTTTACTGGCCTCTTGCCTACAGGGTGTTTCCCGAAAGCCTTGGCTGGTGTATTCCCTTCCTGCAAAGTGAATACGTGCCCAGGATGCATCGGGAACTTTCCAGCCCGGCGGTATCAAATCCACGACATCAGCCAATAGCGCCTCAATTTCCAGGCGTTCATCGGTTATTTTGTGCATGACTTGGGCCAGACACCGAGCCTCTTTGATGCGCTCACCCCGATCCCAGGCCATGAATTTCTGCTCTTGCTCGGACTGGCGCAGCTCCAGCTCTATGTTTTTAACCCGTGTGATATCGGTTCGAACGGAAACGTATTCTTTGATTTTGCCATTTTGGTCGAAGAAGGGAGTAATCGTGGATTCCACCCAGTAATAACTACCATCCTTACGGCGATTGCAGATCTCTCCCTGCCATACTAGGCCCGCAGAAATGGTCTGCCAGATGCCACGGTAAAATTCCGGAGGATGCTTGCCGGACTTGAGGATACGATGATCCTGCCCGACGAGTTCCTCCGGCTGATAACCGGAAATCCGACAAAAACGATCATTGATGTAGGTTATCCTGCCGCGAGCATCAGCCACACTGACAATGGCATGACGATTGAGTGCCTCATGCTGCATTTCCCGGTCATTATAAAGAGCTTCCATCTCCTGGTTCATCTGCTGCATATGATTACCCAGCAGCTTCAACTTGTGTGCTGCCTGCGCACGAGCACGAACAGTGGCAATCAACTCATCAGCCTGTACGGGTTTGGCAATGCAATCGTCACCTCCAGAAGCCAGGGCCTGCAACCGACTTGCCTTATCACTCTGCCCGGAAAGAAAAATAACACCACCCCGCTGCAGGCCACGATACTCTGTCAAGACGCCAGCCAACTCAAGCCCCGAGATATTCGGTATTTGAGTATCAAGAAGAGTGACATCCGGCTGGAAAGCGTCATAAGTATCTATGAACTGCAGGGGATCACTGAGGGTTGTGACCTCCATTCCAGCACTTTCAAGAATAGTCGTATAAGACCGCAATAGTAGAGGGTCGTCATCAACGACCAGAATACGATAAGCATCTTCGGGGATGAGCAAGCTTTCCAAACGACTGACCAACAAGGTGATGTCCAGAGGCTTGGTCATGTAAGCTGAAGCCCCACCACGCCAAGCAGCCAGGCGGGCGGCCTGATCATTGCGGGAGGAGATGCAAATAACCGGCAAGGATTCTTCCAGTTGCACTGCTAACTCGTGCAACACTTCAGCCCCTTGAAGATCACCTTCAGGAAACATCAGATCCATCACCAGCACATCCGGGTGACAATCACCCAGCATTAAAGCCTTTTGCAAAGCCTGAGGGGAACTGAAACCCTCAGTGGTGAAACCTCGTTTCTCCAACTGTGCTTGCAACAAGCGCAACTGATCCGGGTCATCATCAATCAGGGCAACCCGATAAACCTGAGAGTCAAAGCCCGTCATAAACTGCCTCCTGCATGACCAAAACCACTTGGCCTTTCCCAGCATTTTTCGCGGCGTACATGGCGTTGTCTGCCTGGGTCAGAAGCTCACTGCTGGTTTGAGTTCCGGGATTAAAGCCCAGAGCACCGATACTGGCACCCAGCTCCACTTGGTGGCCCAATAACTGAAAGGGCTCAGTCAATGCCTGCAAAATACGTTGTGCAAAAGCCCGAGCCACTTCAGCATCACCCTTCTGGTAGCCCAAAAGAACAAACTCATCGCCACCCAGTCGAGCTGCAAAGTCTTGCTTGCCCAAAAGCCGGTTAATACGCTGGGCAACCTGCTTCAAAGCTTCGTCACCCGCTTCATGGCCCAGAGTGTCATTCACTGGTTTAAAGCCATCCAAATCAATGAAGATCAGCAGATGAAGGTTTGCTGATGCTGGTTGTTGGAGGTCTTCCAGCTTCTGATTGAAAGCCGCGCGATTGGGCAGCCCAGTTAAAACATCATTCAAGGCCAGGTATTCAATACGTTTACGGGCTGCTTCTTCTTTAGAAATATCCTGAATCAACCCGATAAACAGGCTGTCCTGAGCACGCTTGACTTCAGTAACTGCCAGACGCATGGGAAACAGCTCACCGGATTTTCGGCGCCCCTCAACCTTGCGGCCTGTACCAATAATGTTAGGCTTGCCAGTTTCCAGATAATTATTGATGTAGCCATCATGCTGCTCAGCATGGGCACGAGGCATCAAGATATTGACTTTTTTACCCAGCACTTCACTTGTGGTATAGCCAAAAATACTTTCCGCAGCCTTATTGAACTTGCGGATATGACCTGTCTGGCTAATGGTGATAATGGCTTCATAAACATTATCGAGAATGCCCACCAAGCTTTGCTGCAGTATGGCAATACGTTCAAAAGCGTCGATACGGGCACCCAAAACATCAAAGTCTATGGGTTTCGGAAGGTAGTCATCGGCCCCTGCCTCCAAGCCAGCCAGAAGGTCATCTTTGGAGTTGCGGGCCGTCATCATAATGATGGGCACCCAGGATTCTGGATCCAGCTCACGAATACGGCGGGTCGCCTCCATGCCATCCATTTCCGGCATGATGCCATCCATCAAAATCAGATCAGGCTTTTTTTTGCAGTAGGCATCCACTGCAGCTCTTCCGTCCAGTACATGCTGAACCTGGTAGCCTCGCTGGGCCAGAAGTGCCTTTACCGGACCCGAAGTGGTTCTGGAGTCATCGGCCAAAAGAATATGCATAGCTGCTAAATTTCCATTCAAGAGTTTTCAAGTGTTACCTTGAAGGATCTTTCATGGTCAACCAAGCAACTATTTTCGCTATTCAGAAAAACCGGTCTTTTTTTGAAACCTTTTGATACATTCAGCCGGTAATCTCTTCCTGCAAGCGATCAATCAGATAAACAACTTGTTGGCTGGCATCTTCCATAGCTTCCAGAGCTGCCACCATGGCTTCCTTGTCACCTCTGTCACCGGCAGCCAGGGCTTGATTGCCGTAATCGTGAACCGCTTTATGGGGAATATCCAGATCCTGAAAGCTTTTTAAGCTCCTGTAGTGGCGGGAACCATAACCCTCAAAATACCATTGCCCGAGGCGGCAGTGAGTGTGTCCACCCAGAGGTTCGGCAAAATCTTCCTGTTGAACCTTGCGGTAAACATTGTTTTTCCAGACAGCATGATCCAGCTTCACGGTATTAAGGAAGGCATTGGTTGTGGTTTCATAAATGATTTTTTGCATCCGTTCCGAACGCTGGATAACCTCATCAACCATGGCATCAATCTGAACTGAAGAAGCCGACACCTCTTCGGCCCCTTCCACACTGGTATCAATTCTGCTTTTGATGGTTTGGGTCTGAGTGATGATCTGGGAAACCATACTGTCAATCTGCTCACTGGCTTCACGTGCCTTGCCTGCCAGTTGACGCACTTCATCAGCAACCACAGCAAAACCACGCCCCTGCTCTCCTGCACGGGCTGCTTCTATGGCAGCATTCAGGGAAAGCAGGTTCGTCTGGTCGGATATTTCCTGGATGGATACAATCAGTGCTCCAATGCCTTCAGCCTTGTATGACAATTCACCGGCTTCGCGGGCGCTTTCCTGAGCCTGGGTTTTGATATTGCCTGCGCGATAGTCCAGCTTTTCAACCGCCGTGCGGGTTTGCGCAAAAACATCATCCAGCTGCTTGAGAGCCTTGCGCTCAGCAATCAGTGCTTCAGCCTTGTCTGCCAGCCCCTCACGAATGGCCTCCAGCATGCTGGCACCTTTAAGTGAGGTTGCCGTCACATCACATTCTTTTTGAGCCGCCAAAGCGTCCTGCAAGGCCTGGTTTTCATTGCGACTCAGCTGTAATTCTTCCTGCAGTTGTTCAACCTGAGTTTGATAATTGCTGTTGCTTTGTTGTAGCTGTTGCCGCAAAGAGTGAATTTGTTTTTTTAGGCTGGAATTGAACATGGAGTGCTTCCTTATCTTTTTTTAGACTGTTGTTCTTTAGCCTGTTTCTTCCCTGAGCAAAGTTATTGTTTGGATTTTTTGAGAAGAACCCTGGCCACCTGAAAAAGGTAACATAAGGATAACACTTATTTACGCTCTACTCAGCAATCGCTTTACTGACATTGATATTCCAGAACAGAAAAGGCTGGAGGGGCCTAAGCAGATCCTTGTTGAGGATTTTTTGGATGGCCAGTTCCGGCTCACTGGTATCCCGGCGCGGAGGCTGCATGTAAACCTGGCCACTGGAAGCCCGGATACCGGCACAAACCGGTGTATTAATGGCAGAGCCTTTTTCGATAACCACAGCGGTATCACCATTTTTCAACAAGACCGGGGTTCCGGGTGGATACAGCCCCAGTTGACTTAAAAACACCTTGCCAAGGCGCGCATCCAGAAGCTGTGCTTCTTCATCCAGCATTTGTTTCATGGCCTGACGAGGGGATAACAGCGGACGGTATTCCCTGGGTGCAGTGAGAGCTGCATAGCTGTCAGCCAGGGCAACCAAACGCGCTGTGTTGGTGATTTGCTTGTCCACCAGGCCTTTGGGGTAGCCACTGCCATCCAGTCTTTCATGATGCTGGAGGACTGCATTCAGCCAGATGGAGTCCTCCACACCCATCAATTCCAATAAAAGGACTGATTTATCCGGGTGGTTGCGTATAGCTTCCTTTTGCTGGTCAGTCAGGGGCTTCTGCTGGTTGTTAAGTTTGTCCTGCAGATGCATCATCCCCAGGTTGGCCGTCAAGGTGGCAGCCAGGGCCGAAAGCAGTTTTTCTTTACTGATTTTCAGAGGTCGGGCAACTACAGCCAGCAAGGTTGCACAGCGCATGGGATGATCAAGTGTTGTGGGTATATCCCGCGGCCAGTGGGCAGCACCGAGTAGCGCATTGGGTGATTTATGGGTCATGTGGATCAGCTGTTCGCTGATATCCAGCATGCTGCGCTGAAAGCCCTTACCTGCCGTATTTTTTTCAACCAGTTCAAAAGCCTGCCGGAGCTGTTCCAGCAGATTTTCAATTTCCAGAAAAGGGTTGAGATCATTGGAGTAACGGCGACGCTGAAAATTGGTTTCATCCTGGCGGACAATTGTTTTTTCTTTGGGGTTGAAGTAACCCTGAGCCAGCAAAGCCTGCACCTGCTGCTCACTTTCGACAGGAGAACCTTTGGTTAAAAGCACTACACCACTGCGGGTATAAACATTCAGTGGTGCCCGGTCACCGACGACCAGTTGACCTTTTGCTAGTTTTTCCAGCATTCACTCCGCTCCTTGCACAGTATTTCTTAATAAAACATTAAGACAACTTTACAGGCTAGCGAATTCACACTGAAATTTACAGTTGCAGTGCGCGACTATTTTTAACAAAAGGTAACTGGGTGCTTTAAGAAAGCCCTAATTGTGATAAATCCGCCTGGATATCGGCAATATCTTCCAGGCCCACAGCAATACGCACCAAGCCGTCGGTAATGCCCGCGGCAGCTCTGGCTTCCGGCGTCAGGCGTGCATGTGTTGTTGTAGCCGGGTGGGTAATGGTGGTTTTGGCATCACCCAGATTGCCTGTGATGGACAGCATTGAAGTGGAGTCAATCACCTGCCAGGCGGCATCACGCCCACCGACCACTTCAAAAGACAAAACACCCCCAAAGCGGCGCATCTGTTTTTTTGCCAACTCATGCTGAGGATGATCCGGCAGGCCTGCATAGTGAACCGCAGCCACACCCGGCTGTTTCTGCAGCCAGGTAGCCAATTGCAGGGCATTATCAGAATGGGCATCCATACGCAGCTTGAGGGTTTCCAGGCCCTTGAGAAAAATCCAGGCGTTAAAAGGACTCATGCAGGGGCCTGCCGTACGCACCACCCCGAACACCTCAGCCATATCCTTTTCACTGCCCACAACAGCGCCCCCAATGGCGCGCCCCTGACCGTCCAGATATTTGGTGGCCGAGTGAACGACGACATCCGCACCCAGTTCGAGAGGTTTTTGTAAGGCAGGCGTACAGAAGCAATTATCCACCACCAATTTCAAACCCTTGCTATGGGCCAACTGAGCCAGGGCGGGCAAATCAGCCAGCTCACACAAGGGGTTGGAAGGGGTTTCCACAAAAAAGAGGCGGGTTTTGTCATTGCAAGCGGCTTCCCAGGCAGCAAGATCCTGAAGCTCAACAAAATGCGTGGTGATCCCAAAGCGGGTCATGTAACGGTTGAACAAGCCCACCGTGGAACCAAACACACTGCGCGAGCACACCACTTCATCGCCATGGTTCAAAAAAGCCATGCAAACGGCCAGGATTGCTGCCATGCCCGAACTGGTGGCTACGCCTCGCTCAGCTCCTTCCAGAGCGGCCAGCCGTTCTTCAAAGCAAGCCACTGTGGGGTTGGTAAAACGCGAGTAAATATTCACTTCGCCCGTCTCATTGGCAAAGCATTCAGCAGCATGGGCAGCCGACTCAAACACAAAACTTGAGGTGGTAAAAATGGGTTCTCCATGCTCACGCTCAGCCGTGCGGCGGTGGCCGGTTCGCAAAGCCAGAGTCGAGGCACCCCAGTTATTTTCTTGTTCGGACATGGTTATCTCTTTCAGGCTTCTTCAGCCGAGCTGTCATTATGCAAATCAATGGCGGAGTTTTCTTCATCATTCTGGCCATTTTTGGCGGCATCGTTACGCTGGTTTTCCAGGCGACTCAAATAGGCAGCATCAATCCCGCCGGTCACATACTGGCCATCAAAAACCGAACAATCAAAACCATCCACCTCAGGGTTCAGCTCTTTGCAGGCAGCCACCAGATCCTGGATATCCTGATAGACCAACCAATCGGCACCAATCAACTCCCCCACTTCTTCTTCGGTACGTCCGTGGGCAATCAACTCATGCGCCGCAGGCATATCGATGCCATACACATTGGGGTAACGCACTGCAGGGGCAGCAGAGGCAAAATAAACTTTCTTGGCACCGGCATCGCGGGCCATTTGAATGATTTCATTACAAGTGGTGCCGCGCACGATGGAGTCATCCACCAGCATTACGGTTTTGTCTTTGAACTCCATGGAAATGGCATTCAATTTCTGGCGTACGGATTTTTTGCGCAGGGTCTGGCCGGGCATGATAAAAGTACGCCCGATATAGCGGTTCTTGATAAAACCTTCGCGGTAGGTCACGCCCAGATGCTGGGCCAGTTCCAGAGCCGAAGTCCGGCTGGTATCGGGAATGGGAATGACCACATCGATATCGTGTTCGGGCATGACGCGGCGAATCTTTTCCGCCAGCTTTTCACCCATCTGCATGCGGGCATGGTAGATATTGATACCATCCATGATGGAATCCGGACGGGCCAGATAGACATGCTCAAAAATACAGGGGGTCAGGCTGGGTTTTTCAGCGCACACCTGGGTATGTAGCTCACCCAGGCGATCAATATAGATAGCTTCACCGGGTGCCAGATCACGGACCAGTTCAAAACCGGCAACATCCAGGGCAACACTTTCCGAGGCAATCATGTACTCAGTGCCCTGCTCGGTTTCACGTTTACCGTACACAATCGGACGAATGCCGTTGGGATCACGAAAGCCAACCAGCCCATACCCGCTGATCATGGCTACGGCGACATAACCACCTTCGCAACGCTCGTAAACCCGTCCAATTGCGGAAAACATATCTTCAGCAGTGAGGCTCATGCCCTGTTTGCCGAGTTCGTGAGCAAAAATATTCAACAACACTTCCGAGTCGGAGTTGGTATTGATATGACGCAAGTCGGCACGAAACAGTTCTTCGGTCAGGGCTTCCGAATTGGTCAGATTGCCGTTGTGGGCCAGAGCAATACCGTAGGGTGAGTTGACATAGAAAGGTTGGGACTCGGCTTCGCTGGAAGATCCGGCCGTCGGGTAGCGAACGTGTCCGATCCCCATATCGCCGGTCAGGCGCTTCATGTGGCGGGTGCGAAAAACATCCCGAACCAGGCCGTTGCTTTTACGTAAGAAGAAGCGTCCCTGATCACAGGTCATGATTCCTGCAGCGTCCTGCCCTCGATGCTGCAACACGGTCAAACTATCAAACAACATTTGATTGACCGGCTCATGAGCCAAAATACCTGCTATTCCACACATGAAGCTTTCACCTATTCACTGATATAGTCATCTAAATGGGAGGCACTGAAATCACGAACCTCTTCCATATAGGGCATTAACCTCGATTCCTGCCAGAGGCTGTGCTGGCGTACATCGGTCAGACTGGCAACGGCCACGCCCAGCACGATAATCACCACACCTCGGACAGCACCAAATACAATCCCTAAAAGCCTGTCGAGTTTGCCCAGGCCAATTTTATCGATCAGGGTACTGCAAGCATTGCAAACCACTTTGCTGGCCAAGAGCACCACAATAGTGATTGCAACGTAAGCAACAGCCAATTGGAGACCCGGATCCGCCAGTAAAGAAGAAAAAATCGGTGCCACCTGCTGCCCCAACAAGCGTGCGGCCAGCAAAGCCGCCACCCATCCTGCCAGGGAAATCACCTGCTGCACAAAACCTTTCCAGAACGCCAATAAGACCGACGACAACAAAATAACCAGAAAAATAATATCCAGAGAATTAAAACCCATCATCTTCCTTCCTGCTCCTTAATCATCCAGATTGGGTAAACTGCCTTCTTTGCGCGCTACACTTTCAGGCACATAGTCAGTCAAAAGAGTTTTCATCCCCAGCTCCTGAAGCAATTGATCCTGCTGCCCCCGTGCCTGCTGTTGATCGATATAAGGTCCGACAAAAACCACCGCCAGATTATTGATTTTACGCCAGTAAGGCTGGTAGTTCTGTTCCTTTAAACGCCCCACGAGACGTTTGGCATTGGCAGCCTCACCAAAGCTGGCCACCTGGATGGCCCAGGCTTTCACGCCCCCTTCGGGGCTTAACTGCATAGCCGAAGAACGCGTGGAAGAACTGCGGGTTTGCTGTTGCTGACTCAGGCTTTGCTTTTCTTCATCCGTCATGGCATCAGAAACTTCAGGAGGCTCGGGACGGGCCACCTCGACTTCGACAGACTCAGGTGCTGGCGGCGTGACAATTTTATCAGAAACGGGGGCAGGCAAACGCTCTTCTTCCAGAACGAAGGGTAAAAAAATCACCGCCAGAGCAATCAGGGCCAGAGCGCCGATCAGTCTTTCTTTCAAACCGTAACGCATGCATGCCTCTCATCTGCCTGCAAGGCATCCAGAAAAAGGGCCACAGTAAAAAACGAACCCAGAACCAGGATCTGGTCAAAAGCACCGGATTCCAACTCTTGCCGGGCACGCTCAAGTACTTCCCGGCCATCTGTAGGCACAAAAGCCTCCAGTACTCTGGCACCTTTGGCTTCCAGTAAAGCCTTGAGTTTCTCTGGCTGTTCGGCTCGAGGTGTCGGCAGAGCCGTCACTAACCAGGCATCCACCTGGGGAAGCAGAGGGCTCAGGGTAGCGGCCTGATCTTTATCCGCCATCATGCCGACAACAGCCAAACGTCGACAAGGCTTTTCCCCTGCCAGTTGCTGGCTTAGATAGTCAGCGGCCTGAGGGTTATGCGCCACATCCAGCAACCAGGCTCCCAGACGTTGCATGCGCCCTGTCACCCTGGCCGTTTGCAACCCCTGTTTTATGGCCTGATCTGTAAGGGGCAAACCACTCAGCAACAAAGCCTGAACAGCCGTTGCAGCATTGTCCCTGGGTAGCTGCGGCCAGGGCAAACCGGAGATCTCCAGGACATGACCTTGATGATCACTTCCCTGCCATTTCCAGCTCTCCTGTTGATCCTCGCGATTGAATTCATGACCCAGCTGATAGGTTGGACAACCCAGGGTAACCGCTTGTTGACGAACGGAGGCAGGAAGCTGTCGGCTACCCAGAACGGCGGCTTGACCGGATCGGAAAATACCCGCCTTTTCAAAGCCTATTCCTTCCAGATCATCACCCAGGTACTCCTGGTGATCCAGGGCCACGGTTGTCACCACAGCCACATCAGTATCCAGCAGATTGACCGCATCCAGACGACCACCCAGGCCGACTTCCAGTAACCAGAGATCCAGGCCGGACTGATTGAAAATCACCAGGGCTGCCAGGGTGGCGAATTCAAAATAGCTGAGAGAAATATCAGCACGGGCTGCTTCAATTTCTTCAAAAGCAGCAATGATGGTGGTATCACTGACCGGTTGGCCCTGAATTTGAATACGCTCATTGAAGTGCAGAAAATGCGGTGAGGTGTAGCTCCCCACCTTGAGCCCTGCCGCCAGAGCCATGGCCTGGGCCATGGCCAGGGTTGAACCTTTGCCATTGGTTCCCGCAAAAGTGACCACCCGTGGACGAGCCGGGCTGTTTTCCAAGGGCAGCTGCAGACGCCGGGCAACCTGGCCGACTCGTTCCAGGCCCAGATCAATTTCCCGTGAGTGCAGGCTTTCCAGGCGCTGCAGCCAAGCTGACAGTGCAGTGGAACGATCAGTTTCTGTTTCGTTCACGAAGTAATCAGGCTGCAGGCTGATGGGTCATTTTGCGCAGCAGGTCAGCCAGCTTGGAGCTCATTTCATGGCGATGAATAATCATGTCCACGGTACCGTGCTCCAGCAGGAACTCTGCACGCTGAAAACCTTCAGGAAGTTTTTCCCGAACGGTTTGCTCGATAACTCTGGGGCCAGCAAAACCACACAAGGCAAAAGGCTCGGAAACATTCAGGTCACCCAGCATGGCCAGAGAAGCCGAGACACCACCGTAAACAGGGTCGGTCAAAACGGAAATATAGGGAACACCGGCTTTTTTCAAACGTTCCAAAGCTGCTGAAGTTTTTGCCATCTGCATCAAGGAGAAAAGTGCTTCCTGCATACGGGCACCGCCGGATGCAGAAAAACAAATCAGGGGGATCCGCTCTTTCAGGGCCAGTTCGGCAGCACGGACAAACTTTTCACCCACCACAGAACCCATGGAGCCACCCATGAAGTTGAATTCAAAAGCCACAGCAACCACTGGAAGGCCAGTCAATTCGCCACGCATGGCTATCAGGGCATCTTTTTCACCGGTGGATTTCTGGGCCGCCGTCAGACGATCCTTGTACTTCTTGGAGTCCTTAAACTTCAGGCGATCAACCGGTTGCAGATCGGCAGCCAACTCCTCGGCTGTTTCTTTATCCAGAAAGCTTTCCAGGCGTTTACGCGCTGTGATACGCATATGGTGGTTGCATTTCGGGCAAACGTGCTGGTTTTTTTCCAGTTCAGGACGGTAAAGGGCTGCTTCACACTTGGGACATTTACGCCACAGGCCTTCGGGTACATTGGCCTTACGTGAAACATCGTCAGAACGAATAATGGAAGGAACAATTCGATTTAACCAGCTCATAAATTCATCAACCTGCTAATCAATTATCTAGGGTAGGCGGTAATATCCGGCATTTTACCTTAAATCACCATCCACAGGGAAACCCGAGCCTTAAATCAGGCATCCAGAGCCTGGCGCATTTCACCCAGAACCTCTTTGAGGACGGGTGCAATTTGCTCGGGTTGATCAGCCAGCTCCGCAATGCGACTGACCAGGGCACTGCCCACAATCACCCCATCAGAAACCTCGGCCAGGGCCCGGGCCGTTTTCCCGTCCCGGATACCAAAACCCACAGCCAGGGGAAGATCGGTCATGTTGGCAAATTCTTCCAGCTTGGCTGCCACAGCGGGGATATCCAGAGTGGCTGAACCGGTTACACCCTTTAGGGAAACATAGTAGAGGTAACCACTGCCTGCTGCGGCTATTTTACGGGCTCTGTCCAGCGTGGTCGTGGGCGCCAACAAAAACACCGAATCCATTTCCTGGCCCTTGAGCAGTTCGGCAAAATCTTCGGCTTCCTCGGGTGGCAGATCGACGACCAGCACGCCATCCACTCCCGCCATGGCCGCAGCCTTGACGAAGGTGTCATAGCCAATGGCTTCAATCGGGTTTAAATAGCCCATCAAAACCACTGGGGTTTTCTGGTCGGTTTTGCGAAATTCGGTGACCAGCTTGAACACATCCAGAGTCGTAGTACCGTGCTTGAGAGCTCTTTCACAGGCCTTCTGAATCACCGGGCCATCCGCCATGGGATCGGAAAAAGGTACACCCAGCTCCAGAATATCCGCGCCAGCATCAACCAGGGCATGCATTAGTTCAACCGTATACTCAGGAGCAGGATCGCCCGCTGTAATATAGGGAATCAAGGCTTTACGACCTGTTTTTTTCAGTTCAGAAAAGGTGTTTTGAATACGGCTCATAAGGTAATCCCCTGCATGGCGGCTACAGTCATAATATCCTTGTCACCCCGACCGGAAAGATTCACCACCAGATGCTGATCCTTGGACAGGGTGGGAGCCAGTTTTTTGGCATAAGCCAGAGCATGGGCCGATTCCAGGGCAGGAATGATGCCTTCGAAATAACACAGATCCTGAAAGGCGTCCATCACCTCTTTATCCGTCGCCACTTCATATTTCACACGACCAATATCTTTCAGATAAGAATGCTCCGGCCCCACGCCAGGGTAGTCCAGACCAGCAGAAATGGAGTGGGTTTCAATAATCTGGCCCGCAGCATCTTCCATCAGATAGGTGCGGTTACCATGCAGAACACCAGGGCGACCGGCATTCAGAGGTGCTGCATGACGACCGGTTTCCAGGCCATCGCCACCCGCTTCAATACCATACATGGCAACTTCATCATCGGTCAGGAAGGGATAGAAAAGACCCAGGGCATTGGAACCGCCGCCCACACAGGCAATCAAGGCATCCGGCAAACGCCCGATCTGATCCAGACATTGCTGACGGGCTTCACGCCCGGCAACAGCATTAAAATCACGCACCAGTTTGGGGTAAGGATGAGGCCCAGCTACCGTGCCAATAATGTAGAAGGTGTCATCGACATTGGTCACCCAGTCACGCAGGGCTTCATTCATGGCATCCTTGAGCGTTTTGGAACCGGACTCCACAGGAATGACTTCAGCACCCAGCAGTTTCATGCGATAGACATTGGGGGATTGGCGCTGAACATCATCAGCACCCATATAAACCTGGCATTTCAGACCCAAACGAGCGGCCACGGTTGCGGTGGCGACACCATGCTGACCGGCACCCGTTTCAGCAATCACCCGTGGTTTACCCGAATACTTGGCCAGCAAAGCCTGACCCACCGTGTTATTCACCTTGTGGGCACCGGTATGATTCAGGTCTTCGCGTTTCAACCAGATTTGAGCGCCGCCCAGGTGTTGAGACCAGCGTTCGGCAGGATAAAGGGGAGATGGGCGACCGACATAAAGAGCCAAATCACGGTCAAACTCGGCCTGAAAATCAGGATCAGCACTCAAACGGGTGTATTGTTCGTCCAGTTGTTCCAGAGCAAAGCTCAGGGTTTCAGAGACAAAACGACCGCCGTACTTCCCGAAATGGCCTCGGGCATCAGGCAGTTTTAACAAATCAGCATATTTGGACACGTCTACACCTCGGGTTTTAATGATCGCTAGGAGCAAGATTAGCGATGAACTTGGTCATTTTGGCTGGGCATTTTATACCCCGGCTAGCTTCGACTCCACCGGAGACATCCACAGCATAAGGCTGAGTGGCTTGAACCGCCTGCTGAATATTATCAGGCGTGAGACCACCCGCCAGTATCCAGGCTTGGTCAGTACTAACAGGAAAACGTTTCCAGTCAAACTGTTCACCCGTACCACCGGGGATTCCCGGTTGATAGGCATCCAGTAAAAAGCCCTTTGCTGAAGGCCAATGACGGGCTTCGGTAACCGGATCCAGATCCGGCTTCATGCGCAGCGCTTTGATGTAAGGACGCTGGAATTGCTGGCAAAAAACTTCATCTTCATCCCCATGAAATTGCAGCAAATCCAGTGGAACCCGGCTCAAGACAGCTTTGACCCATTCCGGCTCCGGGTTAACAAACAGCCCGACCGTCACTACAAAGGGGGGGACTGCCTGCATCAGTTTAACAGCTTGTTCAATTGTTACGGCGCGGGGGCTGGGCGGATAAAAAACCAGACCCAGGGCATCGGCACCCGCCTTCACCGCAGCCTGAATGTCTTCAGGACGGGTCAGACCACAGATTTTACAACGGGTTCTTTGCATCCCCCGTACGGATTCATCAGTATTGGACATCAGGCCGAGCAGCCCCTCTGGTCAGATCACTACGATACCACTCCGGCAGAAACTCTGGATAGGGAGCATCCAGGTTTTCTGATGCGAGTAAAGTCAGAAAATTTGGCCCCAAAGGCTCCAGTGGCAAATTAAACTCACGTGGATAAAGAGCCGCCACAAAATATAAACCTGCAGCGGGTGCGGTAATTCCGGCCTGAGCTCTTTGCCTGCGGGCCAGAAGCTCTTCCACCCAATGGATCGGTTTTTCACCACGACCAATCTTGATGAGGGTACCTACGATATTACGAACCATATGGTGTAAAAAAGCATTGGCCTGGATATCCACAATCAGCATGTCACCACGACGTAAAACCTTGATGAAATGCATGTGCCGCCAGGCAATTTTGGACTGGCAACGCACTGAGCGAAATGCAGAAAAATCCCGTTCGCCCAGTAACAGCTGAGCCGCCTCATGCATCTTCTCGGCATCCAGTGGTTGATTCCACCAGGTCACCTGATCATGCAAAATGGAGGGTCGGGTACGATGATTATAAATGATATAGCGATAACGTCTGGCCAGGGCAGAATGTCGGGCATGAAAAGAGGCCGGAACTGGCCGGGCCCAGCGCACACGTAAAGCTGACGGCAGCTTGCCATTGACACCCAGAGTCCAGGCTCTTTCCGGTAAAGCTTTATGGGTATCCAGATGCACCACCATACCACTGGCATGCACACCGGCATCAGTACGACCCGCGCACATGACTGAAATAGGCTCACCGGCCAGTTGCGACAGCCCTCGTTCCAGCAAGGGTTGAACACTGGGAATACCTTCGCGCTGTGTTTGCCAGCCGCGAAATTCACTGCCTTGATATTCTACACCCAGAGCCAGGCGACCGGCCCTGGCCTGGGTTTCATCAAAAAGTTGAAAAGGATCGAGCAAATCCATATCAGGAGCTTAAAGACTCCAGCATCTGCTTGGCCGTAGCCTGTTGATCAGCATCACCTTCAGCAACCACCTTTTCCAGTATTTCCTGGGCACCATCCTTATCACCCATTTCAATGTAGGCAGTCGCCAGATCCAGCTGGGTATTCATATCGCCATCATTATCACTGAAGTCCAGGTCATCGCCAAGATCAGCCAAGTCATCCAGACTGCTCAGGTCATCATCGGACGGTATTTCATCACTGACCTGTGGCTCTTGAGGATCATCCAGACCGTCCAATTCCAGACTATCCAGATCACTCAGGTCATCCAGATCACCCCAGTCTTCATCATCAGGCTGCTGGGATTCTTCATCCTGACCCAGCTCTGACAACTCATCAGTTAAAGTGGACAGTTCTTCATCAACACCAGGTGCACGCACCTGCTCCTGACCTTCTTTTTCTTCATGAGGGGAGTCGTCGGAAGTATCCAGATTAATTTCATCCAACGCAGACATAAAATCATCTGCATCCGACTTGTAATCCATCGGTTCAAAGTCCTGGAGATCCGATTCATCTTCACTCAACTCTTCATCAGCCAGGGGTTTTTCCAGGTCCAGCTCAAGATCCAGGTCTTCAGCTTCATCATCAGCCAGTTCTTCCAGATCGGATAGATCGTCGTCCAGGTCTTCTTCCTGACTGGGTTCCAGAGGCGGTTTTTCAGTCAGAACCTCATCCAGCTCAGCTTCCAGGTCATCCAGATCTTCCAATTCATCCAGTCCTTGCAGACTGTCCTCTTCAGATTCCGCTGCTTGTTCCTCAGAACCTTCTGACGGACCGAAAATATCATCCAGATCCAGGTCGTCCAGATCTTCATCCGGCAACTCCATCTCACCCAGGTCTTCTGCTTCGGCTTCTTCATTGGCAGCAACGGCAGCCGCAGCACCAGCGGTTGCTGCACCCGCTGCTGCAGAGGCGGATTTTTGCAGCAACTTCGACAGCTCTTCGGCTCTCTGACGATTTTCAGCTGAAGGGTTCTGGGCTTCAAGCTGCTGTTTCTGCACCAGGAAGGTGTCTTCATCATTCAATTCGACAAGCACTTCCAGGAGTTTGATCCGTAAGTCTTCACGTTCAGGGCTATTGGCCAAAGCCTTGTGAAGAAAGCCTGCAGCCTGCTCAAGACGCCCATAGGCAATAAACATTTCTGCTTCCTGCAGAGGGTCACGCTCTTTTTTACTCTCTCTTGCCGGAGTCGGAGGAGGGGGTTCCGGCATGTCCTCCAAGTCCTCCGAGAAATCATCGTCGAGATCCAGGTCATCTTCCAGATCCAGGTCATCCAATCCATCCAGCGGCTGGGCATTCAGGTCACGATTGAAATCATCCGGCTGGGCGTTACTGTCCACCATGGAGTGCAGTTCTTCTTCACGACGCCGGTACTCATCTGCTTCCGCCTGCTCTTTTACCTGTTGGGCCAGTTTGCGACGAGTGGCAACCAGAGCCAGAAGCAAGATGAAAAGAAGCAGCAGCAGACCACCCAAAGCGCCCAGGATCAGGGGCTGACGCTGCAGAAGGCTCAGCAGATCTTCAGGTTGAGCTGTTTCAGGCTGCAGGTTTGCAGCCGGAGAAGATGCTGCCTGGGGTTGTGATTGAGCAGCTGAACGATCTGCCAGCCGGGTCTCCAACTCGTCCAGCTGTTCATCTTTGAGGCGCAAAAGCTGTTGCAGGGTATCCAGTTGCTCCTGCATTTCTGAAAGGCGTGTTGCCAATTCATCTTTTTCACGCTCGACACGATGCAGGCTGTCTTCACTCTGCTCCAGGCGGGTTTCCAGCTCTCCGATCAGAGCTTGTTGTTCATTCGTTTCGCCAGCAGTACTAAGCTGGAGATCACGTTCAGCTTCTTCAGGCGGGGCCGTGCTTTCCGGTTGATCCGGCTGACTCTGTGGTTCTGGCCGTTCTTCCTGAACCGGTGCCCGGGAGGTACGCCCGGCCACCCAGGCCTGGTTCTGGCGACGCACGGCTTCTTCAGCCTGCGAGGCAGTTCTACTGCGCATAGCCGTTGCAGAAGGAATGATCAGGCTGGAACCCGCTTCCATTTCATTGATATTACCCGTGGGGAAAGCAGCCGGGTTGGCATCGCGAATGGCCAGCATGGCTTGTTTGATGGTGATATTACGGGCAGGGCGATGGGTGCGGGCAATGCTCCAGAGGGTGTCGCGGGGTCCGACACTGATGCGGTTTTGACCGGAGCTGGCCCGTGCCGAAGTCTGGGCAGTGGCAGTGGCCAGTTCCTCAGCAGTTAAAGCGGCAGGGGTAAAGTGGAGTTGTGAACCCTCCCACAGAAAATCAGTTGCCTTATCCGTTGCGGCAACGCTCAGGGGTACCAGAGCAAATCCTGCCATGATCAGAAAACTACGCCAAGAACGCATTTTATTAATCTTCCTCTGCATACCCTGCCCCATTTCGTATTCTTTATGCCTAAGTAGGAAAATGTCACTACTTTTATGGATAGGCTGTTTTTAACAGTTTTTCAGCAGTTTGTCATTGCTGTTTATCGTTTTTGTTGGCCGGTTTGAGATGTTTTTCAGCAAAAAAAGTGGGCTGTCTTAAGCAACAACCCACTTCTTTCGGCCTGCCATGCGTATTTATCGGTGCAGTAAGATATGCAGCATGCGGCGCAGAGGTTCAGCGGCACCCCAAAGCAACTGGTCACCCACAGAAAAGGCCGACAGATACTGGGACCCCATGTTCATCTTGCGCAAGCGACCGACGGGAACCTGCAGAGTGCCAGTTACCTTGGTCGGGCTCAGTTCGGCAATCGAAGCTTCACGTTCGTTGGGAATGACTTTCGACCACTGGCTGTGTTCCTCCAGCATTTCCTCAATTTCATCCAGAGGCACATCTTTTTTCAGCTTGATGGTGAAAGCCTGACTGTGACAACGCATGGAGCCAACACGGACGCAGATGCCATCAATGGGAATGGGCTGCCCATTGGTACCCAGTATCTTGTTGGTTTCCGCATAGCCTTTCCATTCTTCCTTGCTCTGGCGGCTTTCCAACTGTTTGTCGATATAGGGAATCAGGCTGCCACCCAGGGGCACACCAAACTGATCGGTTGGGAAGTCGGGTGAGCGCATGGCTTCAGCAACCTTGCGATCAATATCCAGAATGGCTGAGGAGGGGTCGGCCAACTCGGTGCTGACGCTATCCCGAATGGCACCCATCTGGTTAAGCAGTTCGCGCATATTCTGGGCACCCGCACCGGAAGCTGCCTGGTAAGTCATGGAAGTGGTCCACTCCACCAGCTCCTGGTCAAACAAGCCACCCAGACCCATCAGCATCAGGCTGACCGTGCAGTTGCCGCCGACAAAAGTTTTCACACCGGCTTCCAGGCCCTTGTCGATTACATCACGGTTAACCGGATCAAGTACGATAATACTGTCGTCAGCCATACGCAGGCTGGAAGCGGCATCAATCCAGTAGCCTTTCCAACCGGCTTCACGCAAGGGACCATAAACCTCATTGGTATAGTCACCACCCTGACAGGTAATCACCACATCCAGCTTTTTCAGAGCATCCAGGTCTTTTGCGCTTTGCAGAGGCTGACCGTCGGGGCCGGGTTTGCCCGCCTGGGAGGTGGTAAAATACACCGCTTCAAAAAGATCAAAATCTTTTTCTTCCTGCATCCGCTGCATCAAAACGGAGCCGACCATACCACGCCAGCCGACCAGACCTACCGTTAACTTGCTCATAAATACCTATACCTCAATTCTATGTTTGATTTAAAGCGCTTTCAGTGCCATGACCACAGCAGCACCCATTTCCTGAGTGCCTACTTTGCGGGTGTCAGCAGACAGGATATCAGCAGTACGCAACCCCTGATCCAAAACCTCACTGACTGCTTTTTCAATTTTGGCAGCGACTTCAGCCTCACCAAAAGAATAGCGCAATAACATGGCAACTGACAAAATTGTTGCCAGGGGATTGGCCATGCCCAGCCCGGCAATATCCGGTGCAGAACCGTGGCAAGGCTCATACATCCCCTTGGCATTTTCATCCAGGGACGCCGAAGGTAGCATGCCAATGGAGCCGGTCAGCATGGCTGCTTCATCAGAAAGAATATCCCCAAACATGTTACCGGTAACGATGACATCAAACTGCTTGGGCGCCCGTACCAGCTGCATTGCAGCGTTATCCACATACATGTGCGACAACTCAACATCCGGGTAATCCTTGGCCACTTCTTCCATCACATCACGCCAGAGCATGGTGACTTCCAGAACATTGGCCTTGTCGACAGAGCAGACTTTTTTGTTGCGCTTGCGAGCCATTTCAAAGGCTACTTTACCAATACGGCGAATTTCACTTTCCGAATAAACGTAGGTGTTGAAGCCTTCTTTCTCGCCGTTCTCCAACTCACGAATTCCGCGGGGCTGGCCAAAATAAATACCGCCGGTCAATTCACGCACGATCATGATATCCAGACCGGATACCACTTCCGGTTTAAGGCTGGAAGCTTCAGCCAGCTGCGGATAAAGAATCGCCGGGCGCAGATTACCAAAGAGTTTCAGCTCCTTGCGCAGACCCAGAAGACCCCGCTCCGGGCGCTTGGAAATATCCGGCAACTTGTCCCATTTGTGGCCACCCACGGCACCCAGCAAAATAGCATCTGCGGCTTTGGCCTTCTCCAGGGTTTCCGGGGGCAAGGGTTCACCAAAGGCGTCATAACCGGCACCACCGACCAGACCTTCTTCCCAGTCAATCGCCAGACCCAGGTGGTCACGACAAACTTCCAATACCTTCACCGCTTCAGCAGTAATCTCGGGGCCGATGCCATCACCGGGTAAAACCAGAATCTTTTTACTCATTTGTTTGTCTCTTGAAAATTAATTAAAAATCCAGGGCGTTTGCTTGGCTCTTTCTGTTTCATAGGCATGAATGGCATCGGCATCTTTCAGCGTCAGGCCGATATCATCCAGGCCTTCAATCAGGCAGTGCTTGCGAAACGAGTCCATTTCAAACTCCAGCACTTCGCCTGAAGGCGTGGTCACCGTCTGCGCAGGCAGATCCACTAGTAAACGATAGCCTTCGCTGGCTTCCACTTCCTTGAATAGACGCTCCACCGTAGCTTCATCCAGCTTGATCAACAAGAGGCCGTTTTTCGGGGCATTATTGAAGAAGATGTCTGCAAAACTGGGGGCAATTACGGCACGAAACCCATAGTCCACCAATGCCCAGGGGGCGTGTTCACGCGAGGAGCCACAACCAAAGTTTTTGCGCGTCAATAGTATTTCACTACCCTGATAGCGTGGTTGATTGAGGACAAACTCTGGGTTTAGAGGGCGCTTGGAAGCATCCTGACCGGGAAAGCCTTCGTCCAGATAACGCAGCTCATCGAACAGGTTGGGGCCAAAGCCGGTGCGTTTGATGGACTTCAGAAACTGCTTGGGAATAATCAGGTCGGTATCAACATTGGCACGATCCAGCGGTGCCACCAGGCCTTTTACTTGTGTAAATTTTTGCATCTTTATTCTCCTAAAGAGAGCTGTCAGTAGCTGGCTTTCAGCCGGTCTCAGCGAGGATTACCTGCGTGCTTCAAGTCGCGGCAAGGTTGTCTGTGGTAAGTGAGGCAGGAAGCCGAACGCTGGTGTCTGTTCAGGATAGAACAGCCACCAGAGAAACAGATACCTTGCAAAGCGACCTGCATCGAAGTCAGCCTCAGAAGTTTCTGACATCCACAAAATGACCGGCAATAGCCGCTGCAGCGGCCATGGCGGGGCTGACCAGGTGGGTACGGCCACCGTAACCCTGGCGTCCTTCAAAGTTGCGGTTGGAGGTGGACGCACAGTGTTCACCCTGCCCCAGTTTGTCGGCATTCATGGCCAGGCACATGGAGCAGCCGGGTTCGCGCCATTGAAATCCAGCTTCGATAAAAATTTTGTCCAGGCCTTCTTCTTCAGCCTGCTTTTTGACCAGGCCGGAGCCGGGAACCACCAGGGCTTCTTTCAGGCTGCTGGCTACTTTGCGCCCCTTGGCCACTTCTGCTGCAGCCCGCAGGTCTTCTATACGTGAGTTGGTGCAGGAGCCGATAAATACCCGATCCAGCCATATATCGGTCATTGCCTGATTGGGCTGCAGCCCCATGTATTTCAAAGCCGCTTCCCAGCTCTTGCGTTGGCTTTCATCTTCAGCCTGGGCCGGGTCGGGTACATTACCATTGACGGGTACAACCATTTCCGGGGAGGTGCCCCAGCTCACCTGAGGTTCAATTTGCGCAGCATCCAGCTTGACGACCTTGTCAAACTGGGCATCAGCATCCGAGTGCAGGGTCTGCCAATAGGCGACAGCCTGTTCCCATTGTTCATCCTGAGGGGCAAAAGGACGACCTTTCACATAATCAATCGTGGTTTGATCACAAGCCACCAGGCCCACTCGGGCACCGGCTTCAATGGCCATATTGCAGATGGTCATACGGCCTTCCATCGACAAGGCTTCAATCGCACTGCCAGCAAATTCCATTGCATAACCTGTGCCGCCTGCGGTGCCGATCTCACCAATCACAGCAAGAATAATATCCTTGGCCGTCACACCTGGCTGCAATTGACCGTCCACCTGAATCAGCAGATTCTTCATTTTACGTTGGATCAAGCACTGGGTTGCCAGTACATGCTCAACTTCCGAGGTGCCAACACCATGTGCAAGGGCTGCAAAAGCACCATGAGTGGCAGTATGCGAATCACCACACACCAGAGTCATGCCCGGCAGAGTGGCACCCTGCTCCGGCCCCACCACATGGACTATGCCCTGACGGATGTCATTGATCTTGAATTCCGTAATCTTGAACTCATCACAGTTGTCATCCAGCGTTTGTACCTGAATGCGCGAGGTTTCATCTTCAATGCCGCTGACACCGGCAGAGCGCTCTTTCAGGGTGGTGGGGACATTGTGATCCGGGGTGGCCAGGTTGGCACTCAGGCGCCAGGGTTGACGCCCAGCCAGACGCAAGCCCTCAAAGGCTTGGGGGGAAGTGACTTCGTGCAACAGTTGGCGGTCGATATAAATCAGGGCGGTGCCGTCTTCACGCTGTTTGACGAGATGCGCATCCCAGAGTTTGTCGTATAAAGTTTGAGCCATAGTTTTTCTCCTCAAAGGCGAGTCAGTTTGCGACTCTTGCACTTATCTTAACGTCTGTGATTCAATAAAACCAATTCATAGATTTCATAAACAGGATAACTGAAAAGAATGGACATTCAGTCTTTACAGGCATTTATTCAGGTAGCCGAAAAGGGATCTTTTTCCAGAGCCGCCGAAGCACTTTTTATCTCTCAGCCAGGTGTCAGCAAACGGATCGCCAGCCTGGAGGAGCAGCTCAACCAGAAACTTTTTGACCGTATCGGGCGCAGCATCACCCTGACTCAGGCTGGTTTTGCTCTTCTTCCCAGGGCACGCAAACTGCTGGTTGACCTGGAGGACACCCGCCGCCTGTTAGCCAATCTCAGTGGTGAAGTGCTTGGCCCCTTGATTCTGGCCACCAGCCATCATATCGGCCTGCACCGCTTGCCACCGTTACTCAAGGAATTCACACAAAACTATCCTCAGGTCAAGCTGGATATGCGTTTTCAGGACTCGGAACAGGCCTATGCAGGGGTGATCGCCGGCGATCTGGAGCTGGCCATAGTCACCCTGGCTCCGGTGCCTGACCCCTCCCTGGTTGTCGTGCCCGTCTGGACGGATCAGATGCGCTTTGTGGTCGCCAAGGGTCACCCCCTGAATCGTTTGCCCAGCCTGGATCTGGATGATCTGACGCACCATGATGCCGTCTTGCCGGGCCAGCAAACTTTTACGCGGGGAATCGTTGAGCAGGTGTTCCGTGAACAGGACCTGGAGTTGAACGTCACCCTGTCGACCAACTATATGGAAACCCTGAAGATGATGGTGTCCATCGGGCTGGGCTGGAGTCTACTACCGGAAACCCTGATTGATGACAGTCTGGTTGTTCTGAAACTGAACCACCCGCCGATCACCCGCCCTCTGGGCTTTCTTTACCATCGTGAGCGCACCCTGTCCAATGCAGCGCGCAGGATGATTCAATTGCTTGAGGCAGCCAAAAGCTGAATAAAATCCTCTTCAACCAGAGGCTTGTAAAAGTAGTAGCCCTGGGCATGCGGACAGCCCATATCGAGTAGCTGTTGGGCTTGGCTGCTGTCCTCCACACCTTCTGCCACCAGATCCAGAGACAGGTTCTGAGCCAGCTGAATGATGGTTTTGACAATGCTCAGGCTGACGGAGTCACTGCCCATATCCAGAATGAAGGAGCGATCAATTTTCAGGGTCGACAAGGGCAGCTTACGCAGATAGGAAAGACTGGAATAACCAGTGCCAAAATCATCCAGGGCAATACGAAAACCCCGGTCTTTCAGACGCGCCAGGGTCATCAGGGCTTTGAGCTCATTTTTCATCAGGCCCGTTTCGGTGATTTCCAATTCCAGGAGATTGATGTCCAGCTCATGTTCCTGCAAGAGTTTTTCCAGCCAGCCTGGAAAATCTTCCTGCTCAAGCTGTTGCACTGAGAGGTTAACCGCAATACGCGGTAAAGCCATCCCGTCCTTGCGCCATTTAACCAGGGATTCACAAGTCTTTCGCAATACCCAGGCCCCGATATCAACGATCAAACCGGACTCTTCGGCCAGCGGGATAAACACCCCTGGAGAAAGTGGCCCCAGCTCAGGGTGGCACCAACGCAACAGGGCTTCAGCACCATAAACATGCCCGGACCCAAGTATAACCTTGGGCTGGAAGCTCAGGCTCAAGCCACCACCCTTGATGGCCGAACGCAGCGCCTGTTCCAGCTTGAGTCTTTCCCTGGCTTCCTGGCTCATTTCCTGGTCAAAAAAACGAAAGGTATCCCGGCCGGCTTTCTTGGCCTCCAACAAAGCCGTCTGGGCATTGATCAGTAATTGATCCGGCGTATCGGCATCCTGGGGAAAGAAGGCGACGCCAATGGAAGGGCTCAGAGTGACCCGGTGTTCAGTGAGGTCTATTTCTTCCTGCAGAGCTTCTTTTAATTCGTTCGCCAACTGGCTGATATCATGCAGAGAGTTATAGTCCTCGATCAGCAAAGCAAATTCATCAGCACCGATTCTGACCAGGGTGTCGGCCTCCTGAACTTTTGCCTTCAACTTGCCGCTTTGTATACGAATCAGACGGTCACAATTGGTGTGGCCCAGGCTGTCATTAATCAGTTGGATGTGCCCCAGATCAAGAATCAAAAGTGCCAGCTTTTCTTCCTGGCCCTTGGCCTGGCGTATCCCGTGTTGTAAGCGTTCATTCAACAAATGCCGGTTACCCAGACCTGTCAGGGGATCGTGATGCACCAGATGCTGAATCTCCTCTTCCTTGGCCTGCATTTCACTCAGGTCATGAAAAATGGAGACATAGTTTTCTATACGCCCCTGGGCATCGCGCACACAGCTAATCGTCAACCACTGCAGGTAAACACTGCCATTCTTGCGCCGGTTCCAGACTTCGCCCTGCCAACGATCCTTGTCAGCAATACTCTGCCACATGGCATCATAAAAAACCTGATCATGATGATCAGAGCGAAGTAGTCTTGGTGTTTTGCCAATCACTTCTTCAGCCGTGTAGCCGGTTATTTCCACAAAAGCCGGATTAACATGCTGAATACGCGCCCGGCCATCGGTCACGATCAGACCTTCAATAGCGTGATCAAAAGCTCTTTTTGCCAGGCGACTCTGGGTTTCCAGACGGCGGCGACGGCGCAGATCCCGACCAATGCCGGTAATCCAGAGTGGCCGCCCCTCTTCATCGGTATGCAAAATGATGGTCATTTGCATGGGAATCGGCTGATCGTAGCGATCACGAAACTCCAGCTCACCTTCCCAGCGACCTTTACCCTCCAGCAAACCGGCAAAAATTTCCGTATCCAGTTTGTGATAGACATCCGGTGCATGCAGGTCTTTTACACTGAGGTGCTCTTTTTCAAGATCGAGATCATGGGGCAGCACCAGCAGTTGCCGGGCGGAAGGATTCAGGTAGAGCAGGCGCTGCTCCAGGTTGATGGTGGCAATCAACTCACTGGCAGCATCCAAAATGGCTTGTTGGCGGCTGGATTTGCAAAAGCTCAAGGGCAACACTCACTCAACTGATAACCTGAAAAATAAAAGGGTATTTGTTTTACAAAAAATTAACAAGCATCAAGAATCAATCTTATCGATGTGGTTTATTTTTGTAACTCTGCTCAGGATCAAAAACCCTGGCCCTTCCCCGTCCGGCATGCTTGGCCGCATACATGGCATCATCACTGCAAACGATCAGGCTGTCAGCATCCTCACCGTGTTCAGGATAAAGGCTGATGCCGATACTGACACCCACCTGGCGGGTTTCCCCGTCACGAAAACTCAAGGGCTCACTGACCACATTAATAATTTCATCGGCCAGATCCAGAGCCTGGCTTTTTGCTGTTTTTCTGTCCCGCTCAGTCATCAAAACGATAAATTCGTCACCACCCAGACGGGCCAGCATATCCTGAGCAGGCAACAGCTTGCCAATGCGCATTGAAATATCCTTAAGCACCCGGTCTCCTGCTTTATGGCCCAGCTCATCATTAATGGGCTTGAACTTGTCCAGATCCATAAACAGCAGTGCCAGGGCCAGTTGTTTTTGTTTTGCGTCCTGCAGGGCCTTTTCCAGGGTTTTCAGGAAAAGGCCGCGATTGGGCAGCTCAGTCAGGGTGTCATGAGTGGCCAGATAATGCAGGTTGACCTGGTTTTCATGGCGCTCGGTGACATCCATCAAATACCCGTACCAAACAGTTCCACCCTGACTTTTGGGTTCCGGTGAAGAATGCAATTCAATCCAACGCAAGCCCTTGAACGGATGTCGGAAGCGGAACACTGTTTTCAAATCTTCCGCTTTTTCCTGCGAGCCCAGAAAGCCCTTGCGCAAGCCTTCCTGATCCTCAGCATGCACACCGGCAAAAAAGGCCCGGGCATCCTGTTTCAGTTCTTTTGCTTTGAGGCCCAGAAGAGCCGTCATCTTGGGGCCAGCCAGAGGAATCCGGTTTTGTCCGGTCACTTCCTGATGCAACTCAAAAGGCACACCGGGTAAATGCCGACTCAGCTTATACCAGCGTTCGCGATAACTTTCTTCCAGGCGGCGGTTGGTCACCAAGCGTGCAATTCCCAGCAGATGAGTCAGCTGCCCCTCAGCATTGAATATGGGGGTCAGCAGGGTATTGACCTGCTCTTTAACGCCCTGGGTATTAACCTGTGTCCAGGTATCGTACTCCTGAACCTCACGACTCTCTGCAGCCAGTTGATAACGGGGTTTGAGATCAGCCAGGAGCTCTTCCGGGAAACATTCACTGATCAAGCGGCCTTCCTGTTGACCAAAGGGTTGCTCCAGATGCCGGGCAAACGCAGGATTACAGGCAGCCACGCGAAAATCCAGGCCAGGTAAAACCTCCAGTACAAAACAGGCATCCTGAGCCTGATTCAGCGCATGCAGCCATAATTGATCCCGCTTCGCCTGTGTCATAAACAACCCTTGACTGAACTTCAGATCAAACCAGTATAAGCAGCCAAGTACGCTGACTAAAGTAAAAAAAGGCTACTTTCTGCAGTCGTGACGCAAGAGTCAAAAATTTTCCCTTTACGTTAACGTAAACTTGCCCTAAAGTTCCCTTAATCAAAACACAAGAAACCATCAACAAACATGCAGAGGGTAACGGTCATGCAATCCTTATTTAAAGATATGAACTTCGGACTGGACGAAGAATTGAACATGCTGCGCGAACAGGTCAATGCCTTTGCTGCTGCCGAAATTGCTCCGCGTGCCGCTGAAATCGACAAGAACAATGAGTTCCCCAATGATCTCTGGCAGAAATTTGGGGACATGGGTCTTCTGGGCATTACCGTTTCTGAAGAATTCGGCGGCTCCGGCATGGGCTACCTGGCGCACTCCATCGCCCTTGAAGAAATTTCCCGTGCTTCTGCTTCAGTGGGCCTCTCCTACGGCGCCCACTCCAATCTTTGCGTCAATCAAATCAAAATCAACGGCAACCAGGCCCAGAAAGAAAAATACCTGCCCAAGCTCTGCTCCGGCGAACACATTGGTGCCCTGGCCATGTCTGAACCCAACGCCGGCTCCGACGTGGTGAGCATGAAGTTGCGTGCCGACAAGAAAGGCGACAAGTTCATTCTGAATGGCAACAAGATGTGGATCACCAACGGCCCGGATGCCCACACCTATGTAATCTATGCCAAGACCGATACCTCTACAGGCTCCAAAGGCATTACCGCTTTCATCGTTGAGCGCGATTTCCCTGGCTTCTCCCGCCACCAGAAACTCGACAAACTGGGCATGCGTGGCTCCAATACCTGTGAGCTGGTGTTCCAGGACTGTGAAGTACCCGAAGAAAATGTGCTGGGTGAAGTGGGTAAAGGTGTGCGTGTTCTGATGAGCGGCCTGGACTATGAACGTACCGTTCTCGCGGCTGGCCCGATCGGCATCATGCAGGCGGCGCTGGATATCGTGGTTCCCTACATTCACGAACGCAAACAGTTCGACCAGTCCATTGGCGAATTCCAGCTGGTTCAGGGCAAGGTAGCGGACATGTACTCCACCATGAGTGCTTGCCGTGCTTATCTTTACGCCGTCGCCCGTGCCTGTGATCGCGGCGAAACCAGCCGCAAAGATTCTGCTGGGGTGATTCTCTATTCTGCCGAAAAAGCCACCCAGGTTGCCCTGGATGCCATCCAGCTGCTGGGCGGCAATGGTTATATTAATGAATACGCCACCGGACGCTTGCTGCGCGATGCCAAACTCTATGAAATCGGGGCTGGCACCAGCGAAATCCGCCGCATGCTGATTGGCCGTGAGATCTTCAACGAATCGCGTTAACACTCTCAGCTACCCAGCTGGAACTGATGGACTGGCAGGTAGATAAACCGGGAGACGCCCGTAAATACCTCCCTGTAGGGCTCGGCTGCTGCCCTCCATGGCAGCAGACGCTCCCGGTTCACCCCACCTGCCATCCGGGGAACCAGGAAGGTGCAAGGTGCTGGTATGTCAGCAAGCAGTGCCTTGTACCTGAGCCAGTCTAAGCAGTACGAACAGTTACTAACTAAAGGTTATCAGCATGACCGTGATTAAATCGCAGATCAACACGCGCTCGCCACAGTTTGCCGAGAAAGATGCAGCGATGCGCGGCCTGCTTGAAGACTTGCATCAAAAGCTTGATCAAGTGAAGGCCGGGGGCGGCGCCAAAGCCCAGGAACGCCATCTTTCGCGTGGCAAACTCCTCCCACGTGAGCGCATTGAACGCTTGCTGGATCAGGGTGCACCCTTTCTGGAATTTTCCCAACTGGCCGCCTGGGAAGTCTATGATGACTTCGTGCCCAGCGCCGGTATCATCACAGGTATTGGCCGGGTTTCCGGCGTGGAATGCATTATTGTTGCCAATGATGCCACCACCAAGGGCGGCACCTACTATCCCTTGACAGTCAAAAAACACCTGCGTGCCCAGGAAATTGCGCGCAAGAACCGTCTGCCCTGTATTTATCTGGTGGATTCCGGTGGTGCCAACCTGCCCAATCAGGATGAGGTTTTCCCGGATCGTGACCACTTTGGACGCATCTTTTATAACCAGGCGAATATGTCCGGTGAAGGCATCCCCCAGATCGCCTCTGTCATGGGCTCCTGCACCGCTGGTGGCGCTTATGTTCCGGCAATGGCCGATGAATCGGTTATCGTCAAGGAACAGGGCACTATCTTCCTGGCGGGGCCGCCACTGGTTAAAGCAGCCACCGGCGAAGTCGTTACTGCTGAAGACCTGGGCGGCGCTGATGTGCATGCCAAAATCTCCGGCGTGGCCGATCACTATGCTCTGAACGATGAACACGCCCTGCAAATAGTGCGTCGCTCCATAGCCCGCCTGAACTGGCGTAAGCAGGGTGAGTTGGACATCCAGCCTTCACGCCCACCGGTTTACGACCCGGAAGAAATTTACGGCATTGTGGGCAATGATTTACGTAAACCCTATGATGTTCGGGAAGTCATCGCCCGTATCGTGGATGCCTCGGAATTTGATGAATTCAAACGCTGGTACGGCGATACCCTGGTCACCGGCTTTGCCCGTATTCATGGTTATCCGGTGGGTATTGTGGCCAACAATGGTGTGCTCTTTTCCGAGTCAGCCCAAAAGGGCGCCCACTTTGTTGAGTTGTGTGCTCAACGCGGTATTCCACTGGTTTTCCTGCAGAACATTACCGGCTTTATGGTGGGTTCACGCTATGAGCATGAAGGCATTGCCAAACATGGTGCCAAGATGGTGACCGCTGTTGCGTGTGCCCAAGTGCCCAAGTTTACAGTCCTGATTGGTGGCAGTTTTGGTGCCGGCAACTACGGCATGTGTGGTCGCGCTTATGATCCCAACTTCATGTGGATGTGGCCCAATGCCCGTATCTCGGTGATGGGTGGGGAACAAGCGGCCAATGTACTGGCTCAGGTCAAACGTGAGCAGCATGATCGCAATGGCACCGAGTGGGCACAAGAAGACGAGGAAGCCTTCAAGAAACCCGTGCGTGACATGTACGAGCACCAGGGCCATCCTTACTATGCCAGTGCGCGTTTATGGGATGACGGTATTCTGGACCCGGTACAAACCCGTGACACCCTTGGGCTGGCTATTTCCGCTTCCCTGAACGCACCCATCAAACCGACACGCTTCGGCGTCTTCCGCATGTAAGGAGTAGAAGATGAGTGAGCACCTTTCAGAAGACCAGGCTTTACTGGAAATTGACAAACGTGGTGTCGCCTACCTGACCCTCAACAAGCCCAAGGTGCACAACGCCTTTGATGATGTACTGATTGGGGATCTCCTAGGCAAGTTGGCGGAAGTCCGTAATGCCGGTGCGCGTGTTCTGGTTCTGGGTTCGCATGGCAAAAGCTTCTCTGCTGGCGCTGATCTGGGCTGGATGAAACGCATGGCGGCCTACAGCCAGGAAGAAAACCGTCAGGATGCCCAGGAACTGGCGCGCCTGATGCACGAACTCGACACCCTGCCCTGCCCCACGGTTTGCCGGGTTCAGGGTGCTGCATTCGGGGGTGCCGTAGGCCTGGCCGCTTGCTGCGATATCGTAATCGCCAGTGAAAAAGCCCGTTTCTGCCTGTCTGAAGTCAAAATCGGCCTCTCGCCCGCGGTGATCAGCCCTTATGTTGTTCGAGCCATCGGTGAAAGAGCCATGCGCCGCTATGCGCTAACTGCCGAAGTCATCACCGTACACAATGCCCACCTTCTGGGGCTGGTGAATGAAATCACAACAGAAGATGCCCTGGATGGCCAGATCGAATACTTTGTAGAAACCCTGCTGGCCAATAGCCCCCAGGCCGTCGCCAAAACCAAACAACTGGTTGACTATGTGGCCGACCGCCCGGCTGACGCTACCACGCAGGATTATACCACCCGGTTAATTGCTGAAATTCGTGTTTCTGACGAAGGCCAGGAAGGACTGAGTGCCTTCTTTGAAAAACGCGCCCCTGGGTGGCAGGAATAATGATGATATCGCTCGCGGAGCGAGCTCCCACCTGTGGGAGCACACTCTGGTGGGAGCACACTCTGGTGGGAGCGCACTCCGTGCGCGATAACAATCGATGATGACAAAAACAACTTGAGAAGAGGAACGCCTGATGTTCCGTAAAATATTGATTGCCAACCGCGGCGAAATTGCTTGCCGCGTCATACGTTCCGCTCACCAGATGGGCATTCGCTGTGTTGCCGTCTACTCCGATGCCGACCGCCACGCCCTGCATGTCAAAATGGCCGATGAAGCCGTCAATCTTGGTGCTGCGGCAGCCAAAGACAGCTACCTGGTGATCGAAAAGGTCATCGAAGCAGCCAAACAGACCGGTGCTGAAGCCATTCACCCCGGCTATGGTTTTCTTTCGGAAAACAGCCGTTTTGTAGAAGCCTGTGATGCCGCCGGTATCGCTTTTATCGGTCCACCGGTGGGTGCCATCGAAGCCATGGGTTCCAAATCCGCGGCGAAGCACATCATGGAAAAAGCCGGTGTACCTCTGGTACCGGGTTATCACGGCGACGACCAGAGCCCCGAACTGCTCAAGACTGAAGCTGAAAAAATTGGTTATCCGGTACTGCTTAAAGCCACCGCAGGTGGTGGTGGCAAGGGCATGCGCATTGTCGAAAAAGCCAGCGAATTTGACCAGGCTCTGGCCTCGGCCAAGCGTGAAGCCATCAATGGCTTTGGTGATGACACCATGCTGGTGGAAAAATACCTGGTCAAACCCCGTCATGTTGAGTTCCAGGTCTTCTGTGACAGCCAGGGCAATGGTGTCTATCTGTTTGAACGCGACTGCTCGGTTCAACGCCGCCATCAAAAAGTAATTGAAGAAGCTCCCGCCCCCGGCATGAGCGAAGAACTTCGTGCCCGGATGGGGGATGCCGCCCTCAAAGCCGCCCAGGCAATCGGCTATGTCGGTGCCGGAACCGTGGAATTCCTGCTGGATGTTGATGGCAGCTTCTTCTTCATGGAAATGAATACCCGCCTGCAGGTCGAGCACCCGGTGACCGAAATGATCACCGGCGAAGATCTGGTTGCCTGGCAGCTCCAGGTGGCTGCAGGTCAGCCCCTGCCCAAAAGTCAGAGCGAACTGGTCATCAAGGGCCATTCCTTTGAAGCCCGTATCTATGCTGAAGACCCGGACAAGGACTTTCTGCCCGCCACCGGTACCCTCAGCTATCTACGCACCCCGGAAGAAAACCGCCATGTACGCGTGGATACCGGGGTACTGGAAGGTGATGAAGTCAGCATCTACTACGACCCCATGATTGCCAAACTCATCGTCTGGGATACCACTCGTGAGGCTGCGCTGAGTCGTCTGGCCCAATCTCTGGGCGAATACCGGATTGCCGGGGTCACCACCAACACGCGCTTCCTGAAGCGCCTGGCCGAAGCTCCGCCCTTTCAGCAAGCGGATCTGGATACTGGCTTTATCGAGCGCCATGAAGCCTTACTCTTTGATGAGCAAGGCGGTAGCTACAGCCCCAATTTGCTGGCTCTGGCCGCTCTTTATGCGCTGCTCAAGCTCGACCAGGAGCGTCAGCAGGAAGCACGCCTTTCCAGAGATCCTTTTTCACCCTGGCATGGCTTTGGTGGCTGGCGCTTGAATACCAACCCCACCCTAAAGCTGCGCTTTGCCCTTCCCGAACAGGAAGAAAGTGTGGAAGTACTGGTTCAGGCCAGTGATGCCACCGGCAACAAAAACCTTTGGACCGTACAGGTCGCCGATCACAAACTGCTGGTGGAAGGTCGCTTGCATGATGATCGCCTGGAGGCCGTAATCAACGGGCACCACCGCAGCGTGCATGTGGCTGATCTTAACAACCAGCTGACTCTGTTTACTGCTGATCAACACTTTAATTGCCAGTGGATGCGGCCGGATCTGGACAACCATGAGTTTGAGGAAGCCAGTGCCAACCTCACCGCCCCCATGAATGGTTCCGTGGTGACGCTGCTGGTTGAACCGGGCCAGGAAGTCAGCAAGGGGGATGCCCTGATGGTGATGGAAGCCATGAAAATGGAACATACCCTCAGCGCCCCCGCCGATGGCCAGGTGGAAGAATTCTTCTTTGTTGCGGGTGATCTGGTCAGCCAGGGCGCCGAATTGCTGAAGTTTGCTGCTACCGAAGAAGCCTAAATAAAGGATGTGGGAGATTTCTGTGGGAGTTCACTCTGTGAACGATAATCCAGGAAGTCGCGCATAGAATGCGCTCCTACAGGTGGGAAATAAGCTCGCTGTGGGAGCTCGCTCCGCGAGCGATAAACCAATTTTGAATAGCAGGAGAAAATATGCCTTTTCCCCAACAGGTTCGTCTGGTTGAAGTTGGTGCCCGTGATGGTCTGCAGAATGAGCCGAATCCGGTCAGTACTGAGACCAAGCTGGAGTTGATTGATCGTCTGGCGGCTGCCGGGGTGAGTTATATTGAAGCCGCCAGTTTTGTTTCTCCCAAGTGGGTGCCCCAGATGGGGGATGCCCGCGAGGTGATGACCGGCATTCAGCGCCGTGACGGGGTGACCTATTCAGCCCTAACTCCTAACCTGAAAGGTCTGGAAGGTGCTCTCGAAACAGGTGTTCAGGAAGTGGCTGTTTTTGGTGCCGCTTCGGAAAGTTTCACCAAAAAGAACATCAACTGCACGATTGCTGAATCCCTGGAGCGTTTTGCCCCAGTCATTGAAAAGGCACGGGACGCAGGCATTCCCGTGCGCGGTTATGTTTCCACCGTGCTGGGCTGTCCTTATGAAGGGGATATCGCCCCGGAAAAGGTCGCTGAAGTCAGTAAGACCCTGTTTGATATGGGCTGTTATGAAATCTCTCTGGGTGACACCATTGGCGTTGGCACTCCACTGAAAGCCAAGCGGATGCTGGAAGTAGTCAGCCGTGATATCCCCATGGAAAAACTGGCTGCACACTTTCACGACACTTATGGGCAGGCTCTGGCCAACCTTTATGCGGTGCTGGAAGAAGGCATTAGCATCATTGATTCCTCAGTGGCTGGCTTGGGTGGCTGCCCTTATGCCAAAGGGGCTTCAGGGAATGTGGCCAGTGAAGATGTCATTTATCTGCTGCACGGCCTGGGCATTCACACCGGGATTGATCTGCAAAGACTTGCAGAAACCGGTCACTGGATTACCCAAACCATCCAGCGCCCCAACCGCTCCAAAGTCGGCACAGCTCTCATGGCGAAGTAATAGAGGCTCAAGGAAGTTTTTCTGGATGCTGGCGTTGATCAAAGATCGCATGAACAAGGATGTTATCGCCTTCCAGCGTATAAAATATTGAATAGGGAAAGCGCTTGATAGGGCAACTTCGAAAGAACTTATAAGCAACAGAATAGCTTTTTGGCTGGCTCAGTATCCGATGTATGCCCAGTTCAATCTCCAGCAAGAAATCATCCCCTAGACCATAGTGACACTCCTCGTACCAAGCATAGGCAAGTTGAAGATCGCCCTTTGCACGATCAGTATAGAACAATGCCAAGATCAGCTTTTCCTTAGTGCCTGATGAACATCCTGCCACTCATGAAGCTGTTGTTCACCATCAACGTAGGACTGCAGACGTACGTCCAACTCCTTTTTTTGCTCTTCTGTCACTGGCAAACCTTCATTTGCGTCACCAATCGAATTCCAGATTTCTTCAACCAGCTGTACCCGCTCGGCAAGGGGCAGCTGACGAGCCTGTTCATAAATTTCTTCCAATTTCATCCCATCACCTGCAATCAGCTCTTTTCCAGAGTTTAGTTAATTTTACTGCAGCCAGCCAACTCATCCCCTTTTTTTACTTTTACCCCCGGCATAGGGCTTTTTGCCGGACTTTTTAACCACAGGTTTACCTTTCTTTGCCGGTCTGCGCTCAGGCCGGGGTGGCTGGGGCTTTTTGCGGGCAGGCTTGGGAGTTTTGCGAACCGAAGGGGCCGCCTGAGTGCTGGCTTCTTCGGTGGCACTGGAGTCAGCCACCAACTGGTTGATTAAAGCCATTTCTTTTTTATTCAAGGGTCGCCACTGACCGACTTTCAGATCACCCAGGCTGATATTCATGATGCGCACGCGCTTCAGGCGAGTGACTTCATAGCCCAGATATTCAGTCATACGGCGGATTTGGCGGTTCATACCCTGGGTAAGAATAATATTGAAGCTTTTCGGCCCTAATTGGCGTACACGACAGGGCTGGGTCACGGTGCCCAGAATAGGAACGCCCGAAGCCATTTTCTGCACAAATTCTGCGCCAAAAGCTTTGTCCACCGTCACCACATACTCTTTGTCGTGGGCATTGCCAGCGCGCAGGATCTTGTTGACGATATCGCCATCATTGGTCAGCAGAATCAGGCCTTCGGAAGGCTTGTCCAACCGCCCGATGGGAAAGATACGACCCTTCTTGTAGTTGACCGCAGAGACAATATTGTCAGGCACTTCAGGATCAGTGGTGCAGGTAACGCCCACTGGTTTGTTATAGGCCAGATACACCGGAGCCGGTTTGGCTTTCAGGGGTTTACCGCGCACCATCACCCGGTCTTCCGGGGTCACCCGCAGGCCCATTTCCGCCACCCGGCCATTAACCTTCACCTGGCCTTCCTCAATCATACGGTCGGCTTCCCGGCGGGAGCAGATACCCGTTTCACTGATGAATTTGTTCAGGCGGGTGGTGGTGTCTTGGCTGGTCATCAGAGGATTATTCCGGTCAGGTGTTAAAAGCGACTATTGTGCCTTGAACCCTGACCGGAAAAAACCAATAACTCTTTTAATGAGTCGCAAAATACTCTTTACTGAGTCTGAACACCACCGGACTCAAGAGTACCAGGGCCACCAGGTTAGGCAGAGCCATCATGGCATTTAGGGTATCCGCCAGCAGCCAAATGAACTCCAGATTAACCAAGGCCCCAACCGGGATTGCCAGTATCCAGAGAACACGATATGGAGTGATTGCTTTAACCCCAAACAGATACTCGGCACAGCGCTCACCGTAAAATGACCAGCCCAGAATGGTGGTAAAGGCAAAAATGGCCAGGGAAATAGCCACCAGATAGTTTCCAAAGGAAGGCAACGCAGCGCCGAAAGCTGCACTGGTCAGAGCCGCACCGGACTCCCCGCTGGTCCAGACACCGCTGGTCACGATCACCAACCCCGTCACCGAACAGATAATCAGGGTATCAATAAAAGTACCCAGCATGGCTATCATGCCCTGACGCACCGGGCTATTGGTTTGCGCAGCAGCATGGGCAATAGGAGCAGAACCCAGACCTGCTTCATTGGAAAAGATACCCCTGGCGACACCAAAACGGATGGCGGCCCAGACCGCCGCACCGGCAAAGCCACCCTGGGCTGCAACGGGAGTAAAGGCGTATTCGACAATCATGGTAATAGCCGAAGGTATGGCAGAAGCATTGATGGCCAGAACCACCAGGCCCGCCAACAGGTAGGAAATGGCCATGAAAGGCACCAGAGCAGCCGCTACGCGACCAATACGGCGAATCCCGCCAATCAACACCAGCCCGACCAGAACCATGATCACGACACCGGTCACAGCAGCGGGCAGATTGAAGTTGGTTTGCAGCACATCAGCGACTGAGTTGGATTGCACGGTATTGCCGATACCAAAAGCGGCCACCCCACCAAAAACAGCGAACAGAGTCCCCAGCCAGGCCCACTTAGGCCCCAGGCCGTTTTTGATGTAATACATGGGGCCACCAACATGGTTACCCTTTTCATCCACTTCCCGGAAGTTGACAGCCAATACCGCCTCAGCAAACTTGGTTGCCATACCCACCAGAGCGGTAATCCACATCCAGAAAAGCGCACCGGGGCCACCCAGGAAAATGGCTGTCGCGACCCCGGCAATATTACCCGTACCGACGGTAGCGGACAAAGCAGTCATCAGGGCCTGAAAAGGTGGAATTTCCCCTTTATCTTCTTCGGAAGCAGCCTGTCGCCCACCCAGAAGCAAACGAAAACCCTCGCCCAGTTTAAGAACCGGCATGAGCTTAAGGCCAATGGACAGGAAGAGGCCGACCCCCAGAATCAGCACCAGCATTAAGGGGCCCCACACGACCCCATTGATACTGGCGACTAGAGATTCAATCATTTCCATAAAAGTCTCCTGGCAAATTTCTTTTAAGCATTAAAAATAAACTGTCCAGGCGACTTTTTCACGGAAAAATTACTCTTTGGGTGAATTTTCCTGATCAGCCAGTTCCAGTTCAGAAGCTTCTTCTTCCTCGGCTTCTTCAGAATCAGCCACTGCCCAGGGTTCTGCAGGTGCAGTAGAACGTTCACCTTCACGAGCAGCAAAGCGCTCACCGGCCAGAGCTCTCAACAGACCAAAAATCATGCCGACAACAATCACCGAAAATGGCATCGCTGCAGTAATAACCGCGGATTGCAGGGTCTCCAGCCCCCCGGCAACAAGCAAAACACCCGTGAGCAAGGCTAGAAAAACACCCCAGAGCACCCGGTGAAATGAGGGTGGATCAGCATCCCCGCCGGATAAAATGGTATTGATTACCAAGGTACCAGCATTAGCTGAAGTAATCAGGTAAGTACCAATCAAGACAATCAGCAAGGTGGAAACCACTGGTGTCAGTTGACCCAGATCCATGCCCTCCACAGTCACAAACAATGCCGTGGAAACATCCCGGTCAACGGCCTGAACCACACCACCAGGCCCAAACAGCTCCTGATAAAGTGCCGTACCCCCAAAAAGACCGATCCAGATGATGGTAATACCGGTTGGCACCAGAAGAACGCCCATCACAAACTCCCGGAAAGTGCGTCCACGGGAAATACGGGCAATAAACATCCCCACGAAAGGCGACCAGGCCAGCCACCAACCCCAGAAGAAAACTGTCCAATCGGCCTGCCAGGAATCCCCATGCGTCACATTGGTATGAAAAGTCATACGCAACAGGGTCTGAATATAGTCACCGGTGGCCTCAATAGTGACCCCGATTAAATATTGAGTGGGGCCCAACAGCAGCATAAAAGAAACAGCTGCAATGCTTAGCCAGAAGTTCATTTCCGAGAGCAGGCGCACCCCCTTGGAAACCCCCGACACCACCGAAGCCGTAGCAATCACCATAATGACTGCAATAACAGTCAGCTGCAGCTGGGTCGAATTAGCCAGACCAAACACCTGGCTAAGCCCCGCGTTCATCTGCTGAACCCCCAGGCCCAGCGTGGTGGCAATACCAAAAACAGTGCCAAAAACAGCCAACAGGTCAATCACGTCACCCAGGGGGCCACGAACCTTCTCACCCAACAAAGGATAGAGCGAAGAGCGAACAGTCAAAGGCAAATCATGGCGAAAAGCAAAATAGGCCATGGTCAGGGCCACAAAAGAGAAAATCGCCCAACCATTGATCCCCCAGTGAAAGAAGGACAGGCGCATGGCAATGACCGCAGCATCCCCTTCCGAGGTTCCCGGCATAACAAAAGGGTTAGCCTGAAACTGCATGATCGGCTGAGCGACCGACCAGAACAAAATCCCCACACCAGTCCCAGCAGCAAACAGCATGCTCACCCAGGAAAAAAAGGTAAACTCAGGCAGCTCAGCATCCCCGCCCAGGCGCACATTTTTATACCGGCCAGTTCCCAGCCAGATCATGAAAAACAGCAGGAAAGCCACCAAAATGACGTAATACCACTCCAAGAAAGGGTTCAAGGCATCACGTATGGCAAAAACACCCGCTGCACTCACTTCCGTATAAAAACTCCCCATAATAACCGTAACCAAAACCATCAGAATAGAAACCTTGGTCATCAGGGGGTTCATACCTTTGAACAAACCCGAGCTGGCCTGGTTGTACATGTAGTCTCCTTAGTGAGGGTCAGTTAATTTTGCAGGCTGTGAAGGATAGAGCTTCAACAGCAATAAAAAAAGGCAGCCTGCAACAGCCACCTTGGATAAAACAAAAAAACAGTCAGGATTTACCGGCAGTAAAGCCCCCATCCACAAGCAAATTCGCCCCGGTTACAAAGCTGGCTTCATCACTGACCAAAAACAAAAATGCATTGGCGATTTCTTCAGGCCGACCCAGACGCTTCATGGGATGCAGATCAATCAAAAACTGGCGCATCTCATCATCCAGAGCTTCCAGTAGTGGCGTATCAATGTAACCCGGCCCGATGGAATTCACGCGAATGCCCTGGGTAGCGTATTCCAGCGCCAAGGTACGGGTCATATTCACCACACCCCCCTTGGCCGCCGTGTAAGCCGCCGTCTGCGACTGACCGAACACCCCCAGAATGGACGCACAATTCACAATGCTGCCACTGCCCTGTTTTTCCATAAAACGCAAAGCAGCCCGCGCCACCCGGAAAACCCCGGTCAGATTGATATCAATCACCTTCTGGAAATCACCATCCGTAACCTCAGTGGAGGCTCCCATATTACCAACCCCGGCATTATTGAAGACACCATCCACACTGCCCAGCTCCGCCTGCATCTTATCCAGAAGGGCGTCCACTTCAGTAGTGGAGGTTACATCGACGGGCACAAACAAACAGCGCCCCGAGTGTTTGGTATCCAACTTCTGCGCCAGCTTCTCACCCTCACTCGACGGAAGATCAGCAATCACCAGATTGGCTCCTTCTTCCAGACAACGCTCGACAGAAGCCAGACCGATGCCACTGGCACCCCCCGTCACCAGAATATTCTTGCCTTGCAAACGCATAGCAAATCTCCTTTGTGAGTTTCCTTACATCTTATACCAGATAAGCAAAAGCTGCTGCCTGCACGGCCAAAAATGGACAAAACCCGCCAGACTGCTTGGAAAAGGCCGACACAAAAGCTAAGGTTAGAAAAAAACCAAGGAGCCAGACATGCGTTTTCTGATTTTCACCCTCTTCAGCCTACTGGCATTCAGCGCCAGCGCCTCCAACCTCAGTGACAGCGAAGTTCAACGCTGGATCGACACCCACCCGCAAATACAAGCCTGGCTGGATCAACACGATGACCTTTTTCCTGAAGAGGGTGAAGATGCCATGACTTTCAACATGGAGCAGATCTTTGCTGAAGGGATTGAAGAACTGCGCAAAGCGGGGCTCTATGAAGAGTTCAACAGCCAGGTACAAGATGCCGGGTTCAACAGCGTTGAACACTGGACAGACACCACCCAGAACATCACTCTCGCCTACATGGCTCTGGCTATGGAAGACAGCCCCCACAGCCGCCAGATGATTGAACAACAACTAGAAAAAATACGCACCTCTCCAAACATCCCCGAACAACAACGAGCCAGTTACGAAGCCATGATGACCAGCTCCCTGGAAATGATGGACATGGCCGAACAAGTACCCGAGGCCGACAAGGAAACAGTACGCCCCTACCAGCAACAGCTGGATCAGATGTTTCAAATGGAGCCTGATTTCTAAATAGGAAGGAACTGGTGGCCGGTCTCACCAATAGCTTGATATTTTATGTTAGTCTCATGCCTGACATGTTTAGTTTTCGTTTTTTAATTGGGTAATCAGTTGCTTTTCGCGCTCAAGCTCCTGGCGTAGCTCTTCTTCGCTGGGCAGGATCAAGCGGTAGCGGCTGGCAAAAAGTTGTTCGCTGTCTTTCAGCACGGAATAACGCACAATGGATTCATCCTTGTTGGTACAGAGGATAATGCCAACTGTGGGATTATCATCCTCTCCACGCTTGAGGTCGTCATACATTCGCACGTACATGTCCATTTGGCCGATATCCTGGTGGTTTAACTCCCCGGTTTTCAACTCAAATAGCACAAAACACTTCAGCAGGTAGTTGTAAAACACCAGATCAATGTAGAAATCTTTGCTGTCGGTACTGACTCTTTGCTGACGAGCAACAAAGGCAAATCCCTTGCCCAGCTCCAGCAGAAAATCCTGTAGCTTGTCCATAAGGGCTTGTTCAAAATCGGCTTCCAGCAGTTTCTCAATGCCACCGATCCCTAAAAATTCCAGCATCATGGGATCGCGCACAAACCCCTTGGGTTGCAGGTTGTGGTTTTGCTGTGCCAGTTGCTGTTTTGCTTCGTCACTCACGGCTTGCTTGTCCTGGCTGACCAGCAAGCGCTCGTAGTACAGGGTGCCTATTTGCCGATCAAGAGCACGAGAACTCCAGTTCTGTTCGGCAGCTTCATGCATATACCAGTACCTGGCCTGCTCATCCTCTACCCGTAACAGCCTTCGATAGTGCGTCCAGCTTAATTCGGGACGCAGTGCGTCTCGAATTGGGAAAGCTTGATAAAACAACCGCATTTTACGCAAATTTGTAACATCAAACCCTTTGCCAAACTCAGCCGTCAGCTGCTCTGCCAGCTGTTCCAGCAACTTGCTGCCATATTGCGCACGCGCCTCACCCTGCTGTTCAAACTCCACAATATGCTGACCAATCTCCCAGTAGGTTTGCACCTGAATGGCATCCACGGCCTTATATGCAGAGCGCCTGGCCTGCTGGATCAGGTTTTTCAGTTGATTGATCAGTGGATGTATCGTCAACATGGCTTCCTCATATTCAGCAATACAGCTGTTGCTGAAGTTGTTTAAAAGCTGCCAGCAGGTGGGCTTGTCGCCGAAAGCTGCCAAGGGGCTGCTTTGATGAGAGCGGGGTCTATGTAATTGGCACGGGTATCGGCTTCTGAGGTCACGAGCCTGACTCCTTGTTCAGATCCTTGCTTCCTGATGATGTAGCTTTTGACTCAGGATCTTACCATAACCTGTCAGTCTGTGAATCTCCTCACTCTATTCCACCTCAAACCGTCAAATGCTTTTTAATCAAGCCATCACTCAACTCTGAAATGTCCCCTTCGGCCTGGTTTTGCCCCCGATCCATGATGACAAAGCGGTCGGCGAATTTGCGGGCGAAGGGGAGTTTTTGTTCAACCAGCAGGACGGTGAGTTGGTCTTCTTCAATGAGTTTGCGGATGACTTCTCCGATCTGTTGGACGATGTTGGGTTGGATGCCTTCGCCGGGTTCATCAAGAATCAGTAGCTGGGGTTCCAGAACCAGGGCTCGGCCTATGGCAAGCTGTTGTTGCTGACCACCGGATAGGTCACCACCCCGGCGGTGACGCATTTCCTTGAGTACAGGAAAAAGCTCGTAGATACGTTCGGGAATTTTTTTCAGGCCATCACGGCGAGCAGCCAGACCGGTGCGCAGGTTGTCTTCGACAGTCAGCAAGGGAAAAATCTGCCGCCCCTGGGGAACATAGCCAATACCCAGGCGCGACCGATCTTCCACCGGTTTGCGGGTCAGTTCGATATCGCCTTTATACAAAAGGCTCCCGGACTTGATGGTTTCCTCGCCCATAATGGTCTTCATCAGGGTTGTTTTGCCCACTCCGTTGCGCCCCATTACACAGGTACAGCACGCCTTAGGGGCTTCGAGGGAAAGATCTTTAAGAGTATGGCTTTGTCCGTAGTACTGGTTGATCTGGTTTATTTTCAGCATCAGGCTTCTTCTCCAAGATAGACTTCAATGACTTTGGGGTCGTTGGACACCTGATCCATAGTCCCTTCCGCCAGAACACTGCCCTGATGCAGCACCGTCACCTGACGGGCCAGAGAGCGCACAAAACCCATATCATGCTCCACCACGACCACGGATTGTTTACCCGCCAGGCCGGTAAGAAGTTCAGCCGTTTTTTCCATTTCCTGCTCGGTCATACCGGCGACAGGCTCATCCACCAATAATAGACGGGGGCGTTGCATCAGCAGCATGCCGATTTCCAGCCATTGTTTCTGACCATGGGAAAGAATGCCTGCCTGTTGCTGCCAAAGGTCTTGCAAACCAATCAGTTCCAGAACCTCTTCAATCCGGGTACGAATTTCACCATTCATCTGCTCCACGAGTGTGGGCAAGATGCCCTTGTTGGTTGCGCGCGCCAGCTCCAGGTTTTCAAAGACGGTCAGAGCTTCAAAGACTGTGGGTTTCTGGAATTTGCGACCAATCCCCAGGCTGGCAATATCCGGCTCATTCATCGTCAGCAGGTTATGACGGCTGCCAAACCAGACCGAACCTGAATCAGGCCGGGTTTTTCCAGTAATAATGTCCATTAGGGTCGTCTTGCCTGCACCGTTGGGGCCGATAATGCAGCGCAATTCACCATCATCAAGGGTCAGGTTCAGCTGGTTAATTGCCTTGAAACCATCAAAGCTGACGCTGACATCTTCCATATAAAGAATGGGGCCATGGCGCACATCCACCGGAGAGGTTTGCGGCATCAGAAAATCAAAAACCCGGTCTCTTTGTGCCATCTGCTTGATCAAACTCATGCTGCCGCCTCCTCTGTCTCTGTGCGGTTTTTCCTGCGCCAGCTCAGCAGACCGGCAATGCCTTTGGGTAAAAAGACGGTGACCAACACAAAGAGAGCGCCCAAAGCAAACAGCCAGGCATCCGGCATCACTCCGGTAAAGTAGGATTTGGCATAGTTGACCAATAACGCGCCAATCACCGCCCCATAGAGGGTTGCCCGTCCTCCCAAAGCCACCCAGATAACAATTTCAATGGAGAAGATGGGAGAAAATTCACTGGGGTTGATGATCCCCACCTGAGGCACATAAAGAGCCCCAGCTACCCCGGCCAGCATTGCCGAGAGGACAAAAACAAAAAGCTGCACCCTTTCCACCCGGTAACCCAGAAAGCGCACACGAGCCTCGGCATCCCGACTGGCAATGCACACCCGGCCCAGCTTGCTGTTGATAACGGCACGGCACAGCCAGTAACCCAGACCCAGAGCAATCCCCGAAGCAATAAACAACCCCAGGCGAGTGGCATCAGTGCGCAGATCAAAACCCAGTATTTCCCGAAAATCGGTCAGGCCATTATTGCCTCCAAAACCCATTTCATTGCGAAAGAAAGCCAGCATCAAAGCAAAGGTAAGTGCCTGGGTAATAATGGAAAGGTAGACCCCGGTCACTCGTGAACGGAATGCCAGAAACCCGAACACTAAGGCCAAAAGACCGGGAGCCAGAAGCACCATGGCAAAGGCAAACCAGGCCATATCAAACCCCAACCAGTACCAGGGCAGGCTGTCCCAGTTGAGAAAGACCATAAAATCCGGTAAATCCGGGTTGCCATAAACACCCCGATCACCGATCTGGCGCATCAGGTACATGCCCATGGCATAGCCACCCAGAGCAAAAAAGGCCCCATGCCCAAGACTGAGAATACCCAAATACCCCCAGACCAGATCCACTGCCACGGCCAACAAAGCATAACTGAGATACTTGCCCAGCAAGTTAACGGTATAAGCAGAAAAGTGCAGAGGGTGCCCTTCCGGCACAGCCAGGTGCAAAAGAGTCACCAGCAGCAACGCCAGCAGAAGCGACCCCAAAAAAATGCGCGTTGAGCGTTCAGTTAAAGGTTGTGTCAGCCACATGAATCAATCCCCCGCTGCCCGGCCTTTCTGCGGAAAGAGTCCGCGCGGGCGCTTTTGAATAAACAGGATAATAAATACCAGCACCAGGATTTTAGCCAGCACAGCACCGGCCCAGGGTTCCAGCACCTGGTTGATCACCCCCAGCGACATACCCGCCACCAGAGTGCCCCAAAGATTACCCACACCGCCAAAGACCACCACCATGAAGGAATCAATAATATAGTTTTGGCCCAGATTGGGGCCGACATTGGTTAATTGCGAGAGAGCAACACCTGCCAAACCGGCCACGCCGGAACCCAGACCAAAGGTCAGCATGTCCACGCGGTTTGCCCGGATACCCATGGAGCGGGCCATGGCACGGTTCTGGGTGACAGCACGGACTTCCAGCCCCAGTCGGGTGCGTTTCATGATAAAAATCAGCAGAGCAAAAACCACCAGGGCAAAAGCCAGCACATAAAGACGGTTGAGTGTCAGGGACAGAGCATCATTGACCACCAGGGAGCCACTCATCCATTCGGGAGTGATTACAGTGCGATTTTGCGGGGAAATAACGGTACGCACCAATTGCTGCAGAATCAGACTGATCCCAAAGGTGGCCAAAAGTGTTTCCAGAGGGCGGCCTTTAAGAAATTGAATCACGCTGCGTTCAATGGCAATTCCAACCAGGGCAGAAACCATAAAGCCTGCTGGTATGGAAAGAACCAGAGCCAAGCCGGGTTGACCGGGAAAAAGCTGCTGCATGGCCCAGGTAGTATAAGCACCCAGCATAATCAGCTCACCATGAGCCATATTGATCACGCCCATGACACCAAAGGTGATTGCCAGACCGATGGCGGCCAGAACCAGCACCGAGCCCAGGGAAAGCCCGAAATACAGGGTTTCGGCCATGTCATTGATTTTCAGTTTTTGCTGAATACTGTTTAAAGCCAACCGGGCTTCCTGAGCCAACTCCGGATCATCCCCGGTTACAGCCCGGTTTAAAGCCACTCGAACCCGACTGTGCAGGCTACCCTGAAGTATTTCGATGGCCTGAAGATCACCTTTTTCTTCCAACTGATAAATTGCCAATGCCTGGGCGAGGCGCTTTTTCACCTGGGAGTTTTCTTCTTTTGCTTGAAGATTGCTGATCACATCTTCCAGATCAGCATCCACTTCGCCCAGCAATCTTTCTGCCGAGGCCAGACGCTGATCTACTTGTGATGAATAAAGATCCACTACGGCAAGAGCACTGCGTAACTGATTACGCAGGGCATTGTTGATACCGATTCGATCCAGATCCCGCCTGGACATCTCCCCCAGACCTTCACCACTCAAAGCATCTTCAACCGGCCAGTTGCGACCACGATTGTTCACAACGACTACAAAATGGCCTTGATCAGTACGCTGCAAACGTCCATCCAGCAGAGCAGACAGCCAATAGCGGGTACGGGGATGATTACTGGCAATCAGTTGGTTGATGGCCTGGCTTTTGTCCACATAAGAACGAACATCCAAAGCCTCAAGTAATTGCTGGCCCTGGGTATCCCGGTCAGGAGAGCCGGTTTCGGCCAACGTTGGGCCAACCCAACCAACGGCCATCCAGATACACAGACAGGCAAACAAACGCCTCATAGCCCCATCCTTTTTTTGAAGGTTAGCGGCAGCTATCCTCCCGGCCAGTAATCTGGCCCGGGAGGGCAGCACCCGTCTTACTTACTTGCTGGTTTTACCGCCACAGCGACCGGTTTTGACATTGAAGTTGCCGCACTCCAAAGGCTTACGCCAGTCAGAAATCAGATCACGCGAACCGGATAGATAGTCCGACCAGGCATCACCGGCAACAGTGGAAGGCGTTTGCCAAACCACATCAAACTGGCCGTTGTCCTGAATCTCGCCAATCAACACCGGCTTGGTGATGTGGTGGTTGGGCATCATGGCTGCGTAGCCACCGGTCAGGTTGGGTACAGTCACACCGATAATGGAATCTTTCACTGCTTCCACCTCAGTCGTGCCTGCCTTGCGTACCGCTTCGGTCCACATGTTGAAGCCAATATAATGAGCTTCCATGGGATCATTGGTGACCGCCATGTCATCCCCTGTGTACTCAATCCAGGCATCAATGAAGTCATAATTGACGTCAGCATCCACACTCATGAAGTAGTTCCAGGCCGCCAGATGACCAACCAGAGGGCCGGTATCGATCCCGGTCAGCTCCTGCTCTCCCACTGAAAAGGCCACAACGGGAATATCCGCAGCATCAATGCCCTGGTTGCCCAGTTCCGTGTAGAAAGGCACGTTGGCATCACCATTAATGGTGGAAACCACTGCGGTTTTTTTACCTTCACTACCAAAGCTGCGGATGTCGGAAACAATATTCTGCCAATCGGAATGACCAAAGGGGGTGTAGTTGATCATGATGTCTTCATCCGCCACGCCGAACTCTTCCTTCAGGTAGGCTTCCAGAATGCGGTTGGTGGTGCGTGGATAAACATAGTCCGTGCCTGCCAGAACCCAACGCTCAACACCCACCTGGTCATGCAGGTAATTCACGGCAGGAATCGCCTGCTGGTTGGGGGCCGCCCCGGTATAGAAGACGTTTTCCGAGGACTCTTCCCCTTCATACTGCACCGGATAGAAGAGCAGACCATTCAACTCCTCCACGACAGGCAGAACGGATTTACGGGAAACCGAAGTCCAGTTGCCAAAAATCACGTCCACCTTTTCCTGAGCCAGCAATTCACGGGCTTTTTCAGCAAACAACGGCCAGTCCGAGGCAGGGTCCACCACCACAGCTTCCAGCTCACGACCCAGCAGGCCACCTTCAGCATTTTGCTTTTTCACCAACATCTCAATGGTGTCTTTAAGCACGGTTTCACTGATGGCCATGGTGCCGGACAGGGAGTGGAGCACACCCACCTTGATGGGGTCCTGGGCAAAAGCCTGGGTCGCACCCAGTGCCATAGCCGTACTCAGGCTGGTGGTGATGGCAATTTTTTTCAGTCTATTAGGTAGTTTCATCATGTTGCTCCGCTTCAGCTAGTTTCAGAGGGATTATTGGAATCATCACTGCTGGCATCCAGATGCCTGGCTCTTGCTTCCTGCAACATATGTATTGTTATTTTTCTGACTTCATCCCGGCTGACGGCAATATGCGCAGCCATCAACCTTTTGGCATGATCTTCACGGTGATGCCCGATGGCATCGAGAATTGCGGCATGTTCGTTGTAGGTGGCTTCAATCCGGTAATCCTTGGTGAAGTCCAGGCGCCGTATAATATGGATACGTTCACTGATGTCCTGATGAATCCGGTGCATTTCCCGATTACCGGCTGCGGCCACCAGCTGGCTGTGAAATTCACGATCCTTTTCACTCAGGCGGATATCCGTCACCCGTTGGCTTTCTTCCACCAACCAGAAATCCTGTAATTCCTGCAAGGGTTCCGGGGTGGAGGTCATGCCACAAAGACGTTCAATGGCTGCTGCCTCCAGCAGAATCCGCACATCGTAGAGTTCTTCAAAAACCTTGAAATCAAAGGGTTTAACCTGCCAGCCACTGCGAAAATGCACCTCCACATAGTGCTCACGGCGTAGCCGGTAAAGGGCTTCACGAACCGGTGTACGGCTGGCCTGAAAACGCTCGGCAAGATCCGCTTCACTGAAAAAGTCACCCGGCAGGAGTTCAAAGTTGAAGATCATGGCCTTGATCTGACCATGAATCTTATCCGCCAGATTTTCCCGGCGGGTATTCTTGGGATTCTTGTTCAGAAAGTTGGCCGGGCTCATCAAGCCACCTCCCCTGTTTGGGTGGTTGCCTTGTCAGTATCTATAACGGCCAGCAGCTCACCGGCGCGAACGGCCTTGCCGGGAACACAACTGAAAGATTCCACAGCACCGGCAACCGGAGCCTTGATCGCGACTTCCATTTTCATGGCTTCCAGTACCAGCAGGGTTTCACCCGCTTGCACCTGTGCACCGGGTTCAATCAGCAGTTTCCAGACATTACCGGCAATTTCAGCATTCACCGGGGTCAGGTTGGCGGCCAGACCTTCACCGGTTTCCGGCTCTTCGGCCTGGGTAATGGCAGGGGGGGCAATGTCTTCGGCTTTCCAGCGACTGACTTCCTCCTTAAAGGCGGCCTGTTGGCTGGCTTTGAATTCTGCAATGCTTTCCGCTTCTTTTTCCAGAAAAGCCAGATAATCAGCCACATCAAAAGTTTCCTGTTCAATCCGGCATTCAAAGCGTCCATGACGGAAATCTTCACGCAGGCTATCCAGCTCTTCTTCGGTAACCGGGTAATAGCAAACCTGATCAAAAAAGCGCAGCAACCAGGGTGCATCCGGGGCAAACTGGCGGTTTTTCAGCCAGGTATTCCAAATCGGCACAGTACGCCCCACCAGCTGATAACCACCTGGGGAGTCCATTCCGTAAATACACATGTACATGCCACCAATACCGACCGTTCCTTCTGCAGTATGGGTACGGGCCGGATTGTATTTGGAACTCAGTAGACGGTGACGGGGGTCAACCGGGACAGCGCAGGGCGCACCCAAATAAACATCGCCCAGACCCAGTACCAGATAGCGGGCTGAGTAGAGTGTTTCCTGAACTTCTTCACGGCTGACACCATTGATGCGGCTGATAAAATCGACATTGTTGGGCAGCCAGGGCGCGTCTTTCTTCACGGTTTCCCGGTAACGCTGCACCGCTTCCAGGGTAGCGGTGTCCTCAAAGGCCATAGGTAGGTGCAAAACCCGGGTCGGCAGCTTGACCTGACGTGGGTCTTCGAGTGTGGTTTCCAGCTTCAGCAATAGTTCGACCAGCCTGTTCTGGTGCAGTTGATGGCCGTCATAACGAATTTGCAAAGAGCGCACACCGGGTGCCAGTTCCTCAATACCTGCAACCTCGCGGCTTTTAAGAGCCTGCATTAACAGGTGCACGCGAATGCGGGTGGTTAGATCAAGCAGATTTTCTCCGTATTCCAGCAGAATGTAACCATCCCCAGCCTGACGATATACCACCTGGGGTCGTTCTTCGGTGGCCGGTAAACTGGCCAGCACACAGGGCGAAATTTCGGCTTGGGAAATCAGTGTTTCTGGCTGGATTGCAGGTAGAGTCTGCCAGCTTTGCGGTAAAGGACGCAGCTCCTCAATCGACTGTTGCCATTGGTGATCCAACTCCAAAGCCGCATCAAAGCTTAAGGGAACAAAACGGATTTTATCGCCGGGTTTAACCTGACCTACCTTCCATAGCTCTGCCTTGGCAATCGTGACCGGACAAACAAAACCGCCCAGGCTGGGGCCATCCTTCATCAAAATAACCGGGCTATCGCCAGTAAAGTTGACCGCTCCTATGGCATATTCACAATCATGGACATTGGAAGGATGCAGACCGGCTTCCCCGCCATCGGTTCTGGCCCATTCCAGGACCGGGCCAACCAGGCGCACGCCCAGACGATTGGCGTTGTAATGCACTTCCCAATCGGTAGCAAAGAAGGTTTCAAAAGCTTCCTGAGTAAAAAAATCCGGTGCGCCATGCGGGCCAAGCAAAACACCGATCTGCCATTCCTTAGTGTATTCAGGCAACAGGGTCCCTGGGGCTTTGGCGGGAGGTAGTAAGTCACGGGTTTCCGGAAAAATATCCAGCTGATCCCCGGCACGCAGGGTACGCCCGCAGAAGCCTCCGAACTGTCCCAGGGCAAAGGTGGAGCGACTGCCCAGATAAACCGGCACATCCAGGCCACCGCGAATGGCCAGATAAGAACGACAACCTTGATGCCCTTGCCCCATATCCAGAACCTGTCCGGCTTTGACGCTAACAGCCTGCCAACCCGGCAGAGGCTTACCATCCAAAGTGGCCGCATCACAGGCACCGGTAACCGCAATCAGGCTATCAACATTGAATTTCAGGCTGGGGCCAACCAGAGTGGCTTCCAGACCGGCGGCATCCGATTGATTCCCCACCAGGCGATTGGCCAAAGCAAAGGCTTTGTCATCCATGGGCCCCGAAGGTGGAACCCCGATATCCCAGTAACCCAGGCGACCGGGCAAATCCTGCACACTGGTATAGGTACCGGGGCTGAGAATTTCCAGGCTGTTGCTGGTGTAGGTAAAGGTATCCAAAGCCTTGGTGGAAACCTGGCCTTCTGCAAAGGCTTCGTCGGCCAGTACAGCCCGCAGGTATTCCAGATTGGTGGGGATACCGTAAAAACGAGTAATGTCCAGAGCTCTACGAAGCCGCAAAAGAGCTTGCTGGCGATCCTTACCATAGGCAATGATTTTGGCAATCATGGGATCAAAACCTGAAGAGATCTCACTGCCACTTTCCACACAGCCATCAATACGAATGCCGGGAAGCCCCTCGGGCAAAACAACTTCACTCAGGCTGCCAGGGCTGGGCTGGAAGTTTTTCAAAGGGTTTTCAGCGTAAACCCGCACCTCCAAGGCAGCACCCTGGGGTTCTATAGGCTGCAGCGCCTGCAAATCAGCCTGCCCGGCTGCCACAGCCAACATCTGTTCCACCAGATCCAGATTGGTGGTCAATTCCGTAACTGGGTGTTCTACCTGGAGGCGGGTATTGACTTCCAGAAAGTAAAAGGCATCCTTGCCGGCATCATAAATAAACTCCACGGTTCCGGCACTGCGGTAATTAACACTCTCACCCAGGCTGGTGGCTGCTGCAATCAGAGCTTTTCGGGTTGCTTCAGGCAGGTGCGGTGCAGGGGTTTCTTCGACCACCTTCTGGTGGCGGCGCTGCAGGGAACAGTCTCTTTCCCCCAAAGCCAATACCTGACCTCTTCCGTCACCCAGCAACTGCACCTCGACATGCCGCGCATTATCAATACAGTGCTCGACAAAAACATTGCCATCATTGAAATACTGCTTTCCCAGACGGATGATGCGTTCATAAGCTTCACTGAGTTCTTCGGCATTCTCACAACGAGTCATGCCGATACCCCCGCCCCCTGCTGTGCTTTTCAGCATCACCGGATAACTGATTCTTTTGGCTTCTTCCAGCGCTTGTTCTTCACTTTGCAAAAGATCACTGCCGGGTGTCAGAGGAACACCTGCAGCTTCAGCCAAAGCCCTGGCCCGGTGTTTAAGACCAAAATCACGAATCTGGGAAGGTGTGGGACCGATAAAAGTAACCCCTTCAAAATCACAGCGCTCGGCAAATTCAGTACTTTCTGACAGAAAACCATAACCGGGGAAAATTGCCTCTGCCCCTGTGTTTTTTGCGGCCGCCAAAATTTTGTCGATATCCAGATAGGTTTCATCTGCCCGATGACCTTTCAGGGCCACAGCAACATCGGCATCCCTAACATGCAGAGAGTTGCGATCATCTTCGGCATAAACGGCCACGCTGCGAATACCCAGGCGCTTCAAGGTTCGTATTGCGCGGCAGGCAATTTCACCCCGATTGGCAATCAATACAGTGGAAAAATAAGGGGGAGTTGCAACCTTCATGCGGAAGTCTCCTTGTGCTTGTTGAGTTCAGCGATATAGGCGCGCCAGCCGCCCAGATGAGTAATATTGGTTGCACTTTGCAAAGCCAGGGGTTCGCAGATAAAGCCTTTAACCACCCGACCATCTTTCAGGGTCAGATTGCCAATGCCCAGTGGCTCGGGGATTTCTTCAACAAAAGCACCGAAATGCGCCCGAGGTAAATCCCAGAGTTCAACCTGGATCGCCGCTCCTTCATCAGCCACCTTCACCAGACCCGGTTTGGGTGGTGTGGTATTGGCCAAGGCGTAGAGCTGATACTCCGGCACTGTTTCGGTGGCTTCCACAAAACTGGCGTTGCGACTGGTCAGCTGAAAATTCAGGGGCATACCCGTAAGGTGAGCACCGACAACGGCCAACCTGACCGCGCCGGGTGCCGGTGGACGAATATCATTTGAGGGGGTTGGAAATTCATGACCGGTCGCGCCCAGAGGAAGTGCCAGATGGTCCTGCCAGCGCTGACCAAATTCCGCAAGGGCAGTGTCCTTCCATGCGTTGGCAATCAGGGTAATGCCCAGTGGCAGGCCGTCTTCACGAAAACCGGCGGGCAGCGCCAAAGCACAGAGGTCAGCCAGATTGGTAAAGTTGGTGTAGGTGCCAAACTGGCTGTTGTAGGCCAGTGGCTCCTTTTCCATTTCAGCCAGAGTTCGGATAGTGGGTGAAGTCGGCACGACCAGCGCATCCACTTCCTCCAATTGCTGCTGAATGCGGCGGGTTAAGGCTTGGCGGTGATATTCGGCAGCAAAGCAGTCCAGAGCGGAAAATTTATTACCCTGACTCACAATCTGGCGAACACTGGGGTCTAGAACGTCAGGCTGTTCATCCAGCAAAGCGCCAAGCGCATGGGTTCTTTCTGCCACCCAGGGTCCTTGGTACAACAAAGCGGCCAACTCAGAAAAGGCACCGAAATCAATCTCGACCAGATCAGCCAGGGTTTCCAGTTCAGCCCGCGCCTTGGCAAAAGCAGCCTGCATCTGGGTATCACCATAAAACTCCAGCTCGGAAGGAATGGCGAGGCGTGGTCTTTCAGGCAGAGCAACGGGAGTCGTTTGCGGATGAGAACGTGACCAGGGGTCGGTAGGATCGGGGCTTTCACCCGCAGCCAGACGGGCCACCTGTAAAGCATCTCCAACGCTGAGAGCAAAAACGGAAACACAATCCAGGGTGCGGCAGGCGGGCACCACACCCGAAGTGGACAACCAGCCACGAGTGGGCTTGAGACCCACGATATTATTAAATCCGGCAGGCACCCGACCGGAGCCAGCGGTATCCGTACCCAGAGCAAAAGGCACCAGCCCACGGGCAACCACTGAAGCTGAGCCAGAGCTGGAACCCCCGGAAATATATTCAGGATTGAAGCTGTTGGGAACCGCCCCATAGGGTGAGCGGGTTCCCACTAAACCAGTAGCAAACTGATCCAGGTTGGTTTTACCGATCAGGATCGCCCCGGCCTTTCTCAGCTCTGCAACAACTCCAGCATCCTTTTCGGCCTGATAAGCAAACTCAGGACAAGCGGCGGTGGTGATCCAGCCCTCAGCATCAATATTATCCTTGATGGCAAAAGGCACACCATAAAAGGGAAGAGAGTCACCGGCCTGCTTTCTGGTTTCTAGCTGCTGCCATTCTCTTTCCAGGCATTCAGCATCAATATGACTGATCCAGGCAACATCTTTATCTTTTGCAAGACAGGTCAACAAAACCTGAAGCCTTCTCAGTCCCTGGCCATCCTGCTGGACTTGCTGCCATTCGGCCAAGGTCCAGCCATTTGTTTGCGGGGGTTTTTGCATGGTCTTTTACCTTGTGCTCTAACTTGTATACAAGACAGAGCACAAGCAGTGCCAAAAACAGAAAACCCATCATAAAATCATAGAGTTAAATGATTTTATGCGTAAATATAACAAGCAAAAAACAAAGGAACTTGCACCAGCAGCCAGCAGCAAGCCATGAAGATGCACCAAAAGGATTTAAGAAAAGCAATCAGTGATTGCTCAGGTAAGAGGTTGAGCCGCAGCATAGATCCAACATTCTCTACCTGATTTCATACAGGCAGAGATACGCTGGTAATCATCCACCTCATAGTCATCCGCAAGTTTCAGTTCTGCAGCAGTTATTTCAAAAACACTGCCATCAACTTCATCTGTTAGTTGACCCGTAAAAATCAAAATCGGGTGAATAGACTTGCCACTTTCGCGGATAACCCGTTCATCAGTGATTTCAACTTCACCGACCACATAACCCTGAAGGGTATCGGGAACTGCTGCCAGCTCCCGACCAAAATTGGCTATTTGCACTTCTTTTTGTTGCAGGGTTCCATAAGAAAAAAGCAGGGGCATAAAAACACCTTAAAAAATTACTGAAGAGTAAACTGCTGATCAAATCTGGTAGCCTTAGCAAAGGCTTCACTATGAGTCACCAAGATCACACCACCCCGATATTGAGACAAGGTTTCAGCCAAAAGTAACTGACTTTCCAGATCCAGATGGTTATCCGGTTCATCCAGTAGCAGCAATTGTGCTGTTTTTGGCCCCATCAGGCTGCTGGCAAGGGCAACTTTCAAGCGCTCACCGCCGCTCAACTGGCTTAGGGGCAATAACACCTTATCACCCCGCAATCTCAATAAAGCCAGCCTATCCCGGTAAGTGGCATCCGACCAACCAGGATTAAGTCGCTTAAAATTATCCAACGCACTTTGCTGAAAATGAAGCAGAGTAAGCTGCTGATCCAATTTCAAGCATAAGCCACGACGCTGCACTTCACCCGAAAGAGGGGCTAGAGTGCCAGCAATGACCTCCAGCAATGTTGATTTACCGCTGCCATTGGCACCCTGTAACCACCAGCGTTCACCACTCCTGACCTGCCAGTCCAGAGGTGTGGGGGCCGTGATTCTGGGTAAAAAAATGTCCTTTAAAGTCAACAAGCAACCAGTAACAGGCTCAGGTTCCGTTAAAGGAAAGGCCAGAGGGTTATCCTGCCCCAGAAGAGCCTCCGCTCGTTGAATACGTTGCTGCTCAGCATTAAGTACAGTCTGGTGTTTTTGCTCAATTCGCCCTCCCGTCACTTCACTGCGTTCTTTACGGGCATCCAGCAACACCTTGGGCATATCCCCTTTGCGAGCTTTGGTGCGTCCCTTGGCTGCACGCTGTTCATGACGCTCTCGTTCGGTTTGGAGTTGCTGGCGTTCTTTCTTTAAAGTGCTTCGGGCCTGTTGTTTATCCTTACAGGCTTTTTCAAGAAGATGAACACGTGCTTGCTGATAGTCAGCAAAACCCAGGCTATAACGCTGCAGCTGGCCGGCACGTAATTCCAGCAATTGCGTAAAGGTCGCCAACAACGCCTGATCATGGGTGATGACCAAAGTGCCACCACTGCGCTGGCTGATCCAGTTTGCCAACCAATCGCGTCCGGTCTGATCCAGATGATTGGTTGGCTCATCCAGTATCAGATAGGCATCCGGCAAACGCGCTAGTTTCAACAGGTGCAAACGGGTACGCTGACCACCACTCAAGGCGCTGACCGGTGCATCCAGCAGGTCAGCTCCCAACTGAAACTCGGCTAGCTCCACTTCCAGATCCTCTTGAAGTGTCCAGCGTTCTTCAAGAATCGAGAGGTCATCCACCTGGCCTTTACCACTCAGCAAACGCCGCAGGGCCTTTAGTGCAGCATCCACTTCCAGAAAAGCAGCAACACTTTGATGACCGTCTTGCTCTACAGTCTGTTGCGGTAAGAAGGCTACGGGCACCCTGCGTTCTATGCTGCCTTCCTGAGGCTTACGCACACCCGCCAGGCATTCAGCCAGAAGGGTTTTGCCCACACCATTAAGACCGATCAAAGCCACTGGCTCTGAGGTCAAGTAAACATCAAGTGCAGCAAAAACAGGGGAATAGGGTTCAAAAGCAAGGGTCAACCCCCTTGCGGAAATGCAGAAATCTGCCATAAACAACACCTCTGTAACACCAAAAAAGAAAGGGGTTCAGAGTGCTGAAATCATTGGCATAACTCCTGATTGAAGAAAAGTCTTGATGACGAAAAAGAAGCCTAGCAAAGCAACGCAGGAATCGCAATCAAGTCAAAGAACCATAAAAGTGGCGATCAAACTGGCCTTGTAAAGCACTCGCGGGCTTTTTCGGCTTTCTCCCGAAAAACACAGCCTCTTGCGTGATCATTGATCAAACCCATGGCCTGCATAAAGGCATAAACAGTTGTGGGGCCAACGAACTTCCAGCCTTGCTTTTTCAAGGCTTTGGAGAGAGCAATGGATTCCGGTGAAGTGGAAGCGGTTTGAGGTTCCGGCACCTTTTCGGCTTCAGGTTCATAGCTCCAAAAAAAAGCGGCCAGGGAGCCTTCCTGCGAGACCAGTTCCTGGGCTTGTCTGGCATTGTTAATCACGGCCTCGATTTTGCCACGGTGGCGAACAATTCCCTTATCCTGCAGCAAGCGTTCAACATCGGTTTCATCGAATTCAGCCATACGATTAAAATCAAAGCCTGCAAAAGCCGCTCGAAAGTTATCTCTTTTGGCCAGAATCGTGCGCCAGCTTAAGCCCGACTGAAAGCTTTCCAGACACAGCTTTTCAAACAAGCGCACATCATCGGTAACAGGGTAACCCCATTCGTTATCATGGTAGTCAAAGAACTCAGGAATACTGCCACACCAGCCGCAGCGAGGTTCGCCATCAGGGCCCTTTACGGTCATGTTTAAATCCCTCCCCAGCAGGCATAGCGGCCATTACACTGCTGATACCAGCTAGTGAACTGTTTGGCAGGGAGGGGCCTGGACATCAGGTAACCTTGTGCATAATCACATTGCAAATCTGCCAAAAAGTCATAAACCTCCAGGGTTTCCACGCCTTCAGCTATCGCTTCAATACCCATCTTATGGGCCAGGGTAATGGCTGCTTCCAGAATATGCGCAGCCCCTTTATCCTCGGGAAGGCGGCGCACAAAGCATTGGTCGATCTTGAGCAGGGAGATGGGTAAGCGGTGCAGGTATTGCAAGGAGGAATAGCCGGTTCCAAAGTCATCAATGGAAATAATGATTTTAAGATCATTCAGCTTGGCCAGCTCATCCAGCGTATGCTCCATATCCATCATCAAAGCGCCTTCAGTAACTTCCAGCTCCAGAGTTTCACCCTTTAATCCATAGTGGTCCAGTATTTCGCACACTTTGTCAGAAAAGCCCGGTTGCAGCAGGTTGCGGGTGGAAATATTAACGGCAATGGGCAGGTGAATACCCTGTTCTTGCCAAGCCAATTGTTGTTGCATGGCCTGATCCAGAGCAAACCCGGTGATTCGGTTGATCAAAGTGCTCTGCTCGGCACGGGGAATAAAAGCCCCTGGCGGTATATTGCCTCGGGTTGGGTGCTGCCAGCGCATCAGGGCTTCAACACTGTGCACCTGACTGCTGGGAATATGAATTTTGGGTTGATAATGCATGGACACCTGACCCAGACGCATAGCACTTTTCAGCTCACCCAGAAGCGCAACATTGTCGTGGGCTGCAGAAAGAAGCTTGGGAGTATAAATTACACTTTCCTGGACCTTCTCCTGAGCAGCTACCAACGCAGTTTCTGCACGTTGGAGGTAGGTTTCTGACGTCTCATCCAGTTGCTCCAACTGCACGCAGCCCATCCGGGTATCCAGGTGTACAGAAATGTTTTTATACTTGAAGGGTTC
>Ga0136591_1000049_pt1 | contig 54854 bp, 63 predicted proteins | sample AntRauMFilla3767_FD_104929 | JGI IMG/M metagenome (GOLD analysis project Ga0136591, IMG submission 104929) | Saline lake microbial communities from Rauer Islands, Antarctica - Metagenome Filla 3 #767 | ecosystem: Environmental > Aquatic > Non-marine Saline and Alkaline > Saline | place...
CCCGAAGTGAGTGAATAGTTTCACTCACGGCAGGGATTCGAAGAGATGGAGTTTATCGCACGAGCGAAGCGAAGTACGATACGACATCTGTACCGTTCCTGTAAGGAAAGAAATTCCCTGTCGAGTAGTAAAGGGTTTGAGGCTTACTTATCAATATGTAATTTAGCACTCGTCAAAAATTTTGGAATACTTGCTATACTCAAAGTATGAAAATGTATTTTATAAGTGGTGTTTCAGGAGTAGGAAAAACTTCTTCTATGGAAATCTTGAAAAGAGATTTGCCAGATCAGTATTTTGTTAAAGATTTTGATGCAAGAGGGGTGCCCAAAGGTGGTGGTCGGCAATGGCGTTTAGACGAAACAAAATACTGGATCCTAGAAGGGAAGCGGGTTGCTATAGATGGAAAAACACTTGTCGTCTGTGGGTTGGCTAATCCAGAAGAACTGGCTGTAATGGGGGAGACAAAAGAGATTGACGTAAAAATAATTCTTCTAGACGCACCAGGAGAGGTGATCGCACAGCGGTTGAACAAGAGAAATTCTAATACGGAGGTTAAAGCCGGATTAGCTCAAGCAGTTGAGTCAGTTGATGCGTTTATTACAGGCAGCAGTGATTTTGCTCCTATTTTGAGAAATATTTGTATCGCTGCAAAGGTTCCTGTAATAAATACGGCAGAGTTAACTCCTGAAGAGGTGGTAGCAGAAATCAAGAAGTTTCTGTGATAAAAGCTCTAACATCGTCCCAGACAGTCAGCTATCAAACTATTTGCTATACTCTCACTATGAATCAAGAAGATTTTGAGGGTACAGAAATATACAATCCAAATAATATTGGTGAACTACTTAGCTTGTCAAAAGATATAGAAACTTTTTCTGACAAAGTATACAGAAGTGTAAGAGACAGGGCTGCGATCGAAGATTTGATTGCGAGTGGTGTAGTCAGAAATAAACAATCAGCAGGCGTAGGAGGGAAAAGTCGTTGGGGAGATAAGGTGTTCTGGAGTAGAGGTGAAGAAGACAAGTATCATAATCTGCAACAAGATGGTTACGTCATTGAAGCTCCATACAGTATAGCTAATCAAAGACAGGTCACTATCGATGACATTTCAGCCGTCTATCATCGTGGTGAAGACGGTGAAATTATAGAGATTTTGGATGACGTATTGAGTCGTAGCCTTAAATAAAATTCGAACATCGTCCCGCCATTTGGTTGCATTGTTGTATAATTATAAATATGAAGAATAAAAAAGCATTTCGCATTGTATTGGTTATTACTTTAGCGATGGTCTTGCTCTGGGCTTACTTAATGCTCACAAGTGACCCAAGCGCTTATATTTAAAGTAAGTCTGAACTCAGTACCATACGGCCAACAATCAAATTTTTTGACATAAATACAATAATATTGTATTTTTCCTACATACGTTCTTAATGTGAAGGAGAGTCGTTATGCTTGGAACATATTTGGTAAATTGGTCTGGCCAGCCTATCCCTGCTCCAGAGATGATGGTTATGCGGAGAGTTGCAGTTGAGATGCGCACTATACATGGAGTAAAAGAGGTTGAGTTTACACATGACATCTGTGCCGGCATTTGCACTTACCAAAAAACAGCAATTTTTGGTGCCGTAGGCGGATTGTTTTTCCTCGGAGATTTTGGTTCAAGAAATAACCAGCCAAATACTGTAAACTTTTTTATCCCTCGTATGCGCTGAATATGCGCCGGACGCCCGGAATGATCGTAGGCCAATCAATGCGTTTGGTGGGTGACAAGTGGGTTTCAGAAGACTACCCCGAAGACATCGAAGATTCTGTTGCAAAGGGTGCTGGTAAACTTAAGCTTACCGTTAGAATTGAAGAGTAAAATCCCCACCCTTTATCAAAGTGAGCCGCCCTACTGTAAGGGCGGCTTTTTTATATACAAGTTCGAACATCGTCCTGAACAGTCAACGAAGTATTGCAGCACACCTGAAGTTACAGAGCAGTCCGTTTGTCTTTGAATACAGTAACAGTCGACATACTTAATGTTGTCAAGATAGATGCCAGATGCTGTGTGGTATATAGAAAAAGCCCGTGCTGACTAAGCAGCACGGACTACCGGTGGTAGAAGGGTTATTAAGCTGACTTTTCCCTAGGAGAGTCCTAGGCGAAGCTTACACATTACATCGTGGGTGGGCTCAATTTATTTTTGCGCCAAAAAGCTCGAGCGTTACCCTAGACACCCAGTTTTAGATTTAGAAAATGAAAAGCCACTCGCCAGAGAGTCAAATGGCTCTCCATCAAGCGGCTTTAGGTGGTTCCAACATTCACAATGATTTGGCTTTTGATATGCGCCGGACGAATTTCGCACGCAAAGAACCCCAAGCTCTTTTTGGTGAGGTCACGGACAGCTTCCTCCCACTCTTGTTTGTCGGTGTATGCCACGTAGGTGATATGGTGTTCCGTGTGTTCGGGGTATCCGTGCCCAGGGCTGGTTCTGGAACGTTCGTCTCCGGGGATGGACGTTGACGTGCCTGTGAATATTGCCCAATGCACACAATTCGGTGCATCGCCGGGACACGTCACATTTGTTTTGATCATCAGTTTACCTTTCTATGTTCGTTACTATTTTTATTATATAATCTTAATTTAAAAAAAGTCAATTAATTTACGATATAAAACGAGTGTTTGAACGTCTTCTCATGCCGTCAGTTATCGTTCTTCTAATATACTAAGTCGGATGAGTGACTCTATAAACTTTGTTGAAAATCGTTTTTATTATCTTTCTCCTTTCTCTGCCCACACTGTTTTTAGTTTTGGGAGAGGTTTTTCTTACTGTCGAGCATGCGTACCAAGCATCCAGAATTACGTCTGGTCCAGAACGTGAATTGGTCAAATAGCGCTTCAAGTCCACTTGATGCTTGGCGAGAAGGATAGAAATACAAGAATGATCTGGCACTACAAATAAAGAATTTTAATAAGGATGCTGTGATGGAAGAGCTATTTAGGGCCAAATTGGAACAGCACCCAGATATTCCTGTGATTTTAAAAGAATCTGGCAATAGAGAACTGCTCAAGGTCTACGATACTGATTATTACTGGGGGACTGGTAAGGACGATTCTGGAGAAAACAAAATGAGTAAATTGTGGATGAAACTACGAGCTGAATTGATTGATTAGAAAAGTTCTAGAACTGTGAACACATCATCAGTGTATGTTGACATATACTTTTTATAACGTATAGTATAAGTAGACTCATCTTGAAAGGAAAACTCATGCTGGGAAAGTGTGTGAAAACACTTGGACGCTTTGGCATATACGTTGTTGGACAAATCACGTACTGGCTGGCGGCTGTCTTTGGTCTTATATTCTACATCCCATTATTTAAAATGTTGATTGTGGAATTGGAAGAACGTCCGGACCTCGGTCGCGCAGCTGCAGTATTTTTCGGATTGTTCCTGTTCTTTGCTGCAATTCATTGCGTATGGATGTGGTTTTTTTATAAGATCAATATACTGAGTGAAATATTCCAGTCGCAAGAGTAGAGCAGAGGCTCGCAGAAACAAGTCCGTCGATTTGTTTCGGCGGGCTGTTTTGTATTGTAAAAATTCTAATTTCGTACCTCATGAAGCCGTTTTGTGTGAAGTATGTTTTAAGCTCTGGATTGAGAGTCGTCAAGGATTTTAGAACTTTGGTATACTTTTATCATGGAAGATACGAACACATCTGAAAAACGTGCAGGAGAAATCAGGGCACTAAAAGCACTTGCTGATCGGGAGATAAAAAGAATCAAACAAATGCCTCAGCCAGTAGTGCGGGTATGTGGGCCATTGACCTGCGATGGTCCAACCGGATACGACAGAAATGCCAATCGACTGGCTGAGGCAGAACGAATTCTTCAATCCCGTGGCATGACAGTGTGGACGTTTGGAGAGGCAGAAGCAGAAATTTTTGGTAATGACTATGATCATGGAAATATATTTACCTATTTTCATAAGCCAATTCTCGAATCAGGACTCATTACAGAAGCCTACTTTTTGCCACGTTGGGATGAGTCAAATGGAGCTACTTTAGAGCGTGATATTGCTGCTGAAGCGAAAGTCACGATTCAGGAGTTTCTTGAAGAATGGTTTTGAGTCTACGTATAAAAGAATCACCGCTTTAATGCATGCATTAAAGCGGTGATTCTTTTAAAACAGAGCCTCTTCTTTTGTCCCTAATAAATTTCAGCTTTAGCAGGTGGGTACGCTTGTCGCATTGTCACATAAGTCTGAATTTTGAGATTAGAAATTTGCTATACTTTCAGGATGGTAAAAGCGTTATTTTTTGATATTCATGAAGTCATCACTCACGGTGAATTTCGTTTAGCGTACAAAACCTTTGCAGACAAGGTCGGTATTTCGGATCAGCTCGTAGCGGACTACCATCAGGAGAATATCTCCAGCTTACTGACCGGGTCCTTGAGTTTTGAGCATATGCTTTTGGCGCTTGGGCTTGATACCAGGATGGATGTTCCTCAAATGATGAAAGAATGGGAATCAGCCATTATCTCAGTGATGACGGTCGATGAAAACATGATCACGTTACTCACACAACTAAAAGAACAATATGTGCTAGCGGCCCTTACCAATCTCACAGAAACTCGTCTTCTTCCTGATATTGCGTTACATATTTATAACTACTTTGATTACCAAATATTATCTTATAAAGAAGGGGTAAGAAAACCAGACGTTGCATTTTTTGAGCGAGCGCTAGAGAAAACCGGCTTTCTTGCGCAAGAGGTTATTTTTATAGATGATCAAGTGAAAAATGTGGCTGCCGCCGAGAGTGTTGGAATACAGCCAATTCTATTTACCGATTATGACACTTTAATCAAGTCACTACACAAACACGGAGTTGTTGTTTGAAAATTCCTAACTTTGTATCAAATGGTCGATTTGTATTGACATATATACTTTATAATGTTATTATAAGAAAAGTATTCACAGTGGAAATGGAAAGGATGGTCCGATGACCTTTTTCTCACGAAAAAACCTTAAGAAGCTGGTGGTGGTGTGTGGTGTTTTGGCTATACCTGTGACCAGCTACGCAGTCTATCTGCGGGTGGTCGGTGGTATGGATCCCCGTTTATTCTTCGTGGTGTTGGCTGGCTGCGTGAGCGTTATGATTTTCGCGCTTCGGTGCCAACTCGAGAAAGGTAAAGGGTAGTTCATGATTATTCTCGATAAAGCGAATATGTTGCTCTACATAGAGCCAGTCAATCCACCAGACCACCAGCCGCTGCGTGATGAGCTTAGCCAACGAATGGTTGCAGCATGGCGGCGGAGGGTGTCTCCCTTGAGTGGATATCGAGGTGTCCACTCATGTGCTTGCGGAGCGCAGAGTGACAACATGGACCATGTTGTTCATGGAGCGGACGGTCAAGCGTTCACTACCAATTCGCTGTGCGTTCATTACTTGATGTTTCACCGTGCTGAAGTACCTGACAGCGAGCTTGAAAAAGTTCGATTGCTTCCTCCTTCGAGCTGAAAAACCTGAGCTCACCTGCAATTAGCGGGTGAGCTCATTACTTTATAGAAGATCGAGTCACTACACAAACACTGAGTTGTTGCTTGAAAGGCTGCAAACGTGCACACATTACTAGTATCTATCGTATTTCTGTTTAACATATCCTTCACAAGCTTTTGATGTTCAATGTTTTAATCAGCATTGGTACCTCGCTGACGCCCTGATATATTGAGCATAGATATGTCAAACCAATATTTGTTGACAATTTTTAATATTTTTGTAACTTGATTTAGTAGTAGGCAAGTGGAGGAGTAGAAAATGAAACTCTGCCGTATCGTATCAAAAGTAATCGAAACTCAGGAGGTTGTATATGGGTCATATGTCTTCACTCAGGCAGAAGCTGCTAAATGGGTGAGCTACTTATCAGATCAGACGGGTCAACACCCCGTAGTCAGATGGGTTGAGTGTATAACCCAGGCAGTCTCCTGACCAAACGAGCTCACTCAAAAGCGGTTGAGCTCGTTTTTTATAATCGTAATATGTGCACATCTCGTACCCGCTGATATACTAATAAAATCATGTTTGAGAAATTTTTAGGGAGAAAGAATAATCCCGAAGTAAGAGCGGTCAATGATGAGCGTTTTGCTGCTGCAGATAAAAAATGGTGGTCAGAAATAATCAATGACCCAGAGTTTCAAGACTGGTTTTCTCATTCTGTGGTAGTTGATGAACAGGGTGTGCCGGCTCCGGTGTACCATGGGACTCGCGGCACCAGAGATCCCTGGGATATCTACAAGAAAATAGATACGTCTGAATGGGGAGCTCACTTTGGAACGGCGGCAGCTGCGAACGACCGACTCTCACAGACGTTTGAATTAGAGTACAGAAAGAGATTTGAAGCTGAAAGTGAGCGTGAGAAGTTTGGGTTTGATCGTTATGTGATAGAACACGACACCACATTGTCCGATGAAGAACGCACTAGGCAACTAGATGAATTGGATGAGGAGGAATCCCCAGAGAACATGGAAAGATACCGACAAGAAAAACGAGAGCAATTGAATTCAGGGCTCGCCGGTGGCGAAAGAATCTATCCGGCTTTTTTGAACATTCAAAATCCATTGCGAATGAGTGACCCCGGAGCAGTGTATGCACTGAGCTTGGAAAGAATCCTGTATGATCTCAAAACAAATTTCTTGACCAAAAGACAGTTTGCAGAGATTCATGACGTCCCAGATGTATATGAGCTGAGAAATAAACTGATTGGATTGGGCTTTGATGGAGTTGTGTACACAAACAAAAGGGAAGGCTTAACCAATGGCAAACCAGTATACGATTCCTATATTCCACTGGTAGGCAAAGCACAAATCTGGCCTGCGTTTGCCGACGAGCCGCTGGGATAAAAACGTTTAAATATTGTGCGATAGTACAGGAATATATTCTGTACGCCGGTTTCGTATGCGAGTGAGTTTGAAGTACATTTTTTGTCCTTACCTGTAGCTGGGGATAACTCAGTTGTTATTATTTGAAAAGGGAGTATTATCTTAATTAGTTCACCTCGTACATTTCCAAACCTTACTTTGACAGTATAGTACTGTCACCCACAAACCCATTCCTTCCTTTCTTTTTCTCTTCCTTCATCCGCATCATGAAAAACAAAGTCTCCGGATGGGTTTTTTCTATTTGTTTTTAATTTACCAAACACAAATTGTTGTTTTAATACTTAATATTTTGCTATACTTAGAGCATGCAAAATAAACTCATACTTTAAATGGTCCTGCAGGTATCGGAAAGACCACTATCGCTCGACGATATGCCGAGGAACATCCACTAAGCCTCAGATTAGAAGGGGATTCAATCATCAATATGATTGGTGATTGGAGAAATAATCAAGAAGATGCTCGAGTATTAAAGTTGGCACATATACTGTCAATGATTAAGGTTCATTTACTCTCAGGATATGACGTAGTGTTGCCGTACTTAGTGACTGACAGTACGCATGTGGAAAAGTTTGCAGCAGTATCTGCTGAGTGTCACGCTGATTTTAAGGAGTTGCTCTTAAATACAGAAAAAGAAGTTGCGGTCCGTAAGTTGTTGCAGCGGGGCTCATGGGGAGAGGAGGGATTGCCTCCGGTAACTCAAGAACACACAGAAAGAATTGAGGGCCTGTATGATTTAATGATTACTGAGTTTGAAAAGAGACCAAATATGCGAGCTTTGAAATATCAAGAAGATGATATTGAAGCGACCTACAGTAATTTTTTACAAATGATTGTGAAATAAGTTACTCTGATCGGGTCATAGAATGTGGTCCAAACAAGAAGACAGGCCGTCTGGGACGGCCTGTTGTTATGGCTTTTTTGGGCGCGTAACGGTGGCACAATCTTTCGTGTAGTAGGCAAGTATCCACGGCCCAGTTGGTTCTCCAGGTGGCTTTTTTATCATACCGAATAGTTGCCGACAAGATGTGCAATACAATTTCAGCGGAGGGCCGCCTGGGTTTGATTTTTGGTCAGTCAGGTCGGAAAGACGCAGATTTGGCAACAGATGTCCGAATCTGCGTACGTGCTGGTAGACTGCAGCTATATCATTTGCGTGCACTGTTTGTATCGGAGTACTGGGTGCTGCTGGTTTCATTTGATAACCCCTCCATTTCTAAAACGCAGAGTAGCAGACTGCATGTACTTTGCAAGATAGCGCTTGATTTCTCCATTCATATCCTAGAAAAAGTCAAATAAGCAGGATGTGATTTCAGACAGGTGTGTAAGTAGCTAATCCCGCCAAATCTAGTAGATTTGGCGGGATTAGGGTGTAATTAGAAGTTTGTACGGCTCAAAGGAGAGGTGGAGAGTTGGTACTGACGTGATTCTTCGATAGTAGGCCAGCACAAGTAAGTGCCTCCATATCTCACTGTTTATTCTAGTATTCCTAGTTCTTTCAGTGCTTGGACATGGATGTGGTTGGTAGGGTCGTATTTCCCGGCCAACCAGCCGGGATGAATGAGTGCCTCAGAATCAAGCATTTTCCACATGCGCCGGTTTCCTTCGAAGTAAATGATGTCGCGGGTGTAGACCGCACCAACCGTATTGCCGGTGGAGCCTCGATAGACACGTAGCGCACGATTCCAGGCTTGGTCCGTAGCCGTCATCTTGAGCTCATCGAGTTCGTAAAAGCCTTCCGTCTCCAGCTGTTTGTCAGCGATGGATAAGATAAAATACGCATTTAGCACGGTGTAGAGTTCTGAGAACGGTAGCGGGTTACCAAGGGTGCCCATAGCGGCTCCGATACTGAAATACCCGATTTCACCTGAGTACTGACTCGTGCCGGTGATGAGTTGTTCCGCTAAGGTCGCGATACCTTCTTCGGCTCGCAGATAATCATCAAGGCCAATGCCCAGCAGAGCCAAAGGGCTCGCATCGCCATTTTCTCGACGGATTACGTGTACCCCCACTTCGTGCATCAGGAGTGCTTGCAGTGATACTTTTGTCAGAGCCCGTTTTCGTAGTGACAAATCGCTATCGTGGGGGATACTGATTACCTTGGTAGTTTGATTGACTCCAAAAGACGTGCGAGCGCCTGGGTGGTCGATCTGGACTGTCCAATTATTAATCTCCTGCTCCTCAAGATAATCAAAAAACATCCGATAAATTTTCTCTGCCGAGTCTACTTCGTAGTCGTGAGGAATATAGATACCGTTATACATAGGGAGGTGGTAGATGCCGATGTGTTCTGGTTGTTGCAGAGTTTGGAAATATTCCTTCCATACTGCATATGCTCTGTGGAGCGTCTTGCGTTTTGGATCTACCTTTGCAATCAGTGAATTGAATCGGTTGTTGATTTGTTGTACGACTACCCAAAAAAGTTTTGGATCAGGAGTGCCATAGAGACTGCTGCTCGCTGCGTGGAAAGCGTCGTCGTCATGTGAGGTCGTTGCTGCGAGGATGTCAATAATTTTTTGCTGTTCGGCAAATTTTGCTTGGTACAAACCAGTGACGACAGGATGGGCGTGGCTCACCTCGATTTGCTTTTGAATTTCATCGAGTTCGGCTTGCTGCACACCCAGGCTTAACTCTTTTGCTACCGGATACTCAAAATCGACTCGCCCAGTATTGTAAAACCGCTGCTTTTGCGCTCTGGGATCTAATGGAGCGAGGTAGTGATACTCCTCGTGAATGAGCTTTTGTAAGGCGGGTAAAAACTCCTGATCAATTTTATTCTGTTGTGATAGAGGAGTATTCATACGCAATCATTAGGAGCAAACTTCTTCGAAGTAATCTGCAGTGAGTCCAATGACATCAACACCAGAAGCTATCTCGTCAGTATTGCCCCATCCAGGATTGAGGTGAATTTCCGTAAAATAGAACGTATCAGTTTCTTTATTGAGCATAAAATCAGCTACAAAAATCTCGAAGTCAAAGCACGTGTACGTTTTTGTTGCGAGTTCGGTTAATACATCTAGATAGCGCGGGTCTGCGGTCAGCATCTCACCACCTTGTGCCTCATTACTTCGAAAGTCACCTTCAGGTGGCGCTTTTTTCCAGATGCACACCGCTTTGCCGTTCATGACATGCACTCTGTATTCAAAATCATGCGGAACAAATTCTTGAAATAATAACTGCTTGTTTGGATACAGATTGGTGATTGTGGTGAAATCTGCTTCATCGCGTATCAAATGTACGCCTGTACCATTGGTACCTAGGTCTGTTTTGATCACAAACGGTAGACCCAACTGACTATGAAGGGTTGAAAAATTCTCTGCAGTATAGACTGACCTTGGGATTGCTAAACCACCTAGTTCTGCTTGTTGGGATTCATATGTTTTTGAGTGAGCAAACGGGTGCTTAGTGTAATGAAGATTTACGGCTTGTACTCGGTGTGTATGTAAAAAAGCTTCGAGTGCAACGATTTTGTCGTAATTGGCTTCAGGTTGTAAGCCTGAACGGTAATAGACCACATCATATTGCTTCAAGGTCTGAATTTCTGGCTGATTGATAAAATCTTCTGGTGCCACAGTAGACAGATCGATAATATCGACAGTGTGACCGCGAGCTCGTAGCGTTGGAGCCAATTGTTCGGCTATGGTTGGACTGGCGAGTTGGGAGAAGATAGCGATTTTGAGTTGTTTCATACCGGTACTTTAGCATAATTTACAAAAAGTGCAGAAAAACCACCAAGTTTGCTGTAAATGATGTTGCGTGGAAATAGTAGGCGTGAGCACAGTAAAATAGCAGTATGGGAATAAGGGAGACGAAAATAACACACGAAAGAATAGTGGTAGCGTATCTCGATACAAGTACGTGATGGCGCAATAAACAGAACCTCCTATCATTTGATAGGAGGTTCTGTTGACGGACTCGCTCTAGTCGACTGCGCGTTGCTGCCCAACAATTACTGCGTATTCTTTGAGTTGACTCATAAGTTGTGTGTAGTAATCCGTCCCAGCTGCTGCGACGTCTTTGAAGTGTTCATCTTCCATTTTTTCTGCTGCGCCAGCAATGAGCTGCCAGTGTACGATAGCGCCGCCCACAAAAAAGCTCATCCATTCGAGTACTTCTGCGGTATCGTCCCAGTCATCACCGACATAGGTTTCACCCATACTGGTGATTTTATTACTAGTTTTTTCAGATTTAGTGACCACTATTTCTTTCATACCTACCGACTCCGCGATGGTCTCTAGCTCAGCTTTTTGGGCTTGAGCGGTATCAGTTACTGTGCCTGCATAGCCACTGAGTAGGGTACTCATGACTTCTTCGTTGAGAGTAAAGGTGTGTTCCAACACGTGTGCAAATGCATGGGCCTCACCTACTTTTTTAGCAATTTTTTCTGTCATATTCATATGTACTAATTGTAACAAATGCCAGGGGGTGCGCAAATAGTCAGCTCTGTGTGCTGTAGACTGGCAGTATTAGTGTAATAAACTACGAGGTTACTTATTTGCTCTTTAACTGGCCAATACCAGCAACCTACGAGGAATCTGCCCGTGGGAATTTTAAGGCGGTGCGTGCGCACAAGGACGTTTGACGCGCACACTGCAAGACAGTAGGCTATACGAAATGAATACTCAGCTTCACTATGATGTGGTAGTTATCGGAGGTGGTCCAGCGGGAATGATGGCAGCATCAAAAGCAGCTGTGCGCGGAGCCAAGGTTATTTTGCTAGAAAAAAATCCGATGCTGGGGAAAAAGCTACTCATTACGGGTGGCGGTCGTTGTAATGTCACAAACAACAAGCCAGTTGTACGAGAAATGCTGAGCCAGTATAAGTCAGAAGGGAAGTTTTTGTTCTCGACGTTTATGCAGCATGGGGTACAAGAATCCATTGATTGGTTTACAGACCGATCAGTACCGCTCAAAGAAGAAAATGAAGGGCGTTTGTTTCCGACAACTGAACGTGCGCAGACTATTCGCGATGCGCTAGCAACAGAGTTAGCCAAGCTGCAGGTGGTTGTACACAACACAGCCCCTGTGACAGCGATGGAGAAGACCGACACCGGGTTTGAAGTCAGTCTGTTTAGTGGCGAAAAAATCTACGGACGTACCTGCATATTGGCGACGGGCGGCGCAGCCAGGCCAGAAACCGGCTCTACTGGTGAGGGGTTTGAGTGGCTCAAAAAGTTTGGGCATACGGTGGTAGAAAATACCTTTGCGTTGGTGCCGATTACACTACAGACTACTTGGACTAAGAAACTCAGCGGCGTCACCTTGCCAGAGTGCAAAATCACCCTCCTGGCAGATGGTCTAAAGCACAGTGCAGTGAAAGGCAAAATACTCTTTACTCACGTTGGGGTGACTGGTCCGACAATTTTAAATATGAGTAAAACAGTCGGAGAGTTACTCTCGTACGGCCCTGTGACACTCCTGATTGATGTGTTTCCGGGGATTGATTCAGCCGAAATGAACACAATGATACAGACGGTACTACGGAAAAACAACAATAAAAAAGTCCGCAATGCACTGGCAGACTTAGTTCCGACGGCGGTAGCAAAAGAGCTGCTCATATTGTGTGAGATAGACGGAGAAACGCAATGCAATAGTGTTACCAAAGCGCAGAGAGTTCGCCTCATTGCTTTACTAAAAGCTATCCCGCTAGAGGTAAAGGGTCTTTTAGGAAAAGATAAGGCCGTGGTGTCCTCTGGTGGAGTAGCGTTAGAAGAGATAGATTTTAAAACAATGGAATCAAAGCTTATTTCAGGTTTGTATATAGTGGGGGATGTGCTCAATATAAACCGGCCATCAGGTGGATACAGTCTACAGCTATGCTGGAGCACTGGGGCGGTAGCTGGTGTAGCGGCGGCACATTCTCAGCTACAAAACAAATCATGAGCATTTTTGGACGACTATAAAAATAATAAAATGAACAAAACAAATGATTTCAGGGAAACACTCTATCAATCTTGATAGTGATGGTTGGTGCTTTTGGGCTGTTTCTGTTTTCTTTACTACTCGGTGTGAGTTGTGTTATTGCACTCGACAGCACATTCCAGGTGTTCCATACATAAATGAAACAGTCAGTGAATCAGCCGAATTGCTATGCGAATTTTGCTTGAAAAATCAACTGCTATCAAGGCGCGATTTTTGGAGACAGGATACGTACGTATTGCTTTTCCGCACAACATTTTTGGTGTCAGAGCAACCCCCCTCTCGGGGCAATAAATAGAGGTATTCTCTCTTGTAAAAAGAATACCGGTTTTTTTGTTGAACATATCTGAAAAACGGCCATTATTGTAAGACGTAGAGTAAATTGGTTATTGATGCATAGCAAGTGAAAAAAATTTATTAATAATTCTATTAATAGTAATAAACAAATAAATTATCTTGCGCTTTGTACTGGGCACGCTCGTGTTCTCATCCTGGTACTGATATTGATCAAAATAATCAGACAAGAAATGTGGCTCCTCCACTTAATAAATATACTCAGCGCATCTACCAATACTCAGTTGGTCGATGAGTTTACTAACAAAAATGATATATGTTTTTTGATCGATATGACGCTGGTCACCAGTTGTCTCAAAAATTACAAAAGTACTTCAAGACCGATTCAATTATCTACGCTATTCCCCCAGGGGGAGTGCTTACTGGCTTTGCAGTTGCTGAAGATTTGCAATTACCAATGGAGCTCGTAATTTCTCACCGAGTTCCCCACCCAATACACAAGAACACATCTGTTTGCGTAGTGACGGAAGGAGGGGAGCGTATTTGTGATGAGGTAGGAGTGTGTGGGGTTGATTTGCAGTGGATTGAGCACACAGCCATCATTGAACACGGAAATATTTTACGCGAACGATTGCATTACATGAAAGATAATCATGTAGTGTCTGCTCAAGGGAAAACAGCTATTATCATTGATGATGGGATTTTGACTGGACTCACTATCCGGGCGGCTGTATTGACAATTAAGCACCAAAATCCAGATAAAATTATTATTGCTTCGACTGTCACCTCTCATCGAGTCGCCAGTGAATTGCGTAGTTTGGTCGACGAGTTGGTACTCCTCAAAGAGATTAGTACTCCAGTGCGGCCAGTAGATTCTTACTATATCAATTTCCCGACCGTCTATCTGAGGGATGTGAAGCACTGTCTTGAGCAGTCAAAAGTGGTGAGAAATAAAGCCCTCCGTAAAGATTATCAGGCTAACTATTCTTCTGTATGATTACAAATATAATCCCTGGACCGGTATTTGCTCAAAATCCAGCCCTACGTAGACGCTTACAGCTTGATACATCTCCTAAGAAGATTTGTATCTGCCCAGGTTGTAGTGAAATGAATTTCAAAGGAATGTGGTATTTGCCGGATTCATATGTTGTTGATTTGATTGATGTAGAACGAGATGATGTAGAGATTTGCTATTGTCCGGCGTGTGTGATGAAAAACGCTGGAATATTTGAAGGAGAGCTAAATATCTTGCAAGTGCCACAGCATCTCAAAGAGCGTGTTGAGCGAGTCGTACTGCAAGAAGTTGCTGAGCTGAGTGCAGAAAATCCTCAACACCGTCTTTTGGATTTGTTCGATAATGAAGATAGTTATCGTCTGACCACCACCGCCGGACCGATGGTGCGTCGCCTGGGAGACAAAATCCTATCGTCATTTTGGACGTGCGATGTTGAATCAAAGTACTTTAGCTCACCCAATTTCTTGCAGCAGGTGAATGCAACCTTTAAAACAGCTGAGCACTTCTAATCTAAATAGTTATCAGAATGTTGCGGTAAGCGAGCGAGCTGTAAAATAAACGAGGAAATGCTACACTTTCAACTATCTATGATGAGTGCATTAAAACAACAGCTCCAATACAGTATTGTTCAGTTTCTACAAGAGAAAGGTATTTCCCATCCGGTGGTTGAATTGGACAGAGTAAGTGAGCAAAAATTTGGTGAATATAGCACCAATAGTGCGATGCGTTACGCCAAAGAGCTTAAGGTCGCACCCCTAGTGGTTGCTGAAGAATTAGTTGCGTATCTGCAAACCTTGGGCTTAGCAGAGATTGAGCGTATCGAATTTGTGCCTCCAGGGTTTGTGAACATCTATTTTAGTGAGCAGGTATTTATTGCTCACGTAGAAGATATATTGGCAAACGGTACTGAATTTGGACAGATTGCCACTCATCGCGGTGAAAAATGGGTGATTGAGCATACCTCACCCAACCCAAACAAGGCCATGCACTTAGGGCACTTGCGAAACAACTTGGTGGGTATGGGTTTGGTGAGTTTGTTGGATTTTGCCGGAGCGGAGGTAGTGTCTGATAATATCTATAATGACCGAGGAATTGCGATTGCCAAGGTGATGTATGGATTTTTGGTCCACAAAATGAAAGAAGATTCCATTACTGAACAAGTCGCCAATCCAGCGGCGTGGCTGCACGATAAAAATAGTTGGTATTCACCGCAGGAGCTGGGACAGAAGCCAGATATATTTATTACCGAATGCTATGTGCTGGCAGAACAAGACATGAAAAGCGTTGCAGCCGAGCCAGTCATCCGGCAGATGGTGGTTGACTGGGAGGCAGGGGATCATGCGGTCCACGAATTGTGGAAGCATATTTTAGATATCGCCTATCAAGGTATCGACCGTACGTTGGCACGGCTGGGCAGTCACTGGGACACAGTCTGGTATGAGCACGAGCACTATTTAAAAGGGAAAGAGTACGTGGCAGATGGCTTAGAGAAAGGCATATTTGAAAAAACACCAGATGGGGCAGTGGTCACTACACTTGAAGCTAATTACGGTATTCCAGACACGATAGTCCTCAAGCGTGATGGTACATCTTTGTATATTACTCAAGATTTGGCACTGACAGACATGAAAAAGAAAACCTACGGTGCAGATAAGCTCGTGTGGGTGGTGGGTCCAGAGCAGTCGCTGGCCTTTACGCAGCTCTTTGCGGTATGTGAACAGTTAGGTATTGGAAAGATTGAAGATTTTACACATGTTAGCTACGGCTACGTTGGACTGAAGGGTGAGGATGGAGGTTTCAAAAGAATGTCATCCCGAGCTGGGACGGTTGTGTTGATAGACGATGTGATAGGCGGAGTAAAAGAAACTATTTTGCAAAGGTTTGCCTCAGACGAGAAAGAGACCAACGAAGAAACGGCCGAAACATTGGCTCTTGGTGCGGTAAAGTTTGCTTTTTTGAAATCTGATCGGACTCAGGATATGACGTTCGACGTCGAGCAGTCAGTAGATATTCAGGGTGACTCAGGTATGTATGTGCTCTATACATTTGTACGTACTCAATCTATTTTGCGCAAAGCGGGTGCACGGACACAGGCCGAACTCACCCCCACCGAAGGAAAAATTGAGCACTCTTTAGTACGAAATTTATTGTATTTTGAAGATGTGATTAAAAAATCAGCTGATGATCTATCGGTACATCACATTGCGCAATATCTTCTTGAATTGAGCTCAGAGTTCAATAGTTGGTACGCAAAGGACGTAGTGCTTGATGGTTCGGTGTCTGAAGAGTACAAACTTGCTATTACGAAAGCAGTTGGAATCACTTTACAAAACGGCCTCCGTATCTTGGGTATCCAAACGGTAGACAAAATGTAGTCAAATTTTGCTATACTGTACCCATGAAAGAAGGAAGAATCATTGAGGTTCATCGAACGAATTTCATCGTAAAATCAGACGATAATGAATATACAGCTACTGTACGTGGTGCTTTTCATGATGAGGGAGAGTTTCCCAAGGTCGGTGATTATGTCTCGTACACACTTTTGAACGATGGTGGGGCAGTGATTGAGATGATTCGTCCACGTACGAGTGTGATCAAGCGCAAGTCAGTCGCTACCGACGAGGAACAAATCATGGTTGCGAATGTGAATCTCATTATCATCGTCATGGGGTTGGATGGGGACTATAACATGAGCCGATTAGAAAGATATCTGCTGTTGGCAAAACAAAGTGATATTCCAGCAGTGATAGTTTTAAATAAAACTGACACGACTACTCGGTTTGAAGAGCAGTTGCAAGAGGTAGAGGCTGTGGCAGGTCCAATCAGAGTAATCGCGACCTCTGCCATATCGGGTGAAGGTATGATTGTTATCAAAGAGTGCTTTACTCCCGAAACGACAGCAGTTTTGTTGGGGTCCTCGGGTGCGGGCAAATCTACTATTGCGAACTGGCTCTTAGGTGCAGATGTGCAGGTCGTGGCAGACACCAGATTTGATGATGGTAAGGGTCGGCATACCACCACTTCACGCCAGTTGTTTGAATTACCATTTGGCGGGTATCTGATTGATACGCCAGGAATGAGAGAATTGGGGGTTATGGAAGATGAGCATACAGCCGAAATGGGTGCGTTTCAAAAAATTGAAGCGCTGGCTACGGGTTGTAAATTTCGCAATTGTGATCATGAAAAAAGTGCCGGCTGTGCTGTGCTTGAAGCATTAGAATCAGGTGAACTCAGTGAGCGCGAATTTCAAAATTATCAAAAGATTGTTGCTGAGCGTGAGTTTTTGGCGAGTAAAGATTCGACCAACTCTGCTCGACATGAAGCGCAAAACCAAAAGCGAGAACAGCAAAAAAATGAGGCTGCTCGTCGCGCACGACTGAGTAGGGGAAAGTAATGCAGCAGTGTGGATTTAAGTTTGTCGGCCAAGACGTGTATACTGAGAAGTGAAATATTTTAACCAACCACAAGTAATACTTAATATGCAAGAAGAACAATCAACCTCACAGGCTCAGTCGTCGCATACTCAGGCGCCTATGGCTGCAGCAGCGCCACAAAGCACTCTTCTAAAAGATTTGATGATTCCGGTCTCTATTATACTAGCTGGCGTTTTTGTCGGAGCCGGTCTGTACTTTAGCGGCGGTACTGGAGGCGGTAGTAATGTGGCTGTAACCGGCGCCGGAGCAGAGCCGGCAGCACCTGCGGACAACACCGGAAAAGTGAATCCAATCTCCGCAGAAGATGATTACTTTAAGGGTGATATAGATGCGCCAATCAAGATTGTGGAATTCTCTGATTATGATTGTCCATTTTGTAGTCGATTTCACGATACGATGAATACGATAGTGGAAACCTATCCAGAAGAAGTCGTGTGGACGTATCGACACTTCCCAATCGAGCAACTACACCCGCAAGCACCTGCGGTGGCTATTGCCGCTGAGTGTGTAGGGGAGCTAGGAGGAAATGAAGCATTCTGGACGTTTAGTGATGGATATTTTGCAGCCCGTGGAGCCCAAGATGGAACTCCACACGATGTGCTTATTCCCCGGTTAGCCCTAGAATCAGGTGTTGAACAGGGAGCGTTTGCAACTTGTTTTGATAGTGGTGACATGAATGAACGTGTGCAAGCTGATATGACCAACGCTACTGAGACAGGTGGACGAGGCACGCCATGGAGTATTTTAATTGGACCATCTGGGAAGACGTATCCAATTAATGGATCGTTACCAGTAAGCGCAATTGAGCAGCTGATTGAACTGGCTCAAGCCGAAGCATAGTCATACACTCACCATGATGGTATTTAGTGTCTTGCAAAGAGTATTTACTGAGGCACGTTATACGCAAATAGCCGCACTTTTAGCTGTTGTTGCTCTGAGTACGGCTATTTTGATTCCAAATACAGCGATTATTGTCCAGGTGTTTCAGTCTACTGAGATAAGCCTGGTGGCAAAATTTGCCTTCTTGGGTAGGATGTACGGTATCTTATTTACTAACTTTACGATTTTTGCTGCCTTGTACACCGTCGTTATTTCCATCTTATTTGGCATTAACAGTTCGCTGCTGGTCTACTATATTCGCCGGAGGCAAACGAATGTATCAAATACCAGCGGACATACCGCAGGAGTATTTGGAGTAGTGAGCGGACTGTTTGGAGTTGGGTGTGCTGCGTGTGGTTCGGTCATCGTCTCTGGGTTGCTGGCGCTCGTAGGAGCTGGTGGTCTACTAGCGCTGCTGCCCCTCCATGGAGCAGAATTTGGAGTTTTGGGGGTCATGTTGTTGTCGTATTCTGTTTATCAATTAAGTAAAAGAATCAGCGATCCATTGGTGTGCGTTTGATGTCACATTATCTTCCTCTGCCGTATATTTCTTTGAGTTGCGTTACGTGTTGTTCATAGTCCACGGAACAGTAGTAGTCTGCATTGGGTCCGTGAAAATAATATAAGCAGTTTGTGTCTACTGGATTTAACGCCGCTAACACCGCTTCTGCCGAGGGATTTGCAATCGGTCCAGGCGGCAGACCGGTATTTTGGTATGAATTAAATTCAGAGTCGAGAAATTTATCAGGTGGTCTGACCGCAGGCCACCATTTTGGTTCAGTAGGGTTGTTGGCTTTGACGTATTGGAGTGTGGCATCAAGCTGGAGGGGCATATCAATGAAGAGACGGTTCCATATGACCCCTGCTACTTCACGTTGATTTTGAAAATCACTGGCTTCGCGCTCAAGTAGTGACGCGATAATTAGTGCATCTTCAAGGGGTACTTGATTGGATACTGTCTCAGGATACCGCAGGGTGACTTCTTGAGTAAACTGCGTCGAGATTAAAGACGCTATTTCAAGTGGTGTGGCTTGGTAGTGAGTTACGTACTGACCCGGGAAGTACTTTCCGTCAGACAGGATAGGATTTTGTGTGTCTATTAGGTCTTCAAACTCTGCTCTTTGGGTGCTGCTCCAGTTGAGAATATCACCGATGTTGTTCGTGACTTGTTCTTTTCTTTCTCCTGGCCATATCACTATGATTCGGCTCACTGGCGAGGCGAGGTTTTGGTACCAGCTTTTGCTTGAGAATACAGCGGTGAGTTTATTGAGCAGTTGTTTGGTAGGAGTGTTGTTGGCCGCAAAGGTCGATTCGTAAAATGGCAGAAAAGCGGGATCTTCATCAATTTCTTTAGTGTAGGCGTTTACACTTACCGGAAACGGATCTCTTGGTGTTTCGGTGGCTGATTGCAGAGATTTTTGGTAAATACTACTCTTTGAGTGTAATAACAAACTAATGCTTCCGAGTACCAAGGCAATCGAGCATAATATAGAATAAGAAATTACTCTGTTGAACAGTGACGGTTTTTGCATAGCAGTATTATCTCACATGTTAATCGCATATAATAAAGTATATGGTAATATTTAAATATGGCTCTGCGAGTAGAACAAATTTTGGTAGGCGGTTTTGATCAGAATTTTTCATATATCGTATATTGCGACGTCACTAAACAAGCGTTTGTCGTCGATCCTTCGGGTGCGTTTGAGCTCGTGCTCCAGGTGATTGCTGATTTGCAGGTTGAGGTCGTAGCTATACTGCTCACTCATACGCATCAAGATCATATGGACGCCCTTGCAGTTGCTCAAGAGCAGTTTTTGGTGCCTGTGTTTGTTCACGAACAAGGTGTTGCTGCAGTCCCGGCCCAGTCAATGGAACCGCTCATTGATGGGAATGAACTAGAACTTGGTCAAGAAAAGATTACGGTGGTTCACACTCCTGGGCACAGTCCCGATGCAATTTGTTTGTTCTTCACCTCGGCCGATAATCAGCCAATTTTGATTGCTGGAGACACCCTTTTTATTGATGGCTGTGGGCGAACAAACGAAGCAGAAGTATCTGCACTATATAATTCTATTCAATTTATCAAAAGTTTACCCCCAGAAACGCTTATTTTACCGGGTCATAATTATGGTCCGGTGGCTGCAGACACATTGTCGAGTCAGCTGCTTACCAACCGATTTTTACAAGCCTCCAGTTTTGCTGATTTTTGTGTGGAGAGATTGGGGTATACTGTAAATACATAACATACTATTTAGTTTATGAAATACGTACTAGGACTTGGCGCTGTTGCACTTATGATTGTGGGGTATGCGTTCTTTTGGTTGCTGTCTGATAATGAGCTACAGTCTGCACAAAATGAGATGGAAGATACGGCGGAACAGCTTGAGGTGCCGTCTGCGGATGACGCCCCGGAAGCTGAGATGAATAGTTTTGGCACGATGAATGATCTTCGACAACGAGGAGTAAACCTTGAGTGCCAGATTACCCCCATCAATAATACTGTGACGAGTGAAGGAACCTTTTTTGTCGCTGATAATAAAATAAGGGGTGACTTTATTACGGAGTCACCAGATATGGAGGAAATGGCCGTGTCTTCCATTATCGTGTTGGAGAACACTATGTACGTCTGGACTGAGTTAAGCGGAGAGTCATATGGAGTTAAGATGCCGGTGACTGCTGCAGGTGCAGATGATGTCCCTACTCAGGAACCAGTCGGTCTTGATGAACGAGTGCAGTATTCATGTCAGGAATGGAGTCAGGTTGACCAAAGTGTGTTTATTCCGCCGACTGATGTGTTGTTTCAAGATTTGTCTGAAGTACTGCAAAGCGGAATGGAATACGGCACGGTGTACGAAGAGGGGGAAATGCCGTACTAGCTTAGGCAATAAATCTGACTATAGATAGAGCAACGATAGTAGTGACTACATAGGCTGAGGCAATAAGTACTGCTCCGGCCACCATATCTTTACTGCGGCCAATGTTTTCGTGTAATTCAGGATGAATCTTATCGAGCGCTTCTTCCAGAGCGGAGTTTTGTAGTTCAGTAATCAGCATGAGTACCCAGGACAGAATGATAATGAGCCATTCCCAAACAGCCAAAGGGCTAAAAACGACCTACATCACAAACAAATATCCAATTCCACCATAAAACTGGGTTTGAAAACTGAAGTCGTTTTTTACTGCGTAAACCACACCTCTTGTAGCATGAGGAAAGCGTGCTAAAAGTCTATTCATATGTCAGTAAGTATAACAAACTATTTTTGACATATGCTCTGATTGTAACGTTTCTCTGAGCCTAGTGTCTGCTGTTGCAGTAGCCCCAAAACTTCGTAAATTTGCAAACTATGCTGCTTGAGGATGTGCCGCAACTCTAGTAGTCTTTTTCGGCGTAGATAGAGATGGTGCGTCGTTTGCGAGCCCGACCCTTAAAAGCATGCTTGTGAGACCGGTAAATTTTACGAACAATGAATTTTTCAGACAAGAAATTGACTAATTCTTCTTCACTGTATACATATTCCGGTACGCCCATTACTGGGTGGATGTAGCTTCCATCTTCGGGTCCCGGTTTTTCTTTGATGAGTCGGGCGGTGTGTAAATCCTTGTCTTTCAGGAACGTTTTCATAAAAAAGTAGCCGCCTGGAATAAGCGCTCGATGTAGCTCGTCTCTGAGTCTGGTGCGGCCATTTTTGTCCAAGAAGTGGGAGGTCATCATGTCCAAGGCTAGAGACTGACTAGCGTCTGCAACCGGTATTGGATCAGCAGCACTCCGGACGTCATAATGAATGTCGAGATCTTTGGAGGCTATTTTTGCTTGAGCAATAGCGGCAGAGGAGATATCAAATCCAACTCCTTTCATGTTGAACTGACGAGCGAGATAGATAAGGTTGCGCCCATTTCCACAGCCGGCATCGAGTACACTGGCTTTTTCAGCTAGGACATCACCTCGATTACGACGAATTACCCAGCGCGTAAATTTCGCTAAATCCTCACTTTCCTTGTCAGATAGCTTGAGGTGAGATGGGTTGGTGTATTCTTGGTCCCAGAAAGTGGGCCCATGAACTTTTCGTTTTTTCTTTTTTACGAAGTTTGGTTTCATCGGCATATTGAGACTGATTAGAACACGGATACATTTTTATTTCAACGTACCAAGAGACATATTCCCATTGGTTAAAATTGTTTTGTGGCATATAAACTAAACGGGTGGACAGATAAAATACCTGCCCGAGTGTGTACTGCATATGCAGGGCAGAAGGCTGTGTTTATTTCGAACTTCTGTAGGAAACCAAGAACGAGTTGGCGAACCATTTGAAGATTTCAATCAGAATGATATTGCTTATTATCCAAGCGGCTACGAAGAGTGTCCAAATAAATGGTAGGTGAGTGGTTTCAAACATTCTTTGGAAGAACGGTGTGTATATAGTGACCAAGAGCAACGAGGTTCCGACGCCGATACCAAATAACAACAACTTATTTTCAATGAGTGAATATTGGTAAATGGGTCGACTGAGGTCCAAGAAAGAGAAAGAGATAAAGAGCGTGTAGGAGCCAAAGCAGGCAAAGAGTATTGTGCGGGCCAGCTCTACGCTGACGCCTACCTCCAAAAGAATCAGATACAGGCCAAACAGCAGAAGGGAAATCACTATTCCAACTGCAGTAGTCAGGAAAATCACCCGCTTATCAAACATGGTGCGACTGGTTATGTCAGTCTCTTTCATGCGCTGTCTGTCAAACGCAAAGGCGATAGCAGGCAAGCTTCCGGTAAATAGGTTGACCCAGATAATCTGCACTGCGGTCAACGGCAGGGTTACTCCCATGATGATGGCGCCACCCACCAAGATAAGTTCGTCCAGTGCATTGGACATCAAATAAACAAACAATTTTTTGATATTAGACAATATTTGCCGCCCTTCTTCAATCGCTGCGACTATCGTCTGGAAGTTATTATCCATGAGTATGAGGTCAGCCACTCCTTTGGCGACGTCGGTACCAGAGCCGACCGCAATACCGATATTGGCTGCTTTGAGTGAGGGTGCGTCGTTTACTCCATCACCTGTCATGGCCACTATTTCATTGCGAGCTTGGAAGAGGTGTGTGATACGCAACTTATCTTTGGGGGAGACTCGAGCATAAATGTGAATTTTGTCCAAAAGGAGACGTAACTCATCGTCAGTTAATTGTGAAAGTTGTTGTCCCGTCAGTACGTTTGCCTCTGTAACATTCCATCCCAGGTCATTTGCGACTGCCAAAGCAGTCCCAGGGAGGTCTCCTGTAGCCATCACTACTCGTGTGCCGTAGGAATGTATGCGGTTGAGTGCTTCTTGTACTTCAGGTCTAATCGGGTCGTAGAAACTCAATGCACCTAAGAAAGTAAGGTCTTTGACATGCTTTGTGGTAATCGACTGAGGGTCGATATGAGGAGTCAGTAGCCCTACACCGAGTACTCGACGACCATACCGACTGTGCTCATTGATAGCTGCAGTGAGCTTGGCTTTTTCCTCAGCAGACACATAAGAACGTGCAATCAATACTTCTGGCGCTCCGAGTACAACGTGAGGATCCTCAAATTGATTTAAATGATCTGGTAGATATGTGGTAGGGATTCTGGTGACCGAAAACTTATCGATTGAGTTAAACGGAATACGAATTTGAATATCACTACGATCTGCTGCTGTCTGGACAATCCCGTATTTTCCAGCAGCACGGACTATATTTCCCTCTAAATCATCTCCACGGATAACCCAGTTCTCCGGGTTGTCTTCTGGGTTTTCTACAACCACATCGCATGCACACCGGGCGAGAGTCAAAAATTCTTTTTGTAGTTGATTAAAATCCTCGGAATGATCGGCGGGAGTGAAATCGGCAGCAGTGAGCTGGTCGTAGGTGTCGATATCTTTTAATTGCATGTCAGCTTGGGTGAGCGTTCCTGTTTTGTCAGTGATGATGATAGAGGTCGAACCAAGTGTCTCAGAAGCAGTGAGATTGCGAATGACACCTTTGCGTTTTGCGATACGTTCTACTCCGACAGCTAAAATAGCCGTCAAGCCAATCGGCAGTGCTTCAGGGACAGACCCCACCAACACAGCTACCGACAGAAGTAGCATCTCGTACGTAGGAATGTTGTTGAGAACTCCGATTGCAAACACGCCCACCACCAAGACAGTAGTGACGACAATGATGACCCAGGTGAGCTTTTCCATAGCTTGCTGCAAGGGTGTTTTTTCTGACTGGGTTTCGTCTACTAAGCGGGCAAGTTTGCCAATCTCAGTCTCAAAACCAGTGGCCGTCACCAGCGCATAGGCTGACCCGTTAATACACAGCGTACCGGCGTGTACTAAATTGGTGCGGTCTGCTAATAGCGTTGTCTCGCTCAATGACTCGGTGGTTTTTTCGACCGGGAGTGATTCACCGGTCAGGATGGATTCGTCAACGGTAAAATTTATCTCTTTGATGATGCGGGCATCTGCAGTGATGCGCGCTCCACTAGTGAGATGAAGAATGTCGCCCGGTACTATATATTTGGGATCAACTTCAATTTCTTCTCCATCACGGATTATTCTGGTGCGGTGAGTTATATAAGAGCGCAAATCAGAGATTGCTTGCTCAGCTTTATATTCTTGTATAAAGCCCATGACGGCATTTACGATGACTGCAAAGGCAATTACGATTGTGTCTAGCCATTCTTGTAGGGTTGCGGTCAACGCAGCTGCAACACACAGAATAATAATCAACGGGCTGACAAATTGATTGATGAAAATGGACAACGGACCCTTGCTTTGTGTGGTTTCAAAAATATTCTGACCGAAGTCCTGTAGTCGCTGTTTTGCTTCTGCAGATGCAAGACCGTCCTTGGGTGTAGACTCGAGCGTGCGCAAGACATGTTCTGTAGTGTCTGACCACGGACGGGATGGAAGATGTTTCATTGACTAAGTGTAGCAAACATTATGTCGTCTGGAATTATTACCTGTGGGTGTGGTACACTATCGTGGTATGAAAAATCCATGGGTAATTATTGGTGGTATCACCATTGTATTGTTTGGCGGAGCTTTTTGGTTCTCCAGCACTGCAGCTGAAAAAAATAACGAAGGAGTGTTTATTCAAGAGAACGTAACTGGAAACGAAACCGCAGAGGTAACATTAGTAGAGTATAGTGACTTACAGTGTCCGGCGTGTGCGTCTTTTGAGCCAGCTCTCGAAAGTATCTTGACTGAATATGGTGACCAAATACGGTTTGAATATAAACACTTCCCCCTACCAATTCACCCGTTTGCGCAACAAGCTGCAGTAGCAGCTGAGGCTGCTGGGATGCAGGGTAAATTCTTTGAGTACAAAGATGCATTGTTTGAAAATCAGCAAACTTGGTCGTCCGCCGCAACCCCGGTAGCATTCTTTATTGGATACGCTGAAGAGCTCGATTTAGACATTCAGCAATTCCGACGACACATGAATTCCTCTGAGCTACGAAATAAAGTGCAAGCCGAAATGGCGGAAGGACGTGAGTTGGGAGTGACGGGTACGCCTACCTTCTTTTTGAACGATGAACGAATGCAAATTCAAACCTTCCAAGATTTTGCGACTCAAATTGCTGTCGCTGTTGATCCAGAGGCAGCAGCAAGCGCTGCCAGTCCACAAGCAGATGATTCAGTTGTGGGTGAAGAAACAGGAGAGTCGGTAAGATTTGGCCTCTAATTTCAATTCTCCTAACATTTATAACGTATGTCGACATTTCTTGATGAACGCTGGTTTGAGCTTGTCCGTACAATCGGGAGTCAGGTGGACGAAAACCAATGGCTACACAGACACGCTCATATAAGTGAAGAAGAAAGAGATTTATTCTTAAGTAACGACATAGAAAATCCCCAGTTTCTCTATAAAAAAAATAAGCAGGCCAAAAACTCAAATGAGGATATCAAGGAGTTGTTGGCTAAAATCCAAAAGCAAGAAAAGGATGCTGTGGTGTTAGAGTTATATGAGCGTAAGCTAGAAAAGCTGCTGCATCGAAGCGCGCTGTTGCAAGCAATGAATGAGGGAGATAACGGGGGCTTTTATAAGTCGAGTGTTGAGCTCTATGGTAAGCCTAAGAAAAGATATTTTTCATATGTCGCCAAGCAAATCACAGCGTTGTGTAAAGCGCACCTAGACACTGATCCTGTAGTGGCAAAACGTCTAAAGCGGATTGTCTCAAAAATTGACCAACATGAAGTGGACATCAGTTCAGATATTCTACCGCCGGTAGTTACTACTGGTAAACCAGTCGGCTCAGTTGAGGAAGTGAAAAGAATTTTCCAAAATACACTCGATCGATTGGAACTCAATGATTGGACTCTTACTGTAGATACAGAGTCAGTCAGAAGTCGTTTTTCGGTTGCTCCGATTAGTAAAGTGGTGCATATCCCAAATCAAGCACAGTTGTTGCTCAGACCAGGTAAGCTCACAGACATCCAAATAGAAGCGTTGGCTGAGCATGAAATAGGTGTCCATGCACGAAGAGCAGACGAGGGAGCGAGAAGTCCATTGAAGTTATTGCAGATTGGCCTTGATTCCTATTTGCCCGGCGAGGAAGGAGTGGCTGGGTATGCACAACAACAAATTGAGGGAGCAGATGAATTTTATGGATTTGACAAATATTTTGCAGCTTGTTTGGCTGTAGGGATGGACGGCACGAAGCGGGATTTTCGAGCGGTCTTTAGTATAATGACAGATTATTATACATTAAAGCATGCAGACGAAGACGAAGCAGATGTGGTACCATTTCGAGCAGCTTGGAATGTATGCGTGAATATTTTTAGAGGCACTACCGGCAAAACCGCTGGTGCAATCTTTACCAAAGATATTGTGTACTTAGAAGGAAATGTAGGTATTTGGCACTTAATATCAGACAAGCCTCACATTTTTGAATCTCTTTTTTTGGGTAAGTACGACCCACTCCTTTCACGGCATGTCAAGTCTTTGCAGACTTTGGGAATCCTAAAAGAATGGTAGTATCAAACAACCTATTTTAAGTCTATTAACATCTATGAAATTATTTTACCCGCTATTCCTACTCATGCTGCTATTGGGGCCCAGTGTCGGTCATGCTCAGTCTGAGGAAAAATCACCTTTTCAGTTTAGAGATCCTGATGCAGTTGAGACAGATACTGCTACAAGTACTGCGACTGCGACTCAGGACATTTCAGCCTCTGCTACTGCGGCAAGTATTATTAATCAACGTCAAAATCTAATCCCTACAAACAACCTCACTCAGCCGGAGGAACTGACAGAGAAAACAGCCATTCTTTCGCTCTTTGAATCGAGGCCAGTGAATGAGCCAGGGTTGTTTAACATTATTGCGTATTGGGTACAAGAAGCGGTTCGTGTTGGGGTGCCAGCCAATACGATTTTCTTGATCTTATTGACACCATTTCTCGCGTTCTTTGTAAGTTTTATACGGGTGGTGATTGGTTTGCCAACTTTGGATATGTTGGTCCCGATTGCACTTGCTTTTGCGCTCGTTGCGGTTGGTATCACGGTTGGGTTGCTGGTACTCGGGGCTATCTTGATCGCCTCCTATCTGTCAAAAATCAGTCTCTCCAAAGTCCGTATTATGTTCTACCCAAAACGTTCGTTGTCTATGGTCTTCTTGGCCGTAGCGGTGTTTGCTGCCTTGACTCTGGGTGTGGTGTTGGAGTTTGATCGGATCTTAAGTGTATCAATTTTCCCGATTTTGGTGCTGATGCTGTTGGGGGACATGATTGTGTCTGTTCAGCTGCATAAGAGTGCAGCCGAGACGTTTACCATCACTGGTACCACCATCTTCATTGGTTTGGTAGGGTATTTAGCAGCTACCAGCAGCATAATCCAAAATATTGTGATTTTGTATCCGGAAGTCATTCTGTTAGTGATTCCAGCCAATATCATTGTCGGTCGATACTTTGGCTTGCGGGTGCTTGAAGTGTTTCGTTTCAATAAAGTAGTAATTGATTAGTCCGTATGCCTGTTAGTAGCTCAATGTTGGGAATGAATGCCAGAAATTATCTGTACATTCGTAAATTAAACCGACGCAGCCAAAAATTGGTAGCAGACGATAAGTTGCTCACCAAAAAACGTTTGCTCAAAGCTGGGGTGCCAACCAATGCGATTTTGGCAACCTTTAATTCATTGCAAGATGTGCGTGATTTTGATTGGGGCCAGCTCCCAACTGATTTTGCGGTAAAGCCAGCGCACGGATATGGCGGACGCGGGATTGTGGTGGTGCGCAAATGGGATGGAAAGAAAGGAGAGCGTGAAAAACATCGCACACTGACTGTCGAAGATTTGGAGCGGATAGTGTTTGGAGCACTTGACGGTGAGCACTCATTGAACAATCTTCCAGACTCAGTCTTTATCGAAGATAGAATCAAACCCCACACATTTTTCAAGAAATATGCAGCAAAAGGCGTTCCGGATATAAGAGTGATTGTGTGCAGTGGAGTACCGGTAATGGCTATGATGCGCTTACCGACCATCTATTCTGACGGTAAAGCCAATCTTCACTTGGGGGCTTTGGGCGTAGGAATTGATATGAGAACTGGAATTACTACGTATGGTGTGGTTGGTACGCAGCCAGTGATGTTTATCCCTGGCACAAAGGTTAAGGTAAGAGGTATCCGCATTCCAGATTGGGACAAAATTTTGCATATTTCTGTAGAGTCACAACAATCCTCACGGTTAGGGTTTTGTGGCATTGACATTGTTGTTGATAATGACCTGGGCCCATTAGTGCTGGAAATAAATGCTCGACCTGGTTTGGGTATTCAGATTGCCAATCAATCATCGATGCGAACTAGATTAGAAAGAATTGCCAACCTGAAAGTCCAGACTGTGCAGCGAGGAGTTGACTTAGCTAAAAAATTGTTTGCCGAGGAATCACTTGAAACAGTAGATGAACAAACTGCCATACTCGGTGTGATTGAAAAAATCACAATTTTTGGCAACGATAATAAAAAGAAAACCGTTCGGGCAAAAGTAGACACTGGTGCATACCGGACTTCAATAGATAGTGATTTGGTTGAAGAGTTGGGATTGGATCCCCACGGTACTTTTGTTCGTGTACGATCTGGTAGCGGTAGACAAAAACGCAGAACTGTAAAGTTACGCTTCAAATTACAAGGAAAAGATATGGAGACTATAGCTACCTACACTCCACGCGGCCACCTACAATTTCCGGTCATTATTGGCCGCAAAGATATGAAAGGATTTGTGGTTGATCCAAACAAGGTTCCCGAAGGAGTAGTGGTTAAGTAAGAGTTTTTTTTCGATGGTTTGATATGATACAAAGATGATTCGGACTCGTGATTTCATTTTGATGTTTACCACAATTGCTTTTTTGGTGATGGCTATCGGAGTAACTGTATTCAATCAAGTCGCAACTCCTGATTATCAAAGCTCTGATCTACGACCAGCAGCTGCTCAGTCTGGAGAATATACTGCTGTAAGTGTTAATTCACACGATTTTTCGCGGTCAGAAAAGCTTCAAATAATGAAAGATAAAATTGCGGCCAGTAAAGAATTGAGTATTACTGCACCTGATCCAGTGGAAGTAATCGAAGAAGTGCAGGCGACCACATCAAGCAGCACAGCTCCCGAATTAGCAGACGAGCTGCAGTTGTGTCCCACATATGCTGCATCCAACATAAGCTGGTCACCAACTGACGTTCAAATCCAAGAGGCTGAGGGTGTGCGTTTGGTGTACCGTAGCCAACAAACACCGGCTGTACCTGAAAATACTGGTTCAACGAGTCAGGCAGTTGCGACTCAACCACAGCGAGATATACTTGCTCAGCTTCCGGTGCGCAATATTCCAGCGGCACGTCCATCATGCATCTCGACCGATATCATCGGCATTGCAACAGATGGTTCACTTATCCGTAATGATGAGGCGGGAGTGTACGGAATATTTGATAACGCAACGCTGGTTGGCTACGCTTTGGATGGGTTTCCAATCTATGGGTCAGCTGCAGCTGCAGGAGATGCCTGTGGTGGGGTGATGACTGCTCAAGGGTATCGCTATCAAATCTCACCCCAACGAGACACTATCATTCATTGTTATTCGGCTAACCCAATTCGCTTATAAACTATGTCTACTCTAATACTCGATATTGAGACTGTTGGTTTTGATACAGAAAATACCGATTCATTGTCGCCGTACAAAGGTCAGATTGTGTCTCTGGCGTTGTACGACACAAAGCGAGACCTGGGAGTCGTATATTTTGTGTCCGGCAAGGCGGATGAAGAATTTTCTGATGATTCTTTTGTGTACAAATCTCGTACCGAAAAACAGTTGCTTGAAGATTTTTGGGAAAGCGCATTAGAATACGCTGTATTTGTGACATTCAACGGTCGAGCATTTGATGTGCCATTTTTGTACATACGCTCGATTGCGCTGGGGGTAAAACCAACTGTTGAAATTGCCCGTGCGCGATATGTGACTAAGCAGTCTGCTCCGTATCACGTTGATGTGTTTGATGAATTTTCTTTTCACGGAGCGGTCAACAAAAAACCATCTTTGTCTTCACTGTGCGATGCGTTTGGTGTCCAAAATCCAAAACTTTTTATGAGTGGGGAAGACATCACTGAGTTTTTCTTGGCCAAAAAAATCGATGAAATCGCCAAGTACAACGGCCAAGACGTGCAAGCTATCACGGCCCTGTACGACAAGTGGCTCACCTTTCTGGCCTCCAAAAGCTTCATTAATTCACTTGAATTATCATAATAGTGTAGTATAGTGCAAGTCAACTTGTCCCTTGAAGGAGGCTTAGATGTTGCAGATTACAAATCAACCAATTCGCAGGACGAGGGAGTATGCTACCGAAGCCGGTGGTCCCCTGAGCTCATCGTGGTGGCACCGTCGGTACCGCCCAGCCAAAATACCAAGCACTTGTGCGCGTCTGATACTGCCTCATAATCCGGCGCTGTATCCCAAGCAAATTGACCCAAGATGGCGCAGTTCGTGGGATAGCTGGGTGTTACTGACGTACCAGGGTAGCTTTGGTTGTCACGTGCTCTTTGTTGGCGGCAATTCACCTCGGTGGGGTATGCGTACCCTCATTCCAGTGCAAACCAGGTGGTTTGCGATGCGGGCTGGTCCAGAGCCAGTGCAAATCGTGGTCTCTGCCGCAGATGAAAGCAGTGAGTTTCGTGCTCCAGAATTTTACTTTGCGGACAGCATAAAGCCTAAGCAAGTGCTCGATGGCTATGCTGTGTACTATCGTCAGCCGATTACTTTCATCTGACCACAACGCGCCCAGTCCTGGGCGCGTTTTTCTTGTGCTACACTATTTAATAACGACCGTGCCGCCTTATGACTACACTATATGCAAATACCCATACACGTTGCGATACCAAGCTATAATAATGCTGCGGGGTTAAAAATATTGCTGGCACAACTCACAAGACAAGATTTTGCTACCATCACCGTACTAGATGACGCTTCTACCGACGAAACACAACAGATTATAGGTGCGTTTTCTAGGGTCAATACTATTCGTTCTGAAATTAATCTTGGAACTGTGGGTGCGAATAATTTGATTCTGCAGGCAATGCCAGAAGATGGGTTTCTGCTCTGTATTGATAGCGATATGACGATGGGGCAACATGACACCCCAGAAAGATTATCTAACTTTCTGAAATCACATCCAGGTACTGCTATTGGGGGTTGGGAAAATTATTGATGAAAAGACTGGGGAACGCATACGGTGGAATTTCAACTATGACATTAATCCTTTTCGTAGCCTATTGGCATTTTTGACCTACCATCCGGCGCGCTTGTTACATGCAGTGCCGGTAGTTGGAAGTTTTTTTCAAAACTTGAGTTGTGTGTTTGTGCAGCATTTTGCTCCCGATGTTGCACAAAAAGTTGATTGGGGGCTTGAAGGGTTCTTTTTTGTGCGGTGTGATTTATTTAAGCAATTGAATGGTTTTGACAGTCGCTTTAAGAGATTTCATGAAGGACCCGATCTGTTCCTGCAGCTCAGAAAATTGGGCTACGAAGCTTGGTATACACCATCCATAACAGCAGTAGACACAAATCAGGCTACTGGCACGTCATGGCACCGCCGTTATCACTGGTTTCGTTCACTCGTGATTTATTTCTATAAACATCCAAGTCGGCTGTTTCTTTATAAATATCCTCGACCGTAGCTTTTTGTTATACTTCATCAATGAGATTTCCAAAGCATTTTTACTGGGGGGCTGCGACTGCTTCATACCAGGTAGAAGGAGGGATTGAAAATAATGACTGGGCTCAAGCTGCACGCGAGGGTCGAGTGCCATCGTGTGGAAGAGCATGCGACCACTATAATCGCTATGAAGAGGATTTTGATATTGCCAGAGAGCTCGGTCACAATGCACACCGCTTTTCAATCGAGTGGGCGCGCATTGAGCCCAAAGAAGGACAGTTTGATCAGAAGGAAATTGAGCACTACCGGCAAGTGCTCCAGGCTTTGAAAGAACGAAACCTGACTCCGTTTGTGACACTGTGGCATTTCACCTTACCGGTATGGTTTTCTGAAAGTGGCGGCTGGCAACGCAAAGATGCACCAGAAATTTTTGCTCGCTACTGCAGTAAGGTTGTAGCAGAGATGGGTGATCTGGCGACTCATTATGCAACTCTGAATGAACCCAATGTATACGCTACCCATACCAACTTATATGGAGCTTGGCCACCATTTAAACGTGCACGTTTATTTTGGCTCAAGGTAGGTAAGGAAGACGGTACTTCAGAAATGACGGGAGCAAAAGCACGGTTTTGGCACTTCTTTAGCTATTTGAAAGTGGCTAATCAGTTGGCTCGCGCACATAGAACGGCGTACAATGAGATTAAATTGGTGAGACCAGAAGCTCAAATAAGTGTTGTAAAACATGTTCACTACTTTCATGGTAATGGTGGACGGCAGAATTTTTTGCTGGCAAAGATCATGTTCTACCTGCAGACAGCGCGGTACTTGAATCAAATTGCTGATTGTCTTGATGAGATTGGTATTAATTACTACCGCAATACTGGCTATGGAGAAACGCGGGAGTATAAGCTAACCGACATGGGGTGGAAGATGGCCCCGGCGTTTATTTACGAAGTGATTATGCAGCTCACTCGTTATGGTAAGCCGATGTATATCGCTGAAGCGGGATTGGCAGACCAAGATGATTCAGATCGTGGACTATACATTTGGGCCCAGACAAGGGCGGTCGGGCGTGCAATCGAAGCCGGGGCAGACGTCAGGGGTCATTTTTATTGGTCGCTGATGGATAATTATGAGTGGTCGCTAGGATTTGAAAAACAGTTTGGACTGATTCATATCAATTACCAGACCCTAGAGCGAACTATTCGACCTTCTGCGTACGTGTATAAAGAAATCATTGAGAACAACGGCATAGTAGAATAAAGTCATGAGTTGGATCCTTCTCGCTGCTGTCGGGCAGTTTATGAATGCCATAGTGGCGATTTTTGATAAGTATATCGTCTCAGATGAGAAAGTGATGCCGCGGCCATTTGTGTACGCGTTTTATTCGTGTTTGATTACTGGATTTTGGATAGTGATCTATGTAATTGGGTTTATTCCAGGACTGGCTGATATCGGTGTGCCATCACTGAGTAATGTGCAAGCACCATCAATTCAAGTAGTCGCCATGTCGTTCTTAGCCGCCTATACGTTTTTTATCGCGCTGGTCTCGATGTATGACGCACTAAAGCGCGCGGACGCTTCAAACGCTATGCCGATTATTGGTTCTGTGTCTGCTTTGTCTTCTTTTGGATTGAGTTATCTGTTTCTTGATGCTCAACTTCACGATAACTTTATAATTGGGGTCATTTTGCTGTCAGTTGGTACGATGTTGGTGGCACAAACCTTACCAAAGATAGACGTAGTGTTGCACGTATTTCACAGCGGACTCTTTTTTGCGCTGCACTTTATCACGATGAAAGCCCTCTTTTTAGAAACCAGCTTTGACGATGGGTTTTTCTGGTCCCGGGCAGCATTTGTATTGTTTACACTTTCGCTTCTCTTGGTGCCGGCATACTACAAAAAGATCCGTGAACAAACGTCAGTCACTACCAAAAAAGCCGGAGTGATAGTATTGGGAGCCAAAGCGTTGGCTGGTATTTCCGCGTTTATGCTACTCAAAGCAACCGATATGGGGGAAGTCTCTGTGGTACAAGCGCTTGATGGGTTGCGATTTGTCTTTATTCTTTTAATCACGCTGATTTTTGCTCACTGGCTGCCAGACTCAGCTACTGACCGCGATATGCGCCCGAAAGTATTTTTCCGAAAAGTGCTGTACGTAGTAGTAATCTTGGTTGGATTTTTCGTGCTGTTCACGTGATACAATTTTAAAATATAGTTATGTGGAAGAAACTTTTATACGTTTTGTTAGGCATTTTTATCGTCGCTGCGTTTACGATAATCTTGTTTGCTCAAAAAGAAAAACCTGAAAACATTGAGTATGGTATGTCTTTCAATACTATGTATGCTCGAGAGCTGGGTTTGGATTGGAAAGAGACCTACGACGCAATTATTGATGATTTGGGAGTACGAAAGTTTCGGTTGGCGGCTCATTGGCCAATGGTCGAGCCTGCCAGAAATATTTATAATTTTGAAGAGCTTGATTATCAAATAAATCGAGCTGAAGAAGTGGGGGCTGAAGTAATTTTAGCAGTAGGAAGAAGGCTGCCTCGGTGGCCTGAGTGTCATGAGCCAGGCTGGGTACAAGAGTTATCTCAGTCTCAACAAGATTCTGCGCAGCTCCAAATGGTGGAGCAAGTGGTGGAGCGGTACAAAGATAGTCCGGCAGTTGTGACGTGGCAAGTGGAAAACGAACCCTTTCTTGAGGTATTTGCTTATGAGCACTGTGGTGAACATAACGTAGCGCTGCTCGAAAAAGAAATCGCGCTGGTCAAAAAACTCGATCCCAGTCGTCCCGTATTGTTGACTGATAGTGGCAATCTCGGTACCTGGAGTGGTGCATATTCACGTGGTGATATGTTTGGCACTAGTGTGTATGTGCATTTTTGGAATCCAGAGCTGGGGCAATTTAGGACCGTGTTGCCTCCCTGGGCATACCGGATAAAAGACAATGTAATGGGAGTTATATATGGAGATAAACCCACTATTCTTGTGGAGCTATCGGCTGAGCCGTGGCTTTTGGAGCCGATTGTGGACGTGCCATTGGAGACCCAGTTCACCCGAATGAATTTAGAAAAATTTGAAGATATTCTGTTATATGCTGAGCAGACCCGTTTTGAACAGCAGTATCTGTGGGGAGCAGAGTGGTGGTATTGGCTTAAGGTACAAGATGAGCCTGAAATGTGGGAGCGGGGGAAACAGTTGTTTGTGAAAGAGGAATGAGCAAGAGTCGTAGTAAGTGGTATCTATGAATGAATCAGTGCCAGTGGCAAAAATTATTATCCTCAGCACCCTGCTCACGCTTGTAGTCATGGCTGGGGGGATGTTTGTGGCTAGAGATGCACTGGTTGGGTATATTTCATCCAATCAACCAGTCGTACAAGCAGTTCAGAGCGCCCCTGCTGCTACAGTTGAGGAGACTGTGGTGCAGAGTATTGATCGAGTGAATCCTGCGGTTGTGTCAGTACTGGTTACAAAAGACGTGCCTATTTATGAGCGATACTACGAGTCATATAGTCCGCCAGGACCATTTGGTAGTTTCTCAGTGCCTCGAGTGCGCGAAAATGGCACCCAAGAGCGTGAGGTGGGTGGCGGCTCAGGTTTTATTGTGAGTAATGACGGCATGATAGTCACCAATCGTCATGTAGTGAGTGATATGGATGCACGTTACTCTGTATTGCTAAACGATGGTACCTCGTACGCTGTGGAGGTGCTCGCTCGAGACCCACAGCTAGATGTAGCCATTCTTCAAATTAGCGAACCGCTAGAAAAGTCACTGACTTACGCTTCGTTTGGTGACTCTGAGTCTTTACGCTTGGGTGAGACTGTGATTGCTATCGGGAATGCGTTAGCTGAGTTTAGAAACTCAGTGTCGGTTGGTGTGGTGTCAGGGCTTGCTCGTTCGATAGTGGCGAGCGATGGTATGGGTGGCAGTGAGCAACTCGATCAGGTAATCCAAACTGACGCTGCAATCAATCCAGGTAATTCTGGAGGACCACTCTTAAATATCGAAGGGGAAGTAATTGGTGTAAATGTAGCTGTCTCACGCGGAGCAGATAACATTGGGTTTGCATTGCCGGCTCATATTGTGGAGCAGGTGGTGGACTCTGTTCGAGAATTCGGAGAAATTGTTCGGCCATACTTGGGTGTGCGCTATGTCATGCTCAACCAGCAAATTGCTGAAGCGAATGATTTAGGCTACGACTTTGGAGCGTTGGTGTTGTCAGGAGATGAGAGTAACGGTTCTGCAGTACTGCCAGACTCACCAGCTCAACGCGCTGGCATCACAGCGGGTACTATCATTTTGTCAGTTGATGGCGAAGAATTGAGGAATATTGACCTGGCGACAGTCTTGCGTGGCAAGCGAGTTGGCGATGAAATCGTAATCAACCTAGCAAAAGACGGAGAAGAGCAAATAGTGCGTGCTACACTTGAAAAATTCACGAATTAGTTTTCCTCAGTATCAAAAAGACACAGTGTCTAAACTACCCGACTGCTGGTACACTATATAACAAATACCCATTTTGTATGAGTTTTTTAAAATTTGCATTTTCTTTTCTCTATCAGCGTAATTGGCACACCGGACAGATGGAATTATCGCGCCCACGCGTGGCTATTTTTTGCGGGGTGATTTTCTTAGTGCTTTTAGCGTTGACAATCATTAGTTTTTTGCAAGCACCGGTTGAGTACAATCGGGTATGAAGCGCTTTTTAATCATCTCTACATGCCTATTTCTTGGCGCTGTGGTGGCATCAATTCTTGTGTATGTATACATATACGCACTGAACACGAGCGGGTAGTGTAGAATGTCTTTGCACAAAGTCTAAATCCCGTATACTATAAGAGTAATATTGTTATATGTCTGTATTTGCCAGATTTCGAGCCGTCCCAGATAAAGACAAAGCCTCTCTCATTCGAAAGTTGGTTGAAAACGGAACGCCTGATTTTGATTATTTTTATCTCATTGGTCTTTCAACACTAATGGCCACGCTCGGTCTACTGCTTGATAGTAGTGCAATTGTGATTGGAAGTATGTTGATTGCCCCTTTAATGTATCCAATATTAGGGGTCTCTCTTGGTTTGGTGATGATGAACACTAATATCAATTTATTGTCTCGGGCGCTCACTACGCTATCCAAGTCATTGGCTGTGGGACTGGGTCTGTCTGTACTGGCTGCGTTTTTCTTTGGGGATGCGACTATGTATCAAACTGCGGAGGTGATGGCTCGCACGGTGCCCAGCCATCTGCATCTGCTGGTGGCAGTGGTGGCAGCGGCGGCTGTTTCTTATATGTTGGCCCGCCCTGAGTGGGGGGACGCTTTGCCAGGAGTGGCGATTGCAGTAGCCTTGATTCCGCCACTGGCCGCCACTGGTATCGGAGTAGCCTACTGGGATACTGCTATCATCAAAGGAGCGACACTCATTTTGCTCCTCAACTTACTTGGTATTATAGCTGTATCGGTGGTCATTTTCTTGCTTATGAATTTATCTGAAAAAGAAAGTATTGCAAAGTCGACCATTAAACGTGAAGATGAAAAAATTGAGAACGAGAAAAAAGCAATCGCAGAAATAGAAGAGGAGATTTCAGATTTATCAGACGAAAGAAAACAGGCAATTAAAGACGGTACTTCTCTATGGCATACTCATTAAAATACATAATTGGCTTTTGCCTGGTAGCAAGTTTTTGTTTTCTTGTATCGGGGACGTCTGCTGCAGAGGCAAGTTCTGTGATTCGTACAGGAGACACAGTTTCTATTGGCGGTGATCAAAGTATTGACGGAGATTTTTATTCAGTCGCTGGTAAATTAAATCTATCGGGGACTGTGCAAGAGGACGCGATTGTTGCTGGTTCTCAAGTAACGGTAAATGGCACCATTAACGAAGATGCGTTTTTGATTGGAGGGACAGTGGATGTGTATGGAACCATCGGAGATGACTTACGGATTGTGTCTGGAGAAACCACCATTGCCGAGCCGGTAATGGGGGATGTGCTTGTGGTTGGTGGGTTGTTGACCATTTTGTCGAGCGCTTCGGTGGCTGGAGATGTGATTTTACTGACCGGGCAAGCTACTATCGAGGGTTCGGTTGGTGGTGATGTTTTGGGGTGGAGCGACAACTTACGAATTGATGCACCAGTAGCAGGAGATGTGTCGGTTACGGTAAACTCACTTACATTGGGCGAAAAAGCAAATATCGCTGGTTCGGTGCAATATGTGAGTCGAGAGTTGGCAGTGCAGGCACAGGGTGCAACCATTGAAGGTGATTTGGTACGGAATGACCCGGTCGTACCGGCAGCTAATACGTCTATTCAGTCTGCTTTGATTCCAGTGTTGGTTATATTGTTTTCAGTGCTCAGTTGGTACCTAATCTCACGTCAGACGCTCACCAGAGTAACAAATGCAGCTTTGCGCCGCAGCTTCAAACCAGCTGCGTTTGGATTTGCTACCGTCATACTCGCTCCGTTTGCAATTGCAATACTTTCTGCAAGCGTGATTGGTATGCTGATAGGCATCGCAGCATTTTTCTTGTATGCACTGCTACTTATTTTGGGCATTATTGCCATCCCAGCTTTAGTGGGACAAGCTCTCATGAAAGTATTTAAGCAGCCTGTTGAGCAATTAACGCCGCTGTCACTAGTTGTTGGTGTATGTGGGGCAGTACTGTTGCTCGTATTGCCAATTATTGGAATGTTTGTATTGTTAGGTGTGATGATTCTAGCTGTAGGTGCAATGATTGAGCAGATCATTCACTCAACACAGCGATAGTCGACGTGTATGCCAACTGCATTTATCGAGGTACTCAAAGACCTGTGGGATTTTGCAAACCCGAAACAATTTTTGCTGTCTTCATCGAAACACTCTCCAGATGCATTGGTTGGTACTCAGACTGCTCCGACTAGCGTTCAAACAGAACATGTTACCCCCGTAGTAGCACGTTCACTTGAGAGCAGAGTGTGTTTTGTGAATACAGCTCATCTTTTGTGCTTGCAGACTCCGCAAAAGAAGTTTGACTCGTTGCGTGGTGCGTTTAAGTATGGTGATGCGGTTAAAGTATTACAACAAAAAGATAACTGGTCATTTGTAGAAAATTCAACTACACAAGGGTGGGTGGTGACTCAGTATCTTACAGAGGATGCTATGGATGTGTTTCCGGATCTGCAACCTGGAGAGGTGTACGAAGCAGACAACCAGGAGACAAAAAAACTGAGGCTGTACATCAATGACTCGCTACTTGGTGGTGATCTCAGACTCGCACTGAAGTCCTCGGAGTACATTTTCTATCGCTTGCAGCGGACAGGAATACACGTACAATGGCCATTTGAGCGACCCAGGTTGCCTGGTACTTGGCATACAATCTTGAGCGGTAAACAGGGAGTATCGATTGGAATTGAGCCCAAAACCGGCTCAGTGTTAGAATGCGTAGGTAGTGAGGGGGAGCCTTCCCTTGCCTATGTCGAAACGGTGACTCCACGCGAAGACATACTACTGTCTGGGATTTATGAACATGAAACTGGTCTGTTTCAAAAAAACGAATATACGAAAGAGCAGTGGAGTAAGTGGAAGCCTGTGTTTATATCATTTACCTAATATGAAAAAATCACCAGTTGCTTGTTTTGATGTTGATGGGACAATTTTTCGTTCTAGTCTCTTAATTGAGTTGGTAGAACAGTTTATAAAAGAAGATATTTTTCCACTGCAAGCGAAAGACGATTATTTGGTAGAGTACCAAGCTTGGCAAGCGCGTGAGGGGTCATATGATGCCTATATTCAAGCTCTGATTGCAACGTTTATTACCCATCTCAGGGGTGTGCACTATGGTGATTTGGCCGACATCGGGAGGAGGGTGGTGGCAGTGCAAAGTAAACATGTATATCGCTACACGCGAGATTTGTTGATTAATTTAAAACAGCAAGGATATTACACGATTGCCATTTCACAATCTCCCAAGACTATTCTTGATGAGTTTTGTGCGCAATATGGCTTCGACAAAGTATATGGTCGAATGTATGAGATTGGCCCACAAGATAGATTTACTGGCGTATGTATAGATGAGCATTTGATTCAAAACAAAGCGAATATCCTCAAACGAATTTTAGAACGTCAACCTGAATTAGATAAAACTCAGTCAATTGCAGTGGGTGACACAGAAGGAGACATTCCGCTACTGGAGAGTGTCACCAGAGCTATTTGTTTTAACCCTAATCAACAATTACTTACTCACGCGAAACGAATGGGTTGGGAGGTAGTAGTCGAACGCAAAGACGTGATATACAAAATGTAGAGTGTGGCTGCAGAGCTTGCTTGATTTTGTTATACTTGCAGTCATGAAAAGGAAATTGAAACGAGATGAAGAGCAAGCAATTGTAGCGGGAGTATTGGCAGGTATGGCAAATTATTTTAATCAAGATCCGGCACTGTTTCGTATCGCAGCGATTACTCTGCTGATTTTGACCGGAATATTTCCGGGCTTGCTCTTGTATTTGGGGGCATGGTTTGTGATGCCTAGGCACAAAGCCGATGGTCAACAAGTTGATTACGAAGTGTCGGAATGATTATGAATATTCAGCCAGATCGAATTTGTAGTCTAAATACTTGTTCTGCGGCTCCCGGACCAGTCGTGTATTGGATGCAGCGAGACCAAAGAGCCCAAGATAACTGGGCTCTTTTGTATGCTCAAGCACAAGCCAAGGAGCGTGGGGTGCAATTGGCGGTAGTATTTAATCTGGTTGAGAGCTATGGTAATGCAAGCATGCGGCAGTATGATTTTATGTTGCAGGGTTTAAAAAAAACTGCGGTCGAGCTTGCACAGAAACACATCCCATTTGTGCTTTTGCACGGTAACCCCACAGAAACCATTCCAGCTTTTGTAAAAAAATATGCTGTGGGGGAGTTGGTGTGCGATTTTAATCCACTCCGTGAGCCTCAGACATGGAGCACAAACGTTGCTCAGTCACTCTCTATTAAGATGACAGAAGTAGATGCACACAATATTGTGCCTTGTCGAGTGGTAAGTGATAAACAAGAATACGCAGCCTATACCTTTAGACCAAAAATACACAAGCAACTGAAAGATTTCTTGACTGATTTCCCCGCTCTTGAAACAGCTCAAAAAACCGGGGATATTGTGGCCTCTGCTATTGATTGGGAGGAATTGTTACAAAACTGCACCGCAGACGATACTGTAACCCCAGTGGACTGGCTGATCCCCGGTACTTACGCAGCCAAAATGCGTGCACAAGAGTTTATTTCGCAGCAGCTTGACCAATATGATGAAAAAAGAAATGACCCAAACGAACAGGGTGTTTCTCATATGTCACCGTATCTTCACTTTGGACAACTTTCAGCTCAGTGGCTCGCTTATCAAATAAATACCGCTACTGAAGCAAGTAGAGAGGGTCGTGACGCGTATTTAGAGGAGCTTGTTGTGCGTCGCGAGCTGACAGACAACTTTTGTTTTTATAATGCAGAGTACGACAAAGTAGCAGGTGCACATGCCTGGGCGCAAAAAACAATCAACGAGCATGCTCAGGATAAACGCGAGTATCTATACGAACGCAAGGAGCTGGAAACTGGGCAGACTCATGATGAGTTGTGGAATGCAATGCAGATCCAAATGGTGCATGAAGGAAAGATGCACGGCTGGTGTCGAATGTATTGGGCAAAGAAGATTTTGGAATGGTCACCCAACACGCAAACGGCTATCGACAGGGCGTTATATCTCAATGACAAATACGAACTAGACGGCAATGATCCAAATGGAGTAGTGGGAGTAATGTGGTCCATTTGTGGAGTACACGACAGAGCATGGACCGAGCGACCTATTTTTGGCAAGATTCGCTACATGAACTTCAATGGTGCTAAACGTAAGTTTGATGTCCAGGCGTATGTGGATACCTACGTCACTGCTAATGGCCTGTTTGATGAATAAACTCATACCCCAATTTACAGAAATTGTTTGGCAGTATTTTGACGATAATGGACGACATAATCTACCATGGAGGCTGACTACTGATCCGTATAAGATTTTGGTGTCAGAGCTCATGCTGCAGCAGACGCAGGTGGCTCGAGTTATTCCCAAATACGAAGCATTTATATGCCGGTGGTCTACAGCGCAAAAGCTCGCACAAGCGCAACAAAGTGAAGTACTCGTTGCATGGCAAGGTCTGGGATACAACCGACGCGCTCGATTTCTGCATCAGTGCGCACAGGTTATCGCTCATGAATATGCAGGAGTGTTTCCTCAAACTCGCTCAGAATTAGAAGCCTTGCCTGGTATCGGCCCGTATACAGCTGGAGCTATTTTAGCGTTTGCCTTCAACCTGCCAGTGATGTTAATTGAAACAAATGTCAGACGGGTATATTTACACCACTTTTTCCCAGACGAGAGGGAGGTGGCGGATGCGGATATTTATCCGTATTTAGAAAAAACACTTCCGTCGCATAGAGCACGAGAATGGTATGCGGCATTAATGGACTATGGTTCGTATTTAAAAAAGACCGAGATTAATCCCAACCAGAGAAGTAAGCATTATACCAAACAGTCAGTATTTCGAGGGAGTGACAGAGAGATTCGTGGCGCTATACTTAAAGCACTGTCGGTACGAGCACTTACTTTGAGTGGTCTGCAAAAGGAGTTTGGTCAATTCGACGCTAGGCGGATGGAGGACCAGCTGACGGCGTTGCAACAAGAAGGGTTGGTTTTTCTAAATAAGAAAAAGTACCAGTTGTGAATTATTTACTGTCCTCGATACTCATCGCGAAAAACATTGCCGGAATCATGGTAGAAGCCAGGACTACAAACAGAAGGTTGAATGGTAGATACAGTAGCGACAAGCTCGCAATCAGTGCACCAATAACATAGGCCAGCGGACGAGTAATCCGAAAGAAGCTAATAATCTGTGCGTCGTTGCTTTTCGTCTGTTTAAAGAAGTAACTTTCAGTAGTTACTTCAATAAAGCTAGCTCCTACTCGAGTAGTAAACATAATAATTGCCCATACCAAGACACTTGATACTGTTACAAACGCCATCCATGATGTCGAGATAGCCACCACCAAAAAACCAAACGCCATCATCTCTTTCTCGCCAATATACTTATCTGCAATGATACCGATTGGGTATTCAAGTAGTACGTATGCCATCTGAGCGAAAAACATCACGAGGCCGAATTCTGCCCACGATAAGCCAATGGTACCGGTGAGATACAGTGGTGTGTACACCACCATAAACATAAAAAACATTTGGAGTATAAAATGAGCCAAAAAAACAAACCGTACATTTGCTTGCTTCCAGAAACTCGCAATTGCAGCAAATAAATCGATTTCATTATAGTCAGGGTCTGAAAAATCTTTAAAGAAAAATATGAGTAGGATAATGATAGGAATTACTGCTGCTGCACTCATTAGGTAGGCATTGGTAAAGCTTCCAGTTTGATCATCGACTAGCAGGCCACTGACTAACGGTGCAATCGCACCAATAAAGCTGGCTAATGTGAGCAGGAGCCCACGCCTGGAGCCAGTCGATCCTTCATTGTCTCCAATTTGCTCTTCCATAAATACATCAATATTGAAGAAAATCATCGGTAGTGTGATGAGATGAATCAGGAACAGGGGTACAGCTACGCGCAGGCTTTCTGCGAACGCCATACCTACAATAGCGATAAAATTTAACAACAATATGCCAAAGGTGAGTTTAAAGTTGCCCACTTTGTGCAGTACTCGGGAAATAAACAAAAATATAAGTACACTCAACGCCGAACCAACGGTATAAATAGTACCGACAGCCGCTGGTGAGACGAACTGCCCGAGAAAGGAGGAGTTGATGTAGGCCACCAAAAAGGCGTGAAAAATCAACAGTAAAGTCGCAGTATACAGTGGCACAAGGTGACGCTTTGGTTTTCCACGCAGGTGGACGCTGTGAGTCGCGCGAGGCATAGTCTCTGTATTATACCGTCCTGACTTTGATATAAAGCTGGCTATGAACAACAAAAGCGCCGGCTATAAACCGGCGCTTTTGTGAAGTGGCAAATTACACGCCAATCAACACCGGAATCACCATTGGATTCTTTTGTGTTTTTTGCAGCAAGAAGCCACTGACGACATCTGCCACGTCGTCTTTCACTAATTCTAAGTCAATTGGATTCATTCGTTCGGTTTGTTTTTCTACGGTTTTCTTAATGAGTACTCGAGCTTCTGAGAGTAGTTGTTGGTTTTCTCGGAGGTAGACAAAACCACGAGAGATAATGTCAGGTGATTTTCTTAGCTTCCCAGTCTTGGCGTTTACCGTGGCGATAATCACAAACATACCATCTTCTGCCAAGCTAAGCCTGTCGCGCAGTACCACTTCTTGTCGAGCGCCTACAGTAAAGCCGTCTACCAAAACTGATTCAGTCGGTGCGCTCATTGGTAGTTTTTTCATGTCGGTACCGTTGGTGATTTCGATAATATTTCCGTTGTCGCAGACAGCGACATTTTCGCGAGGAAATCCGTTTTCTACCGCTGCCCACATGTGGTTTTTTAGGTGGTAGTGATGACCGTGCACTGGAATCAAAAATTTTGGCTTCAGCGTCTGGTGGACCCAGACAAGTTCTCCAGCATTTCCGTGACCAGAAGAGTGGACGTGCGATCCTTGGTAATTTACAACTCGTACGTTTTTTCGATAAATATTGTCTTTCAGTTTTTGGACAGCAATTTCGTTGCCGGGAATGACTGAAGAGGAGAGTACGATAGTGTCTCGCTCGGTTAGAGTGATGAACTTGTGCTTATCTGACGCCATACGCATAAGTGCAGCAAACTGCTCACCTTGAGCACCAGTGGACAAGATGACAATCTTGTCAGCAGGATAATCATTTATGTCGTGTGCAGTTATGAAGACTTTCGGGTCCACTTCCATGAGCTTGGCCCGAATGGCGATTTCGATATTTGATTTGATACTGCGACCTTCCATCACGACTTTCTTACCCATTGCTTCGCAGGTTTTGATGATGCTGATCAGTCGGTCGAATTGTGATGCGAATGTACCAATAATAAGTCGCCCAGTTGAATTTTTAATAATCTCTTCGAGTGTGTCAAATACTTGGCTTTCAGAGGTGGAGAACCCAACTCGGTCAGCATTCGTAGAGTCGCACAGGAGTACCAGGTTGTTGTTTTTACCAATTTTTTCCCAGGATGCTCGTTCTTCCACTACGACCTCGCCATCTTCATGGACGAGTTTTATGTCACCAGTGACGACTACATCACCGAACTTGGTTTCGATACTGATACCCATCGCATCAGGTATTGAGTGAGTGACGGGGAACGTTTTGACTTTTAATTTACCAACCGTAAAGCTTTCACCTTCTTTGACGATGTGCATGTCTACTAAGTCCATTTGTGGAAATTCTTCTTGACGCTTGAGGATTAATAGAGAAGTCAAGTATTGAGTATAGATTGGAGGGTTACCGATTCTTTCCATGATAAACGGGATGCCGCCGATGTGGTCGAGGTGACCGTGAGTCACGACGAGTGCTCGAATCTTATGCTTTCGTTCCTCAAGGTATTGGGTGTTGGGGAGGATGTAATTGATCCCTGGGGCGTTACTCCCTTCAGACACAAATTGAAAACCAGCGTCCACCACAATAATGTCATCTTTTGTTTCGATGATGTTCATGTTTCGACCGATTTCTTCGACCCCTGACATTGGGATGATTCGTACGGTATTTTCGTCGGTAATATCTGGAATCTTTGCTCCTTTGGTTTCGGTACTTAGTCTGTGGGTGAGGGCAGGGGCTTTGTCTGGTCGACGGCGAAATTGATTGTTTCGTCGTTTTGGCTTGCGACTGTTGCCAGCACCGGCCTTTCCTCCTTGCCCAGGGCGATTGTTGTTTTGTGTGTGGCTGCCACCTTGGCCTGAGCCTTGGCGTCTTGGTCCTTGACCACTGCCGGCATGTGCAGGTCGTGAACCTTGTCCACTCGCTCCTGAATAAGGGCGTCGGTTTTGATTCCTTCTAGCTGGTCGACGGTTATTTGGCTGACTTTCGCTTCCGGATGTGTGTTGTACTTCGTTCATATACTGTCTGTTATGTTCTGTAATTAATATCAAATTGTTATTCATCTATTCCAAATCTGATCGGAACATTGGCCACAAGGACTCACTTTCAGTGTGCCAGTCGGCAATATTCATAAATCTATCTGCAGGTTGACTCAGGTTGTCCATGGAGCTCACGCTGATGTCTGATTGCACGAGGTAGCTAACGGTGGGCTGAAACAAAAAGATGGCGGGCATTTCTGCGGCGATGATTTCGCTTGCCTCAGCCAAGTACTCCTGTCGGGCAGTATTATCTTGCTCAGTGCGAGCTTTTTGCAGTAAGTCATCAACCGTTAGGTTGGTGTACTCTGCGATATTTAGACCAGGATCGTTACGCTGTGAGGAGTGCCAAAACGGATACAAGTCCTGGGTACGGTTCATGTCTAGTCCAAATAAGAGTGCTTGAAAGTCTCTCGTTCGGATGACTGACTGTACTAAACCTGTTTGCTCAAATTGCTCAACGGTAACCTCGACATCAATAGCGCGCCACTGCTCGGCTATGGCCTCAACAAGCGAAGCAAACAGTGGAGAGTTACTCGTCCTGAGTGTAACGCTCAGCGTAACTGCACCGCCATCTATCTGCTTCTCCCACAAACCAAGGTTGTTTTTTGTCCAGCCACCAGCCCCCAGTGCGTCAATGGCTTCTTCAGTGGCAGTGAGTGCATTGGTGTCGTCTGTGCCTTCTTCCGATTCTATCGCAACTGAGCCAAAAGTGGTAGGTGTCTCCATGGGGACGCCGTGTCCAAAAAGGGTTTCTTCGATAAGTGCATCGCGATCAATCACCATTGTCAATGCTGATCGGGCTGCTTCGTCACGCAGCACGCTAGAACGATTTTGGTTGAAGAAGACACCAAAGGTCCGAGGCAAAGGTTGCTCAAAAATAGATACATTTTCGGTTGTGGCAGTTTCTATATTTTCGTTGGAAATATACGCAGTAGCGTCGATGTCGTTTTGATCAAGGGCGGCAATTACTTCGGTTTCGTTTTGAAAAAAGAACAATTCCACAGTGTCCAGTCGAGGCTGAACTTGGTTGCCACGAAATGCTTCTAATGTGTATTGGTTGATGATTCCTGTAGCGTCTCGACGAGCAGAAGCTACTGAAAATGGCCCAGAACCAACCGGCTCAGTGTTTAGTTGGCTAAAGGGCATTTGACTAATGCTGAGATTGCTCCAGATATGGGCCGGCATGATGCCAAGGGTGAAGTTTTCCTCAAACGGCGCATACGCTTCTTCAAGGGTAATGTTGAGTTCGTATTCACCAACTTCTTCAATCAGTACGTCATTCCAGTTGCCGCGCTGAGGGCTTTTGAGATCAGGGTCTTGTATCAGTTGTATGGTGTAAGCCACGTCATGCGCAGTGAGAGGTGTTTGGTCATGGAACAATACATCTCGTCTGAGTTCAACGTTGTAGGTTAGACCGTCTTTTGACACGGTGATAGATTCAGCTATGTCATTTTTTAGTTCACCATCTGGCCCAATCTTCAGCAGTCCACGATACACTAAAGCGGTCACATCTTGGTCAGCCCGGGTAAGTGCTAAAGCAGGGTTTACAAAACGAGGAGTGCCAATGATTCCTTCTGAAAAGGTACCCCCTTTGGTTGGGGTGAGGATTGAGTAGTGTGTATTGAGTGCAAAGAGTAAGAAAATTAATCCAGCAATAGTTGCAAAAAAAGCCAGTCTAAGGACAAATCTGTCACTCGAAGGTGTTGTCTCGATAGCTCGTATCAAGCGGTCAATAAAACGGGGAGAGGATTGCTTATCCATAAATGTTCGGTAGTAGTTGTAGTGAAGTTATAAACGAAACAAGAAATGAGTCTGTAGATATCGAAGTCCAAATGCGCCCTTACTCGAGGGCGAATTTGTAAACTCGCAGCATACAATCAGTGTACTCTCAGGAAAGAGAAAGGTGGAATTACGCGAGCACGTTCAAAAACGTAGCGATTACGAATAGAACAGCGAGTCCAATCGATAAACGAAAGAGAAATTCTTCTGCACCACGGCGCTTGTTGAATGATGCACTGTAGTTGTCACCTCCAAATGCTCCCCCTAGACTCGAACCTCGTTGTTGTAACAGAATTACTGTGACGAGTAAGATGGAGAGTATTATCTGGATGTACGGCAGTGCTGGTAACACTGAGTCGATAAAATTCATGCCTTAGGAGAATATCAGAAACCGGCCTGTGTGGCAAGTAAAAACGCCTGTTAAATTTTTCAACAGGCGTTTTGCGGTCTGTGCGTTATCTGGCCATCCAGCACCTCACTGCGGTTTTATTGTTAACAATTCGACTGTATTGACAGAATACTTGTACCAAGACAGGTTCAGCCATATACAATCGTTTTGAGACACGTACTGTCGCGGTCCTTTTTTGCCAGCCTGACGGGTATAGAGTCTGTGCATCTCTATGATCGTCAAACTCAATTCGCAAAAAGTAGCCCAGCGTACCGCCTGGTGGGATACGTTCTCGGACAAAGGCTGAACGGAGATAGACTGGTCGTAGCCAGTATGCTGGTACCAGTGCCATGGCAATTGACTGACGTACAGTTAGCTTTGTATGAGGTGCAAACATTCCGGAGACCTTTCTGAGCTGATGAGATTTTCTACTTAAAAAACTACCGTAATGGTCAAAAATTGCAAACTTGTTCACCTGTTATATACTGGGTGCGCGACCAAGGTAAGAAGTCAGTTTTTTGGTGTCGCAACTGAAATTTACAGACGAAAAGTTATTACGTTCTTAATCAAGGTACTAAATATTGATATATGGCAGATACAGCAAAAACAAGCAGCCCGATTAAGCCATTGGGTGACCGGGTGGTCGTACGACCGTTGACAGACGAAGAGCTCGGAACAGCCTCGACATCAGGAATTATCATCCCTGATTCAGCAAAGAAAGAAAAACCAGAACAAGGCGTAGTGCTCGCTGTCGGTCCTGGTAAATGGGACGACGATGGAGAAAAGCGTATCCCGATGGACGTCAGTGTCGGCGACCGCATTGTCTATTCAAAATACGGTTTTGACGAAGTTAAGATAGATAAAGAAGAATTCTACATTGTTTCAGAAACCAGCATCCTAGGAGTGTTTACTAGCTAAATAATATTGTAAATCACATATGGCAAAAGAAGTTATTTATGGTGAAGATGTAAAGAAGCGGGTAAAAAAAGGAGTTGATACAGTCGCAGACGCAGTAAAAGTAACACTTGGACCACGCGGGCGGAACGTTATCCTCGATAAAGGCTATGGAGGACCAACTATTACCAACGATGGTGTCTCGATTGCGAAAGAAATCACTCTCAAAGACAAGTTTGAGAATATGGGTGCGGAAATTATTAAGGAGGTCGCCAACAAAACCAATGAAGAAGCGGGGGATGGTACGACGACCGCGACCATTCTGATGCAGGCGCTAGTGCACGAAGGGTTGCGCCAAACAACCATGGGAGTAAATGCAATGGCAGTGCGAACAGGTATGGAGCACGCGTCGCAAGATGTGGTTGAAGCTCTCAAAGGTATGGCGACCAAGATCTCTTCTCTGGACGAGATCAAGCAAGTCGCCAGAATTTCAGCTGAGAGCAGTGAGCTCGGTGAAAAAATTGCCGAAACAATCGACAAGGTAGGGAAAGACGGAGTGGTGACAGTCGAAGAGTCACAATCTTTTGGTATTGAAACAGAGTTGACAGAAGGCATGGAGTTCGAAAAAGGATACGTATCACCGTACATGGTTACCAATTCTGAACGAATGGAATCAGAGTACAAAGACGCCCACATCTTAATCACTGACAAAAAGATTACTGGCGTACAGGAAATCTTGCCGTTGCTAGAAAAGATTGCTCAAACTGGCAAGAAAGAATTAGTAATCATTGCTGACGACGTAGAAGGTGAGGCACTGGCTACATTTGTAGTCAATAAGCTCAAAGGCGGCTTCTCAGTCTTAGCAGTCAAAGCTCCAGGGTATGGTGATCGCAAGAAGGAAATCCTCAATGACATCGCCATTACCGTGGGAGGACAAGTTATTTCTGAAGATCTGGGTCTCAAATTAGAAGATACTGAGCTCGAGCAACTCGGAAAAGCTAGTCGAGTAGTATCAACCAAAGACAAGACTACTATTGTCGGCGGTTCAGGTAAAAAAGCGGATATCGAAGATCGAGTAAAAGCGCTTAAGGCACAGCTTGAACAAGCAACATCAAAGTTTGATAAAGAAAAATTTGAAGAACGCATCGCCAAGCTATCAGGCGGCGTGGCGGTTATCCGAGTAGGAGCAGCGACAGAGACAGAGATGAAATACCTCAAGCTCAAGATTGAAGATGCGGTCAATGCGACCAAGGCAGCAATCGAAGAGGGGATCGTGCCCGGAGGTGGTTCATCATTAGTACATGCTGGTCGTGCTGTTTGGGACAAAAGACGAAAAGACCTGTCGGATGAAGAGTTGATTGGGTATTCTATAGTGCTACAAGCGCTTAATGCTCCAATTAAGCAGATTGCTGATAACACAGGCAAAATGGCTGGGGAGGTCGTGATGGATAAAATCAACGAAATGAAAGGAAATGCTGGGTATGACGCAGCCAAAGGAGAGATGGTAGAAGATATGATTAAAGCGGGTATCATCGATCCGGTAAAGGTAGAGCGCTCTGCGGTCCAGTTTGCAGTTTCAGCCGCCGCTATCTTACTTACTTCTGAAGCCGCTATCGCTGACGAACCAGAAGAAGCCGGCGCATCATCCATGCCAGACATGTCCGGAATGGGCGGAGGCATGGGAGGAATGATGTAATCCCTATAGCTTAACTTACCTATAAAAACACTCCTACTATAGAAAGTAGGAGTGTTTTGTTGTGGCAATGCGTATCAAAACGTAATCAGATTATGTAAATATGCGGTAGCAATAAGATAAAGTGCAGTATTTGACCGGTAATATGCTATCAGCATTTCTCTGATTAAGGGTATTTTTGTTCATTCATGATAAACATGAAAACGCCGATAAAACCGTTGTTTGTCAAACCAAGAACATGGTATGATATATGACATATAAGTTGAATTTAAAGTATGAATTGGATATTAATTGGAGTCGCAGCAGTGCTAGTGTTTTACGTAATTTATGCGTATAACAACTTTGTAAAGCTCACACAACGCGCAAAAGAAGCCTGGGCAGATATTGACGTACAATTGAAGCGTCGGTATGACCTGATCCCAAACTTGATTGAAACAGTGAAAGGGTATGCAGCTCATGAAAAAGAGGCGCTTCAGGCAGTTACTGACGCTCGAGCAACCGCCACACAAACTCACGTTGATCCGTCAAACGTGACTCCTGAACAGATTACTGCTATGGCTGGCGCAGAAAACGCACTCGGCGGTGCAATCGGCAACTTGCTGGCTATTGCGGAGGCGTATCCAGATCTAAAGGCGAATACGAATTTCTTGGAACTGCAGCGAGAACTTTCAGATACCGAAAACAAAATCCAAGCTGCTCGGCGTTTCTACAACACAAATGTACGCGATCTCAATATTGCACTAGAATCGTTCCCGTCAAACGCCGTTGGGAAGACGTTCAACTTTACTGCTGAAGAGTATTTTGAACTGGAAGAGACAAGTGTGGAGCGTGAACCAGTAAAAGTCCAATTCTAAATATCACATAAATATGTCTGAACTCAATCGTATTTATTACAACAAACTGATTCGGGATAATATTCCTGCCAAAATTGAAGCCAAGCGTGAAGAGTGTGAAGTGCGTAAAATCACAGATGTACAAGAGCTACAACAAGAACTTTTCAAAAAAATTCAAGAAGAAGCCGCCTCTCTCGCGATGTGTCGTACGAGAGAGAGTTTGCTCGAAGAATATTCTGATCTGATGGTAGTAATCGAAACCCTTTTGCATCAGCTAGAAATACCAAAAGAGGAAATTCTCGCTGCTCGGAAACAAAATATGGTTAAAAAGGGAGCTTATACACATGGATATTTTCTCCACTGGTCCGCTGACGTGGATTATCGATCGAACGAAAGTGTGCAGGGTATTCCGCTCTAGACTACTCATATAAAGTAAAGCTAAAAGACATACCTTGAACCCAATAAAAAATGTTGGAAGCAGAAGCAATTTTTTTTGATTCTGTATTTCCAGAAACATACATTCACTATACGTCTCACGATGTATATACATTGCAATGGCAACACTCTATACACAGCAATCAAATAATATTTTCAAAACGTATCTTTTGATGGGTACGTTTTTAGTGATGGTGATTGCTATTTGCTACGCAGTCGCTTGGTACGTGGGTAATCCAATTATCCTTTATATTGGTGCGGTCTTGGCATTAATTACTAGTGTCGGTAGTTACTGGTTTTCGGATAAAGTGGTGCTGCGTATGACTGGTGCTCGGCAGATAGAAAAAGCACAAGCACCAGACCTATACAACCTAGTTGAAAACCTTTCTATTACAGCTGGCCTACCGATGCCAAAGGTATTTATCGTAGAAGACTCCGCACCCAATGCTTTTGCGACCGGAAGAAATCCAGAGCATGCCGTTGTGGCCGTCACGTCTGGTTTATTGGCTATATTGGACAGGAATGAGCTCGAAGGGGTGCTTGCCCACGAGCTTGCCCATATCGGCAATCGTGACATGTTGGTCATGACAGTGGCGGTTGTGCTGGCCGGATTTGTAGCGATTGTGGCCGATGTGTTGACTCGTTCTTTGATGTTTGGTGGCGGTAACAAAAATCGTAGTCCTGTTTTCCTCATTCTGGGTATTGCAGGTATCATATTAGCTCCAATTGCTGCTAAACTGATACAGTTGGCGGTCTCACGCAAACGTGAATATCTAGCTGATGCAACTGGAGCTTTGTTGACCCGATATCCAGAAGGCCTGGCCTCTGCACTAGAAAAGATTAGCAACAGTCACCAACCGATGAAAAAAGCTTCGCATGCCACTGCTCATCTGTTTATTTCAGATCCCTTCAAAGCCGAGCAGTCAGGGATTAAGAAAAAGCTCGCTGGGTTGTTTCAAACACACCCACCAGCGCAAGATAGAATACAAAGATTAAGAAATATGGGTACCGGAGTATGAAACAAATCACGCAAGACATTCAGACCAAAGCCGAGTTGAAAGATAGTCTCAATTCAGTAATGGAAAGTGGTCTGCCAGACTTCATTAAAACCACACACGCTCGTCGAATCTCAGTCCGGGCCAATATACGTTTTGTAGTAGTTTCAGTGCTGTTTATCTTAGCAATAGCGATATTTTTATTTTTGGCTCAAGTCGATTTTAATACGTTGTTCGGTAAGCTGATTGTAATGACTGCTTTGCTTTGGGTGAGTGTACTCTTGGTTTCAGGAAAAAATTGGTTTATCGGCTCAACCTTGCTGGCGAGAGAGGTGAATATGGCATTGGTACCCATTTTGGCAAACACATTCAATCGAACAGTTCTGTACACATACAACCAAAGCGCAGTCGATTCCGTTCAATCAATGCTTGATGATTCCGGACTAGTTACCAGTCCTGTAACAACTATGAAAGTCAGTAATGTGTACACTGTTTTCAGTAATGTTGATATGCGAGTGCACGAAATCATGTTTGAACAGCAGGCAAGTCAGTCCGATTCTAAGTCCGAGAAATTCAACGCCACTTTCATTGATGTCAATATTGGTAATGAACAAACTGAAGAAATGCTCTTTTTCACTTCAGGAAATAAGTATGGTTTTTCTCATGCACATTTGAAAGCGCACTTAGAAAACTCAGAACAGCATTCTCCAGTCGAGCTTCCAGAGGGTGCATATCAAGACTTGAGTGTGTTTAGTACCAATGCCGATAAAACAGTCACTGATATCTCTACAGCAGTACTTAATACCATTCATGATTGGCACATTGATACGAAAGTGAACATTCGAGTGATGCGTAAGGGTGCAAAGTTGTATATACTAGTGCCGGCGAGCAAGGGCAGCATTACCTACACGTCAACTTCCACCAATCCTGACACAATCGAACGATATGCAGGTGTAATAGCCGAGCCGGTCTGGCGAGCTCTTATGTTGGCAGAAGAAATGACTAAGTAGCGTAATATTCTGGTGTAATGACAACTCGCCCCGTGAATAGGGAAGTTGAAACACCAACGCTCTGCAGGTCAAAAAAGCGAAACGAAAATTAAATAATCACGGAGAGATGGCAGAGTGCTCAATGATGAAAGGAGCGAAGCGACTATTCAGAATTAGTGTTTAATACACCAACG
>Ga0136591_1000052_pt1 | contig 52637 bp, 42 predicted proteins | sample AntRauMFilla3767_FD_104929 | JGI IMG/M metagenome (GOLD analysis project Ga0136591, IMG submission 104929) | Saline lake microbial communities from Rauer Islands, Antarctica - Metagenome Filla 3 #767 | ecosystem: Environmental > Aquatic > Non-marine Saline and Alkaline > Saline | place...
AAACGCCTGGCCGAGCGTCACAAAGCTTTGCACGCGCACCTTTCCGAGCAAGGTCTGGCTCGCCTGCATTTAAAACAGGCCTGGCGGCAGCTTCCTGGTTGTGAGGAGCCGCTTGAACAGCTGCGTTTCAGCTGGTATTCCAGTGGCCGCAGCATCCGGCGCATCAGCATTCAGGAAGCCGAGTATCGCCTTTTACAGATGGACACGGAGGCTGACCACATTCGGATTCAGTTAAAAAAACTGGCGGGGCTGACAGCCAGTGAGCCCCTGGCCCAGGTGCAGAACCAGGCACCCCTGATGCGTGCCAATTTATTTTTTCAGGATGCCCGGGCAGGCCAATCCAGCCGCAAGGCCATTAATATTGCCCTGCCGCTGTTTGTTCTTTGCCGGGGCAAACTGGAACTCCCCCCCTTCAATCAGCCATCCTCTCAGCCACCCGATGCCCGAAGCCGTGCCAAGCGCTCGGATAACCGCCTGGAAGATGAGCCTTTTCTGCCCAGTATCCGGGTTTATCGCTATATCAAAAAACCCGATTAAGACCGTTGATGGCGGCTACCCGGTAGGCTTCAGCCATGGTCGGGTAGTTGAAGGTGGTATTCACAAAGTAGTTCAGGGTATTGGCATCACCTTCCTGTGCCATGACGGCCTGGCCGATATGCACGATTTCAGAAGCCTGGTCACCAAAGCAGTGGATACCCAGAATTTCCAGGGTTTCACGATGGAAAAGAATCTTCAGCATACCGGTTGTTTCCCCGGTAATCTGGGCACGAGCCAAGGTACGAAAGAAAGCCTGGCCCACTTCATAGGGGACTTTTTCTTCGGTCAGCTCGCGCTCGTTTTTACCCAAAGAGCTGATTTCGGGAATGGTGTAGATGCCAGTAGGCACATCATCAATAAAGCGGAAAGCCGGTTCTTCCAGGAAGTCAGCAGCGGCTGAACGACCCTGATCATAGGAAGCCGAAGCCAGGCTCGGCCAGCCGATGACATCACCTGCAGCGTAAATGTGCGGAATGGCCGTACGATAATGATCATCCACTGACAGCTGGCCACGACCGTTGACTTCCAGGCCGATATTTTCCAGGCCCAGTTCTTCAGTGTTGCCTGAGCGGCCATTACACCACATGAAGGCGTCTGCTTTGAGCTTTTTACCGCTTTTGAGATTAAGGACAACACCCTGCTCAACCACTTCCACACTTTCGTACTCTTCATTATGACGGATCAGGACGCCGTTGTTGCGCAGGTGGTAGCTAAGGCCATCAGAGATCTCGTCATCCAGGAAGGAAAGCAGACGTTCGCGATTATCAATCAAGTCGACTTTTACGCCCAGGCCGCTGAAGATAGAGGCATATTCACAACCGATCACGCCAGCACCGTAGAGGATGATGGAGCGTGGTGTGTGGGACAGGCTGAGAATGGAATCCGAGCAGTAGATACGTGGATGGTCAAAATTGATGTCTTTGGGCCGATAGGGGCGAGAGCCTGTGGCAATGACAATTTTTTCTGCTTTTATAAATTCGATGCCATTGTGGTGATCACGTACTTCTACTGTGTTGGGGTCCACAAAACGGGCGGTGCCAAAAAACACATCGGTACGGTTACGCGCATAAAAACCCGTACGCAGAGCGACTTGTTTTTCAATGACTCGGTTGGAACGATCAAGGACTTTGGGAAATGAAAAGAAGCGAGGTTCGCCGATATCCCGAAACATGCGGTTGGTGTTGAAATGGATGATTTGTTTGACCGCATGGCGCAGAGCTTTGGAGGGGATGGTACCTTTGTGGGTGCAGTTGCCGCCAACCATTTGCTGTTGTTCTATGACGGCGACTTTCTTGCCATGTTTGGCGGCATTCATGGCGGCACCTTCACCGGCAGGGCCTGTACCTATCACGATCACATCATAATTATAAACTGCCATTAATCGTTTACCCCTCTCGTCTTTAGCCTTTAATTTTCGCGCAATGATGACCCAGCAGTCAGGTATTTACAATAAGGCTTTTGGTGCACAAGCCCTGGTTATTTCTTGCTGGCATCATAGCTCAGCTCTTTGGCCTGCTGGTTTTTGGCCTGGTTTTTTTGCTGCTCTGTTTCGCAGATTTCCTGATTACCACCACAGACATCGCATTCTGTTTCCATGCCCAGGGCACTCATGCCACCACAGGAACCGGCAATGGGTTTGCGACCCATAATCACTCCGACCGACATAATCAATACGATCAGACCCAGGACCAACAAGGTTAACAAAAACATTTGCATCAGTTCTTCTCCACTCATAACAAAAAGGGTTGTCTCTGGCTTGAGACAACCCTTTCAATCAAACATTCCCTTGCATAGCTGTATTAGCCACCAAAGTCATCCAGAAGGATGTTTTCCGGCTCAACACCCATATCTTCCAGCAGTTTCACGGCCGAAGCATTCATCATGGGTGGCCCACACATGTAGTACTCACAATCTTCGGGGGCCGGATGGTCCTTGAGGTAGTTGTCATAGAGGACATTATGGATAAAGCCTGTGTAGCCTTTCCAATTATCTTCAGGAAGTGGGTCTGAAAGTGCCAGATGCCACTCGAAGTTGTCATTTTCTTCCGCCAGCTTGTCGAACTCTTCAACATAAAAGGCTTCACGCAATGACCGCGCACCATACCAGAAAGTAATTTTACGATCTGTCTTGATCCGTTTGAGCTGATCAAAGATGTGTGAGCGCATCGGGGCCATACCCGCACCACCGCCGATAAAGACCATCTCATTGTCGGTATCCTTGGCAAAAAACTCGCCAAAGGGCCCCATCACATCAATCGTATCACCTGCTTTCAGGCTGAAAACGTAAGAGGACATAATACCGGGTGGCACATCATCACGACCTGGCGGTGGGGTGGCGATCCGGATATTGAACTTCACCAGCCCCCTTTCTTCAGGGTAGTTCGCCATGGAGTAAGCACGGATCGTTGGCTCTGTGACCTTGGAAACGTACTTCCAGATATTGAACTTGTCCCAGTCAGGATGATATTCAGGATCAATATCAAAGTCTTTGTAGTGCACCTCATGCGGCGGGCATTCCAGCTGCACATAACCACCAGCGCGGAAGTCGACTTCCTCTCCTTCAGGCAGCTTCAGTGTCAGCTCCTTGATGAAGGTGGCCACGTTCGGGTTGGAAACCACTTCACAGGTCCATTTCTTGACGCCGAAAATTTCTTCATCGACTTCAATTTTCATGTCCTGCTTGACCGGAACCTGACAGGACAGACGCCAGCCAGCCTTTTTCTCACCCATGGTGAAAGCCGATTCTTCGGTGGGCAGAATCGCACCGCCACCTTCGACAACTTTACAGGTGCACTGGGCGCAGGAACCACCGCCACCACAAGCCGAGGACAGGAAGATGCCGTTGGCTGCCAGGGTGTTGAGCAGCTTGCCCCCGGCGGATGTGGTAATGGTGTGTTCAGGATCACCATTGATTTCAATCGTGACCTCACCCGAACTTACAAGCTTGCTGCGGGCGGCCAGGATCACGGCGACGAGCGAAAGCACGACCACCGTGAACATGCCGACACCCAGCAGGATAATCGTTGAGTCAACCATATTAATACCCTTTTGTTAACCTGTTCTTGGGCGGCTTACAGCTGTACGCCGGAGAAAGACATAAAGCCCAGCGACATCAGGCCAACCACGATAAAGGTGATACCGAGACCCTGCAGGCCAGCAGGCACGTCGCTGTACTTGAGCTTTTCCCGAATCCCGGCCAGAGCCACGATGGCCAGTGCCCAGCCAGCACCAGCACCGGTGCCGTAGATCACTGACTCACCAAAGCCGTAATCACGCTCGACCATAAACAGGGAAGCACCCAGAATGGCACAGTTGACCGTAATCAGTGGCAGGAAAACACCCAGGGCGTTGTAAAGTGCGGGTACATACTTGTCCAGAAACATTTCCAGAATCTGCACCAGAGCAGCAATAACGCCGATGTAACTCAAAAGACCCAGGAAAGAAAGGTCAATTTCTTCAGCTCCGGCAATACCCGTCCACTCCAGCGCACCTTCACGCAGCAGCAGGTTATAAATCAGGTTATTGACAGGTACCGTGATGGCCAGCACCACAACAACTGCAATCCCCAAACCCAGGGCCGCGTCCACCTTCTTGGATACCGCCAGGAAGGTACATATGCCCAGGAAGAAGGCCAGAGCCATGTTTTCCACAAACACAGCAGTAATGAACAGGGATAGATAATGTTCAAACATGGCTTATAAAACCTCCCTGGGTTTTGTATTGGCTTGGATCTTGAACTCATCATGCTCGACCTGCTTCGGATCCCAGGAGCGAATTGCCCAGATCATCAGACCGATAATAAAGAAGGCCGAAGGGGGCAGCAGCATCATGCCATTGGCCACATACCAGCCGCCATCTTTGGACAAATCCAGAAGCTGCAGGCCAAACAGACTGCCGGAACCAAAAAGTTCACGGAAGAAGCCAACAACCATCAGAACCATGCCGTAGCCGAGGCCGTTCCCGATACCGTCCAGAAAACTCATGCCGGGGCCATTTTTCATGGCATAGGCTTCAGCACGGCCCATAACGATACAGTTGGTGATGATCAGACCCACAAAGACCGAGAGCTGACGGCTGATATCGTAAGCAAAAGCCTTGAGCACCTGGTCAACCACAATAACCAGCGAGGCAATGATGGTCATCTGTACGATGATCCGGATGCTGCTGGGAATATGGTTCCTGATCAGGGATACCGACAGGTTGGCAAAGGCCGTTACAAAGATAACCGCCAGAGTCATGACCAGTGCGATCTGCATGCTGGTGGTAACCGCCAGTGCAGAACAGACCCCCAGTACCTGAAGGGCAATGGGATTGTTCTTGAAGATCGGAGCGGTCAGAACTGTTTTTGGAGTTTCAGTCGCCATAATTATACCCCCTGCCGAAATTTAGCCAGGAAAGAGCCATAGCCCTTTTCACTTGTCCAGAACTGGAGCAGGTTGGTGACCCCTCTGGAAGTCAGGGTTGCCCCGGAAAGAGCATCCACTTCATGTTCCTCGGAGGGATTTTTCGACAGACCCAACTGAGGTTCCAGAGAGCCCTGGTTGTAAACTTTCTTACCAGGCCACTGCGCTTTCCAGTTAGGGTTGTCCACTTCCCCACCCAGACCGGGTGTTTCGCCGTGATCGTAGAAACCCAGACCGGCTATGGTGTTGGCATCACCTTCCAGAGCCAGGAATCCATACAGGGTAGACCAGAGACCGGCACCCCGAACAGGCAGGATGATGCGATCAGGATCGTCAACATCCCCCACCAGGTAAACAAGGCCGTAGTTTTCCAGTCGACGGATGCCAGCCGGATCTTCCTGCAATTGCTTGGAAGTTTGCGGATCACTGGCAGCGCGCAGCTGTTCGTAGGAGCTGGGATCAACAGCATCGGTCAACTCACCGGTACGCAGATCCACCACCCGAACATTAATCTGCTCAAACAGCTCTTCAACTTTTTCCGGTGTACCTTCACCGGGTTCAATCAGGCCTGCCGCCAAAAGAATGTTGCTGCGACGATCCAGTTCCTGGTTCGCCTGTTGGCGATCTTTAAGGGCTACAGCTGCCCCGGAGACGATAACGGAGCAGACCAGACACAGTATAAAAGCAACCGTGAAGGTCTTTTTGATAGTGTCGTTACTCTTAGACATTGCGCAGCATCCTCCGTTTGATATTGGCCTTGACCACAAAGTTGTCGATCAGAGGGGCAAAGAGGTTGGCAAAGAGGATGGCCAGCATGATCCCTTCGGGGAAAGCCGGGTTAATCACACGGATGAGTACGGTCATGACACCGATCAGGGCACCAAAAACCAGCTTACCCTGATTGGTCATGGCTGCAGACACCGGATCGGTGGCCATGAAAATCATACCGAAGGCAAAACCGCCCACCACCAGGTGCCAGTACCAGGGCATGGCAAACATGGCATTAGTGTCGGATCCGATCATGTTAAACAGAGTCGACATGGCAATCATACCCAGCATCACACCGGCAACAATGCGCCAGGAAGCAATACGGGTCAGCAGCAGAACGGCACCGCCGATAAAGATGGCCAGGGTCGAGGTTTCACCGATGGAGCCGGGCATGAAGCCCAGGAAGGCATCCCACCAGCTGTACTGCTGCTGCAGGGCAGCCATGCCATCCTGATAAGCAACGGACAAGGCGGTTGCACCGGTATAACCGTCAGCAGCCACCCAGATGGCGTCCCCGGAGATTTCCGCCGGATAGGCAAAATAAAGAAAGGCACGACCGGTCAGAGCAGGGTTGAGGAAGTTCTTGCCGGTACCACCGAAGATTTCCTTGCCGATGACTACACCAAAGGTAATACCCAGGGCAACCTGCCAGAGGGGAATATTGGTGGGCAGAATCAGCGCAAAAAGCACGGAAGTTACGAAGAAGCCTTCGTTGACTTCATGGCCACGGCGCATGGCAAACAAGACTTCCCAGAAACCACCGACGATGAAGGTCACGGCATAAATGGGAATAAAATAGACGGCACCATGAATCAGGTTGTCCCAGATGCTGGTGGGGTCATAACTGCCCGCTCCCAACAGCGCGACAAAGCTCTGACGTAAACCATCCAGGGTTCCGTAACCGGCTTCCACGGCCATGTTGGCCTGGTAACCGGCATTCCACATACCAAAAAGCATGGCTGGGAAAGTGCAGAACCAGACCGTAATCATGATGCGTTTCAGGTCGACGCCATCACGCACAAAAGCTGTGGTTTTGGCTACACTGGGGGGCGTATAGAAAATTGTATCAACGGCTTCATAGAGCGCATACCAGCTTTCATACTTACCACCTTTATGAAAGTGAGGCTCCATGGCGTCCAAGAGTTTGCGTATGCTCATCCTATCAGGCCTCTTTCTCGATCAGCGTCAGGTTGTCGCGCAGAATCGGACCGTACTCATATTTACCGGGGCACACATAGGTGCACAGGGCCAGGTCTTCTTCGTCCAGTTCCAGACAACCCAGCTGCATGGCCACTTCAATATCACCGACAATCAGTGAGCGCAGCAGTTGCGTGGGCAAAATGTCCAGCGGCATAACCGTCTCATAATTCCCAACGGGAACCATGGCTCGTTCGGAACCATTGGTTGCTGTCGTGGGTGAGAATTTTTCTCCCAGACCCAAGAAGCTGGACAGATAAATGCCCATCACCGAATGGCGGTTGCTACCGGGCAGACCGGGTGACAACCATCCCAGAAAGAGACGTTTGCTGCCATCTTCCAGAACGCTGACCTGATTGTGGTAACGACCCAGATAGGCCAGATCATCATCCGCAGCACGACCACCAAATACGGAACCGGAAATAACCTGGGTGCCATTGGGCGGGTTGACCTCACCCATCAGCAGATCGTTCAGGCTGGCACCAACGCGGGTGCGCACCAGACGCGGCTCTTTGACCAGAGGCCCGCCCAAAGAGATAACACGGTTGGGGTTGATCCGGCCGGTCAGGAAAAGCTGGCCGTAAGCAATGACTTCCTGATAACCCAGATGCCAGACCTGCTTGTTGGCATGAACCGGGTCAAGAAAATGAATGTGTGTACCGACCAGACCTGCAGGATGTTTGCCGGCAAATTCGGCCACTTCAAAATCACCGCCGGAAATTACAGGAACATCCTTGCCCGCTTCTTTGCAGATGTAGGTTTTGCCTTGCGTCAGTTTGCTAACCACTTTCAAACCGGCCAGGAAGGCCTCTTTCTGCTCAGCAATAATCACTGCGGGGTCAGCAGCCAGCGGATGGGTGTCCATGGCTGTGACAAAGATGGAGGAAGGTTGGGCATCCAGTGCAGGAACGCGACTGAAAGGACGGGTGCGAAGTGCGGTCCACTGGCCGGATTCGACCAGTTGCTTTTGAACCTCTTCGCGTTTTAGGTCATCTAACTGACTCTCGGAATAGGCTGTAAACTCCACTGCCTCTTCCTGTTCGTCCAGCTCGATCACCACTGAATGCAGGGCTCTTCGATAACCGCGATTGATCGCTGTTACCTTGCCTGCAGCAGGTGCCGTGTACTGCACACCTTCCGTTTTTTTATCCGTAAAAAGGATCTGACCCAATTTCACCTTGTCACCGACTGAAACCGCCATGGTTGGCTTCATGCCAACATAGTCCGGTCCCAGCACAGCAACTGAGCGCACTGACTGACCATCAGAGATGGTCTGCCTGGGTGCGCCGGCGATGGGTAGATCAAGGCCTTGCTTGATTTTAATCATAGGTCTCGCCCAGTCACCAAGTTGTTGAAAAACAAAAGCTAAAAAGCTACTTCTACTTCTAAAAAAATCTCAAAAACAGAGGCAGAGGGTGATGCCCGGCACTCTGCTTTTTATAAAATTCGTGGGTGTTGATGATCCGGCGCCTGTTCGCGTCTTTTTGTCGCAGGGAATTCTACCTAAAACCGCCGCAGAAAGAAAATCACCCAGTGTTTATGCTGACAATAAAAGCAGCTGCATTATCGCAGTGCCGCACTTGTTTTCAAAGCCTTTGCAGTAATTCATCAAAACCTGTGAGGATTCTGTCCGGATGGCTGTCTGCAAGGGGTTCTCCATGATTATAGCCATGCGGAAACACCCAGACTTGCACTCCTGCCTGATGGGCAGTCTGCACATCATGCGATGAATCACCCAGAAACAATGCTTGATCAGGGGTAAGCCGGTATTTTTTGAGCAGATAATGCACCCCGACCGGATTGGGTTTTTTCTCAGTAAAACTGTCTCCACCCAGCACTTCATCAAAATAGTCATACAGACCATGAGCTTGCAGGGTTTTGTCAGCACCTGCCTTGAACTTGTTGGTCAACACAGCCAGGTGTTTGCCTTGTTGATGAAACTGTTGCACCACTTCTTTTGCATGGGGGTAAATGTTGCTGTGGGTGCCTGAACGTTTTTCGTAAAAATAATAAAAACGCGCCAGCAGTTCCGCAAAAATAGTCTTCTTTTGTCCGACAGAAAACTCCAGTGCTTTTTCCAGAAAGTTGGCTGCACCGCGTCCGACCCATTGTCGGGTCTGTTCCAGGCTGATAGCTCGAAGCCCTGCTTCTTCCAGCGCATCATTGGCTGCCAGAGTCACTTCCGGGGCTGTATCCAGCAGGGTGCCGTCGAGATCAAAAATAATCAGCTGTATCCTATCCATTGGCCTGCTCCAGTACCCGTCGCCTTTGTTTCATGAGCCGCCAGACATAGGGGGTAAAAATCAACTGCATGGCGAGCTGCATTTTGCCACCCGGCACGACCAGGGTGTTGGCCCGAGACATGAAGGAACCACCGATCATTTCAAGCAGGTATGGAAAGTCCACACCTCTGGGTTCGGCAAAGCGGATCACCACCATACTCTCATCTGCTGAGGGAATTTCCCGGGAAACAAAAGGGTTGCTGGTGTCCACCATGGGCACACGCTGGAAGTTGACGTGTGTATTGGAGAATTGCGGACAAATATGTTTCACGTAGTCCGGCATACGCCCCAGGATGGTATCCGTGATGGTTTCTGTCGAGTAGCCCCGCGAGCTTTTGTCGCGCAGAATTTTCTGGGTCCATTCCAGGTTGATGACCGGCACGACCCCAATAATCAAATCCGGATACTGGGCAATGTTGCAGGTTTCATTCTGAACGGCCCCATGCAGGCCTTCGTAAAAAAGCAGCTCGGTCCCCTTGGGCAGGGCTTCCCAGGGCGTAAAAGTACCTGGTGGCTGCTGGTAGGGCTCGGCTTCTTCATGATTGTGCAAATAGCGGCGACGTTTGCCCTGGCCGGTTTCACTGAAGGACTTGAACAGCTGTTCCAGATCATCCAGAAGGTTGGTATCCAGACCAAAATGACTGAAATTGATATTACCGGTGGCAGCTTCTTCTTTTTGTCTTGCTTTCATTTCTTCGCGGTCATAACGGTGAAAGCTGTCACCTTCTATGGTCGCGGCCCGAACACCTTCACGGCGGAAGATATTCTCAAAGGTTTCCATCACCGAACTGGTTCCGGATCCTGAGGACCCGGTAATGGCAATGATCGGATATTTGGCAGACATGGGCTGCACCTCGGGTTTTGATAGTCAAATGGGATGACGGGTCATTTTTTTGCGCCAGCCGGGGAAAATCTGATCGGCATCCTGAGGAAAAGACTCAAACGCACGGGCAAATTCCTTGTGTTCCTTCGCCCATTCAATCGGATCCGCGCCTGCTTGCCAACACTCAAAAGCCTGGCGCAGTGATTTGGCTCCGGCAGCAGGACTGTCAAGGTGGCCGTAGCAGCCACCTCCAGCAGTATTGATAAAGTTGCCATGCCCCAGATTTTCCAGAAAGCCAGGCAAACGCAGGGCATTCATACCCCCGGAAATGATCGGGGTGGTCGCCTTCATGCCATTCCAGTCCTGAAAGTAGATGGGACCCTGGAAAGAATCCCGCTCTATAATGTAGGCAATGTCCTTGTCATTTTTGTTACCTTCCATTTTGCCGTAGCCCATGGTGCCAACATGAATGCCTGAAACTCCTTGCAGGCGTGCCATTTTGGCCAGCACATAAGCCGTATAGCCACGCTTGGAAGAAGGTGAGGTCACGGCTCCGTGGCCAGCCCGGTGGAAATGCAGAAACTGGTCAGGGAAATAACGCCGGGCCGAAGTCACCATGCCCGGCCCGCCAACATAGCCATCCACCAGAAAAGCCACCTTGTCGGCCTCTTCACCAAAGGCCTCCAGAATGTACTCACCGCGTGCCAGCATTTCATCATGCCAGTCAGCAGAAATATTGGCGGAAAAAAGTTTGGCCTGACCGGTTTCATCCATGGCCCTCTTCATGGCATCCACCACCAGGGGAATAGTTTCCTTCATGGGTGCAAAAACCTGGTTGCCCTGAGGCTCGTCATTCTTAATGAAGTCGCCCCCCAACCAGAACTGGTAGGCCGCCCTGGCAAAAGGTTCAGGACGCAGCCCGAGCTTGGGCTTGATGATGGTTCCGGCAATGTAACCACCCTCCTGTTCAGAGCGCCCCAGGACTTTCCAGAGGTTTTTGATGTTGACTCTGGGGCCATCAAACAAATCCAGCAAGGCAGGTGGCACATAAAAATCAACCATCTTGGCATGCTCAATATCACCCATGCCCTGGTTATTGCCGACAGCCAGGGTCAGGAAAGAAACCAGCATGGTTTTGCCATCCAGGAGATTGCGGTCAAAAAGCTCCAGCGGATAGGCAATGCGCAGGTCTTCCGTCGCTTCATCGATATGGTAAACCAGTGCATCCACACCCCGGGTAAAATCATCGGTCGTACTGATTTCCACATTGGTGCCCGTGGAGGATTCAGCTGCAAAGTGGGCGGCTGCCTCCAGATAGGTGCTGCCTGGCTTGGGCTTCATTTTATAAGCAGCGAGAAGATGTCTGCCTTCCCTGATCAGCGTTTCTTCATCCAGATCGAGGTGGGCATAACGCTGTGATTGGTCCATGAGTAACCCCTTGCTCTGAAAAATAAAAAAAGCCCACCTGCTTTTACCAAGGTGGGCTTTTTAACCAGCAGGGCCCTGCCAGAGGGCTCACCGGTTGTGCTTAGCGGTCGGCAGGAAAGTAAAGAAACTTCACGTTGGCAATTTCCTGCAGGATACGCACCACCTGGCAGCTGTAACCGAACTCATTGTCATACCAGACATAAAGAACGATTTGCTTGCCACTGGCAATGGTCGCCTTACCATCCACGATACCGGCATGGCGATTGCCAACAAAGTCAGAAGAAACCACTTCTGCTGAGTCGACAAAATCAATTTGCTTTTGCATCGGTGAATAAAGAGCGGACCAGCTCAGGTACTTGTTCAGGGCTTCAGCATCGGTTTCCTTGTCCAGGGTCAGATTGAGAATGGCCATGGAAACATTGGGAATGGGAACGCGAATGGCGTTACCGGTCAGCTTGCCACCCAATTCAGGCAGTGCCTTGGCAACCGCTTTGGCTGCACCGGTTTCGGTCAAAACCATGTTCATGGCAGCAGAACGCCCACGACGATCACCCTTATGGAAGTTGTCGATCAGGTTCTGGTCATTGGTATAGGCGTGCACGGTTTCCACGTGGCCACTGACAATACCGAACTGGTCATTGACTGCCTTGAGGACAGGTACGATGGCATTGGTGGTACAAGAAGCCGCCGAGATGATCTTGTCATCTTCGGTAATGTCTTCATCATTGATGCCATAGACAATGTTTTTGATGTCACCCTTGCCAGGTGCCGTAAGAATGACACGGGAAGCACCTTTACAGGCAATGTGTTGACCCAGGCCCTTTTCATCACGCCACACACCGGTGTTGTCAACAATCAAAGCATTGTTGATGCCATACTGGGTGTAATCAATCTCTTCTGGTGAATTGGCATAGATAAACTGGATGTAGTTGCCATTCACAATCAGTGCCTTGTTGTCATGGTCGACAGTAATGGTGCCATTGAAAGGACCATGCACTGAATCACGGCGCAAGAGACTGGCACGCTTTTCCAGGTCACCATCCTTGCCACCACGGACCACAACAGCACGTACCCGCAAAAGACTGCCACCACCGGCTTTTTCAATCAGGATACGTGCCAGCAAACGACCGATGCGACCAAAACCGTAAAGAACCACATCCTGAGGCTCCCCACCCTTCTCGGCTTCCTGGTACTGGCCGACGATAGGGGCAACTTCTTCTTTCAGGAAGGCTTCCATGTCACCGCCACCCTGTTTGCGAAACTTGGCAGCCAACTTGCCAATATCGATGTGGGCCGGACCAGGGTTGAGTTTGACCAGGGTATCCAGCAGCAGGTGGGTATCCCGCACGTCCAGTTCGTCACCTTCCACCTGACGCACAAAGCGGTGATCCTTGAGAATGCGGATCACTGAGCGGTTAACCAGGGCCCGACCAAAAATGGAAGTCACCACATTATGCTTACGGTACAGGGTTCCGATCAGGGGAATCATGCTTTCAGCAAGGGTTTCACGTTCTTGCCAGTCGTCAAAATAACTATCCAGCTTGGTGTCAGTCACAGGCTGCCTCTCAAGATTAGGGGTTAGTCCAGAGTTTTCGCGCGCTATTATGCTTGTTGGACTCTGGTTAGGCAAATTTGCGGCCGTAAAGTGCCCTGCTACTTTAGGGGCAGGGATGAAGATCGCGCAGAGGACTGCGCTCCCACTTAGAGTGCGCTCCTACAGAGGAACTGGAGCCACTTGCATTCAACTGCTAGAATCTGTTGTTTTGACTGCCAAGGAAATCTCCGTGCCCCAGAAGTCCGCTGCTGCTTTTTCTTCTCTGCACCTCTTACCCGAAGCACCGCCGCGCAAACCCGGATTCATTCAGCGCTGGCTCCAACTGGAGGGGGCTGCACAAGCCCTGGCGCTTGTGGAAGCTGCGGAAAAGCATCCGGCGCCGCTGATGGTGGTCTGCCCGGACAGCAATTCGGCCCAGGCTCTGGCGGATGAGCTGGAGTTTTTCAGTGAAGGACGTTTGCCGGTGTTCACTCTGCCCGACTGGGAGGTGCTGCCTTATGATCGTTTTTCACCACATCAGGATATTGTTTCCGAGCGCCTGAAAACCCTGCTTGCTTTGCCTTCCCAACAAAAAGGCTTGCTGGTGGTGCCGGTGACCACGCTAATGCAGCGTTTGCCTCCGGCTGAGTTTGTCGCCAGCCATGCCCTGGATCTGCATCTCAATCAAAAACTCAATATGCATACTTTCCGGCGTCAGCTGGAAGAAGCCGGTTACCGGGCCGTGGATACCGTTTATGAACACGGTGAGTTTGCCGTGAGAGGGGGTCTGCTGGATCTCTTCCCGATGGGCAGTGAACAGCCGTTGCGCATTGAACTCTTTGATGATGACATCGAATCCCTGCGTTTTTTCAACCCGGAAACCCAGCGCACTGAAGAAAAAACCGAGAGTATTTCTTTGCTGCCCGCGCATGAATTTGCTCTGACCGAAACAGCGCTGGAGAATTTTCGTACCGAATTCCAGACCCGCTTTGACCTGGATCTGTCACGCTGCGACCTCTATCAGGACACTTTAAAAGGACGGGTCACTCCAGGGCTGGAGTTTCTGCTACCACTGTTTTTTACCCATACGGCCACCCTGTTCGACTATTTACCTGCAGAAGCCCTTATCGCCGAGCTGGGCAACACCAGTGAAGCCGCCCGCCACTTCTGGGAAGAGATCGAGCGCCGTTATGAAAGCCTGCGCCATGATGTGCGCCACCCCTGCCTGCCTCCTCATGAGCTTTATCTTCCGGTGGAAACGCTTAACCGTGAGCGCAAGGCTTTTCCAAGAGTGTTTCTGCCAGCAGAAGCACCGGAGGATCAGCTCGCCGGGGATCTGCAACTGTCCAGCCAGCCTTTGCCGGATCTTTCCGTACAACCCAAGGCCAATCGCCCCCTGGGTGCCCTGCAGAATTTTATGGCAGAGCATCCGCAAACCAGCATCCTGTTAACGGCCGAGTCAGCCGGCCGCCGGGAAGCCCTTCTGGAACTGCTGGGCCGCCATCATCTGGAGCCGCAACTGGTCAACAGCTGGGCTGATTTTGTCAGTCAGCGCCCGGCCCTGGCATTGACTTTGGCACCACTGGATCGTGGTTTGTGGGTGGGTTCACCAGAAGTTCTCCTGGTGACTGAGTCCCTGTTGTTTGGTGAGCGCATTCAGCAGCGCCGTCGCCGTCAGGCTTCCGCCATCAATCAGGACCTGGCTTTCAAGAGCCTTTCTGAACTCAGCCTGGGCAGCCCGGTGGTTCATCTGGATCATGGCGTGGGACGTTATGAAGGGCTGGAAGTTCTGGAAGCCGGAGGTCAGAAACAGGAGTTCCTGAAACTGGTTTATGCCGACCAGGCCAACCTTTATGTGCCTGTGGCCGCTCTGGATCGCATCAGCCGCTATTCCGGGCTGGCTGATGAAAATGCCCCTCTGCATCGTCTGGGTTCCGAACAGTGGAACAAGGCCAGACGCAAGGCTACTGAAAAAATCCGCGACACGGCTGCCGAGCTGCTGGATATCTATGCCCGTCGTGAGGCCCAGAAAGGCCAGGCTTTTACTCTGGATGAAGAGGCTTATGACCAGTTTGCAGCCGCCTTTCCTTTTGAGGAAACCGTGGATCAACAACTGGCCATCGATTCGGTGATCCGGGATATGTGTCGCTCACGCCCCATGGATAGGGTGGTGTGTGGTGATGTCGGCTTTGGCAAAACCGAAGTCGCCATGCGGGCAGCCTTTATTGCTGTCAATGCCGGTCATCAGGTGGCTGTGTTAGTTCCCACCACCCTGCTGGCCCAACAGCATTATGACAACTTCAAGGATCGCTTTGCCGACTGGCCGGTGAATATTGAATTGCTGTCACGCTTTCGCTCTGCAAAAGAGCAGGAAGAAGCCATTAAAAGACTGGAAGAAGGCAAGGTGGATATCCTCATCGGCACCCACAAGCTGCTGCAGGCCAGGGTCAAATACCAGCAGTTGGGGCTGGTGATCGTCGATGAAGAACATCGCTTTGGGGTGCGCCAGAAAGAAAAGCTCAAGGCCATTCGGGCCAATGTCGATCTCTTGTCACTGACCGCCACCCCGATTCCCCGCACCCTGAATATGGCCATGTCCGGCATTCGTGACCTGTCGATTATTGCCACACCTCCTGCCCGGCGGCTGTCGGTCAAAACCTTTGTCCGCCAGCGCGATGAATCCATCATCAAGGAAGCCGTCCTGCGTGAACTTTTACGGGGTGGTCAGGTTTACTTTTTGCACAATGAAGTCAAAACCATTGAGAATACCGCCGAAAAACTGCGTGAACTCATTCCCGAAGCACGCCTGGGTGTGGCTCATGGCCAGATGGCGGAACGCCAGTTGGAAAGAGTCATGCAGGACTTTTATCACAAGCGCTTTAATGTGCTGCTCTGCTCCACCATTATTGAAACCGGCATTGATATTCCCAATGCCAATACCATTATCATTGAGCGGGCGGACAAGTTTGGTTTGGCGCAATTGCATCAGCTGCGTGGTCGGGTGGGTCGTTCCCACCACCAGGCCTACGCTTATCTCCTAACCCCTGAAGGCAAGAAACTCACCCCTGATGCCGAGAAACGCCTGGAAGCCATTGCCCTGAATGAAGACCTGGGTTCCGGCTTTTTGCTGGCCTCGCAGGATCTGGAAATTCGCGGTGCCGGGGAGCTGCTGGGTGACGAACAAAGCGGCCAGATTGAAAACCTGGGGCTGACCCTTTATATGGATCTGCTGCAGGAGGCCGTGGAGGCCATCCGCCAGGGCAAGACTCCCAACCCGGATCAGCCTCTACAAAGAGGCACAGAAATCAACCTGCATCTTCCGGCCCTGATTCCGGACGATTATTTGCCGGATGTGAATATGCGCCTGCAGCTCTACAAGCGCATTGCCAGCAGTAAGGATAAAGCGGCTTTGAAAGACCTGCAGATCGAAATGATTGACCGTTTCGGGCTTCTGCCTGAAGCCACCAAAAACCTGTTCCGCTTGACCGAGATCAAGCACCAGGCTGAAGAGTTGGGGTTGGCCCGGCTGGATGTTGGCAAGGATCGGGGGGTGGTGCATTTTGGTGACCAGCCCAAGATCGAACCCATCAAGCTGGTGCAACTGGTGCAGAATCAACCGCGCATCTATCGCCTTGAGGGTGGGCAAATGCTGAAATTCAACCGCAGCATGGAAACGGCCGACCAGTGTTTCAATGCTCTGGAGCAACTACTGACCGCCCTGGCGGCCTGAGGGCTTTGACTTCAGTCCAGCAAAGCCCTAACCTTTTGTCATTATTTCGCTCAGGAAGCACCTTACAATGCGTTTGACCCCTTTTGCTCTGCTGCTCTCCCTAGTATTGCTCCCTCTGACGGCTCAGGCCAATGAGCTGGAGGAACTGCAACCTCACCACAATGAGCGGGATTACATCATTGAGTTGCTGATTTTCACCCAGACCCCGGGGCCTGGAGCCACTGAACTTCCCGGAGCACCCAAGTTTTTTCAGCCTCTGGAGTCCGCCGCTTATATGCTGGGCCCTTCACCTTACTGGGCACATCTAAGCCAGGGGCCACTTCAGCTTTATCAACCCAGAGAACTGCAATTAACCGATCATGCCAAAGCGCTGGAGCGCAGTGACGATTATCGACTGTTGTTTCATGATGCCTGGCAAATGCCTGTTGTCGCTGAAGACAGAAGCCTGCCACTGCTACTGGAAGCCGGTGATTATTATGGTGGGCAGCCAGAGTTGATTGGCCAACTGCAACTCAGTGTTGCACGTTATTTGCACCTGGAAACCGATCTCTATCTGCATAGCTTTGAGCCTCTGGAGACTTCACACCGTTCTGCGGCCTTGACCCGGTTTCTCAACCAGAATCGCAGCAGCCTGAGCGCTTCGACTCAATTGCCTGCATTGACCGATCAGGCAACAGCCGATCGCGGTGGTCAGGTTTCCCGGATGATCGACCAGGAGTATCAAATCAAGGAATCAGCCCAGATGCAGCAGAGACGCAGGATGCGCAGCGGTGAACTGCATTTTGTTGACAGCCCTTATCTGGGTCTTTTGATCAAAATTGAAAGGGCACCTGAAGAAGATGAAGCGAGCGAAGGTGAAGAGAAAAAGACAGACGCCACCAACCGCTAAACCGCATCATATGCTGCTGATATAGCTGCGCAGGAGCTTGTGCACTTGGTGTATGCCCAGGTCAAGTGCCTCTTGTATTTCCTGCAGGGTTATTTCCTGTTCTCTCAGTCCTGCCGCCGGATTAACCACCAGAGACAGGCAGGTATAAGGCAGGTTGAGCTCCCTCGCCAGGGCTGCTTCCGGCATTCCTGTCATTCCCACCAGAGTGCAACCCTCCCCGGCCAGGCGTTTGATTTCTGCAGCCGTTTCCAGTCGTGGACCCTGGGTTGCTGCATAGGTACCACCATCCCGAATGGCAATACCTGAGCGGCGGGCTGCAGCCAGCAGACGCAGGCGCATTTCATAAGAATAGGGAAAAGAAAAGTCGATATGATCCAGGGGCAGGAAATCACCATCAAAATAGGTCGACTCACGCCCCCAGGTATAATCAATGATCTGATCAGGTAAGACCAGATTCGCCGGTTCCAGGCCAGGATCAATACCACCCACCGCATTGATTGCCAGGATCTCCGTTGCTCCTGCAGCCTGCAGGGCCAGGAGGTTGGCGCGATAGTTGATTTTATGGGGTGGCAATTTATGGGGATGTCCATGCCGGGCAAGAAACAACACCTTACGGTCTTCCAGCCTCGCTTCAGTGACAGGTGTGGAAGCCTGTCCCAGGGCTGTATAGGGAGAGTGTTCAGCCAAAACTTCCACTTCCTGCATCTGGGTTAACCCGGTTCCACCAATAATAGCCAGCATCCCTTTCTCCCCCTGATCAGTGATTACAAACCCTTGGGTGCATAGATTGCGGGCAGGTTGCGTAAATAGCCCTGATAATCCATACCACAACCAAAGAGATAGCGGTCTTCAACTTCCAGGCCGGTAAAATCAGCCTTGAAACCGTCAACAGCTTTGCGATTGTGTTTTTTGTCCACCAGCACAGCACAGAGAACCTGACTGGCACCCTGCTGACGGCAATGCTCTAAAATTGCAGCCAAGGTTGCACCTTCGTCAAGAATATCATCCACTATCAGCACACTACGGCCTTTCATGGTCACTTCAGGCTCCACCCGCCAGTGCAGGTCGCCACCCTTGATTTGCCGACGGTAGCGGGTGGCATGCAGGTAATCCATTTCCAGGGGGAAATGCAGCCGCTTGACCAGTTCGGAGGTCGTAAAAAGACCACCATTCATAACGCAGTACACAACCGGTCTGGCCCCCTTGAGTTGACGGGTCACCTCGGTGGCCATCTGATCAAAAGCAGCAGCAACCTGCTGCTCAGTGGCTAAACAGTCAGCATCTTCAAGAACCTGGTTGATGCGCTTAATTTCGTTCAATGTTTCTTCGTGCATGCAAATGCCTTAAATTAATGATTGACGAGAGGGTCAGCCTGGGGGTGATCAGCCAGGTGCAGAGTGCGTGTAGGAAAGGCAATATCAGCACCTTCTTCACGCAAGATATCAAAAATATCCAGAAGAACCTCCTGCTTGATGCGGTGAAACTCAACCCAGTGGCAGGTTTTGGTAAAGGTATAAACAAAAAAGTCCAATGAAGAGGCAGCATAACGATCAAAGTTGACAATCAAGGTGCGCTTGTCGGTTTCCAGTTCTTCATGATCGACCAGGTATTGGTGAACCCGTTGGATGATGGTTCGCATTTTATCCGCATCCTGGTAGCGGATTCCGATGGTTTCATAAATACGCCGATTGAACATCCGTGAAGGATTTTCCACCGATATTGTGGCAAAGGTTGCGTTGGGCACATAAAGCGGACGCTGATCGAAGGTTCTGATACGGGTCAGACGCCAGCCGATGTCTTCCACCGTGCCCTCAATTTCACGGTCTGGTGAGCGTACCCACTCCCCCACAGCAAAGGGGCGATCAAAATAAAGCATCAGGGCACCAAAGAAGTTGGCCAGCAGATCACGGGCCGCAAAGCCCATGGCAATACCACCGATGCCACCAAAAGCCAGTACCCCGGAGACTGAAAAACCCAGGGTCTGCAACATGACCAGGCCTGCGGTGATAATGGCTGCAGCCTTGAGCAGTTTGCTGATGGCCTTGGCTGTGGTCAGATCCATGGGCTTGCGGTGAGCTCCCGGCTTGACCAGCTGATGCTCCATACCGCTTACAAAGCGCACGACAAACCAGGTCAGCAGAAGAATGACGGTTACTCTGCGCAGAGGATCAACCACTTCAAAGAGATCCACCGACGAATTTGCCCGGACAAGATCCAATGCCCAGAAAAAACCCTGAGCCCAGATAAACAGGGCCGCCGGTTTACGGACCGCTTCAAGCAGCAGCTCATCCCAGTTATTATTGGATTGCAGGAAGCGCTTTTCCAGACGATCAAAAAAACGCCGGGCGTAATAATTAGCCAGCAGGGCCGCAAAGACCACCACAAACACCTGCAGGATCCATACGTGCTCGGCAGGGATAAGACCACCCAGTGAAGATAGTTTTTCTAAGGACTCATCATCCACGAATTCTTCCTCTTAAAGTGAAGACAAAGCATGCAAGGCTGTTTGTAAATCATGATTCACCAGGCTTTCTGCCACTTGCCGGGCCAACAGGGCTTCCGGGGATTGCTGCCAGTTGCTGTTGCTTGGCATGTTGGCCCTTAAGGCAGCGGCTTTTTCACTGCCATTCAGCTGTTGGACATCCATCCATTCCAGAACTTCCAGTGCAGCGGGTCGATTGTTGCAGACCAGCAGTTGGTCGCAGCCCGCTGACAGGGCCGCTTCAGCACGTTGAGGGTATGAGCCTGCAACAGCAGCGGCCTGCATGGCCAGGTCATCACTGAAAATCATGCCGGTAAAGCCCAGCTCCTGACGCAACAGGTTCAACCAGGGCTGAGAAAAACCGGCGGGCTGTTCATCCAATGCCGTATAGATAACATGTGCAGGCATTATACCTTGTAATTTTCTGGCCAGGGATGAAAAAGGCTGCAAACAGCTTGACCTGATATCTTCCAGTGAACGTTGATCAACCGGCAAAGAAGTGTGGGAATCGGCACTGACATAGCCATGTCCGGGGTAGTGCTTGCCGACTGCGGCCATACCGGCTTCATGCATACCGATTATATAGGTTTCGGCCAGGGCAATCAGGCTCGCCGAGTCTGCAGCAAAGGCACGATCCCCTATCACTTCACTCCGGCCGTAGTCCAGATCCAGTACCGGAGCAAAACTGAGATCCAGGCCTGCTTCCAGGACTTCGCTGGCCATCAACTGCCCCAGAAGGCGGCTGGCCTGCAAACCAGCTTGCCTGTCCAGATCATACAAGCATCCCAGTTGGCGTAGCGGCGGCAGGCGTGTAAAACCCTCTTTGAGGCGCTGAACCCGACCACCTTCCTGGTCAACAGCCAGCAGCAGTTCCGGTCTGAGTGCACGGATTGTGCCGCACAAATGCCCGACCTGATCAGCGGACTCGATATTGCGGGAAAACAGAATAACGCCCCCCACGGCTGGGTGTTGCAGTATCTCTGCTTCTTCCCGGTCAAGCTGGATGCCGGTTAAATCCAGCATTAAGCGCCCTGCTGTCATGACAAATGATCCCAAAACGGAGTTTTATATGGTGGCGAACTCTAGCAGATCCTTCCTGGCTTGCCAAAACCTGTAAATCGCCTTACTTTGGTGCATTCTTTAATATGACTGATGAGACTCACCGTGAAATTGACTCCGCGCTTCTTTCTGCATGTATTTCTGCCTTTTGCCCTGGGTTATTACCTGTCTTATTTTTATCGGGTGGTTAATGGGGTCATTGCCGAACCTGTCGCTCTGGAGCTGGGTCTGGGGCCAGCCACTCTGGGCTGGATCGGTAGTGCCTATTTTTTGTTTTTTGCCGCGGCGCAATTACCTCTGGGAGTGCTGTTGGACCGTTATGATACCCGTAAGGTTGCTGCTTCGATATTACTCGTGGCTGCAGCCGGGGCTCTGATCTTTGCCTTCGCCACATCGGCCACCCTGCTGTGGCTTGGACGAGGCCTGATTGGGTTGGGGGTATCGGCCTGCCTGATGTCTGCTTTTCGAGCCTATGCTGCATTGGTTCCGCCACAAAGGCTGGCAATGATTAATGGCTTGCAGCTAGCCTGCGGTGGTTTGGGTGCCTTGACAGCAACGGCTCCTGTCGAACTGCTACTCCCTCTGGTCGGCTGGCGTGGCCTCTTTGTGGGCCTGGCTCTGCTGACCCTGGTGATTGCTGTGCTGGTGCGTTTACGGGTTCCCGAAATACTCAGTGCCGAAAACCGCAGCACCGATACGCTGAGCACCCAGATCGGTGACAGTCTGGCAATTTTTCGCCAACCGGCTTTTTTGCGGGTAGCCCCGGCCAGTGTTCTGAACCAGGCCATCTATATTGCATTACTAAGCCTCTGGGCAGGGATATGGCTGAGAGAGGTTGAGGGCCTGAGTGCAGCTGCAACGGCTGACCTGCTGTTCTGGTCGGCAGCAGGAATGGTTGCCGGATTCATGGGGCTGGGCTGGCTGACCACCCGTCTTCATCAATTGGGTTTCAGTGCCACCCAGGTGAGTATGGCCGGAATGCTGATTTTCTCTCTGTCACTTTTGACTCTGCTTCTGCGTTTGCCGATTCCTGCTACTCCGGTCTGGGTTTTGCTCGGCTTTTTCGGCAGCTCCGGGACTCTCATGTATGCAGCCCTGTCCCAGCAGTTTCCCAAAAAGCTGGCCGGACGTGTCAATACAGCATTGAATCTGCTGGTGTTTTCTTCTGCTTTTCTAATTCAGTGGCTGATCGGGGTTCTTATCGGTCTCTGGCCCGCCGATGCTCAGGACAATTATCCACTTCAGGCCTACATTACTGCATTTGCAGTTGTAGCTGGCTGTCAGTTTATGGCTTTAGCCTGGTATTTTCTGGCACCCAGAAAACCCGTTACTTTAGAAAGCAGCGAGTAGAATGAAAAAAGCCAGTAGTGGTCAGCTACTGGCTTTTTCTCGTAGAACGACTGGCTGTTATTGTCGGATATCAATCTCAGCCTGGCGCTCAAGGTGGTTTACAAACTCAGACTGCAAACGGCGACCCTGATCTTCCACCAACATTCTGCGCAGTTGACGGATCTCATCTTCACTTTCACTCACTTCACCCGGCTCAACAGCAAGCAGCTGCACCAGGGCGACATGACCTGAACGCAGGCTAACCGTTCGCACTGCCGGTTCAACTTCAAGATTCAAAGCAAAGGCAGCTTGGTTGATGGCAGGATCAACAGAGCGGTTATTACGGGTCAACCCTTCCACATTTTTCCAGGAGATACCCGGATCAGTCCCCGACAGGAGTTTTTCCTGAAGGCGATTAGCTTCTTCCTGAGCCAGTTTCCGGGCCTCAGCTGCTGCAAGTTCATTACGAACCTCAGCAGTTACTTCCTCCAGAGGCTGAGGCTGGCGTGGCTGATATTCATTTTTAGCCAGCACCAGATAACGACCGTCCTCAAGACGCAAAGGTTCGGTAATCCAGCTGTCCTCAATAACATCTTCGGAGAAGAGTGCCGCACTCACTTCCGGCTCTGCCCAGAAACCCTCCAGGTCGCTGGCATTCAGCCAGGTGCTGGTTTGCATTTCCAGCTCGGTGGCGCTGGCCACCTGGCTCAGGTCATCGGAGCTGAAGCTGAGGTTGTTAAGCTGTTCGAGCATATCACTGGTGGCCGCACGCAGTGGCTGGGCCAGCAAACGTTCACGCAGTTCTTCTTTGACTTCCTCATAGGCAGGCACTTCTGCTTGCTCCAGGTCGGTCAATTGGATCAGGTGCAGACCAAAATCGGTTTCCACAATACCGGACAGATCTCCAACCTCGTCAAGAGCAAACAGGGCTTCTTCAAATGCTGAATCCAGGCTGCCCTGTTGAATAGGTCCCAGATCACCGCCTTTTCGGGCCGTGGCAGCATCTTCAGATAAATCCCGGGCCAGTTCGGCAAAACTGGCTCCGTCCAGAATGTCCTGACGGGCTTTTTGCAGTGTTTCCCGGGCTTGTTGCTGTTCATCAGCATTATCAAAAGTCAGCAGGATATGCGCCGCGGAATAAGTACCTTCCCCTTCCTGGGCTTCAACAAAGCGTTGGTATTCTTCGCGAAGCTCCTTTTGGGTCACTTCCAGGGTTTCAGTCAGTTCCGATGGATCAAAAATCAGATAATCCACCTTCACCCTTTCCGGGGTCATGAAGCGCTCACTTTCCTGCTGATAAAAGGTTTCAATGTCAGCAGGACTGATGTTGACCTGGTCACGATAATCACTAGCCTTGACTACCACATAGCGATAATCACGCTTTTGCCCGACCAGTCGCTGAAACTCTTCCAGTTCAGGGGACAAAACAAACTCGGAAGCGGCAAGGCTGCCAAGCAGCTGCTGGTTGAGCAGATCTTCACGTAATTGGGCACGGAAATCATTGGCCGACATACCCTGCTGGCGCAAACGTTGGGTAAAGATTTCACGATCAAAGCGACCATCTTCTCCCCGGAAAGCATCAAACTGAACCATTTCACGTTCAATCAGATCTTCAGGGATGCGCATATTCAGATTTCTGGCTTTCTGTCGCAGCAGCTCTTCCTGGATCAGTTGACTCAGGGCAAACTGGCGCAACTGGTTCATATCAATCTGGTCGGGGTCCAGCTGGCCGGATTGCATCAGTTGACGCATCTGTTGCTGTGCGTAACGATCAACCTGCATCTGACTAATGCTTTCGCCATTGACCTTGGCCAGTTCATTGGGGTCTCCCCGCAGGGCGGTGAAGAGTGAGTCCATACCCCACATGGAAAATGCCAAAGCAATCAAACCTACAATGAAATAGGCTACGATCCCTTTGGACTTCTCTCTGATTTTTACAAGCATGCAGTCCTCAGTCTACCCACAGCGGAAAAGAAGAAAGGATTATACCGCCTAAGCTGCCAACAACCAATGCAGACAGTCTTTTGCAGGCAAAAAAAACGCACCGTGACAGGTGCGTTTTGATGCGGAAAAACCTGGACTCAGTTAACTGCGTCTTTCAGGCCTTTACCAGGTTTGAAGCTAGGTACTTTGGCAGCAGCAATCTGAATCTCAGCACCAGTCTGAGGGTTGCGGCCGGTACGGGCAGCACGCTCTTTTACTGCGAAGGTGCCAAAACCCACCAGGGAAACACTTTCACCTTTCTGCATGGTGCTGGTTACCGCGTCCAGCATCGCATCAAGTGCACGACCTGCAGCAGCCTTGGGAAGATCTGCATTGGTAGCGATAGCATCAATCAATTCTGACTTATTCACTCTTCTACCCCTTAGTTAGGTTCAAACTCGCTTCTGTTCCGTAAAGACTCAGCTTAACGATCAGAATGCATCAATAATTTAAAAAATATGTTGCTTTGTAAACCTTCTCTGCCAGAAGGTTATACCAACAACAACGAAAAACTGTCAAGCCGGTATTACATGGCTTCAAACTATACGGCTGAGTCAGTTAGATCAACCGTGTGGCGGGTATCTTAGCCTTTATACCCGCCCCAGGGAAATACCCTTGAGACAATTAATTGTCCATTTAATGGGTTCCGGGCCTTAAATCAGCCGTTTTATCCTCACTCGTGCTTAATGACTGCGCCGGGAGCGGCTCTGGCAGCTCAGTTAAGGCCACTTCCAGGACCTGGTCAATCCACTGAACCGGCAATATTTGCAGAGGTCCTTTGATGCTTTCCGGAATTTCTTTAAGATCACGTTCATTATCCTGAGGTATTAATACCGTTTTAATACCTCCCCGCCGGGCTGCCAGAAGTTTTTCTTTCAAACCGCCGATCTGCATCACTTCACCGCGCAGATTGATTTCACCGGTCATGGCCACTTCCGAGCGAATCGGGATTCCGGTAAAGGCTGAAACCAGGGCCGTACACATGCTGATGCCGGCACTGGGGCCATCCTTGGGTGTTGCCCCTTCGGGCACGTGGATATGAATATCTTTCTTTTCAAACAACTCGGGATCGATCCCCAGAGCGGTACAGCGGCTTCTGACCACAGTCAGAGCAGCCTGAATGGATTCCTGCATGACTTCGCCCAGAGAGCCGGTTTTCACCAGACGCGCCTTGCCGGGCATGATGGCGGCTTCTATGCTGAGCAGTTCACCACCCACGCTGGTCCAGGCCAGGCCGGTGACGCGACCGACCTGGTTGTCCAGGTCAGCCAGACCATAGTTGTACTTGCGTACGCCCAGGTAGTGCTCAAGGGATGCAGCTGCCACTTCCACAGGTGCCTCTGCTTTGCCTTCACTGATTTCCCGCACGATCTTGCGGCACACGCGGGTGATCTGGCGCTCCAACTCACGCACCCCGGCTTCCCGAGTGTAGTAGCGAATCATTTCCAGGATCGCATCCGCTGTCACTTCAGCTTCATTGTTCTTCAGCCCGGAGTTTTTCATCTGCTTGGGCAGCAGATAACGCTCGGCAATATTACTCTTTTCATCTTCGGTATAACCGGGCAAACGCACGACTTCCATGCGATCCAGCAAAGGAGCCGGGATATTCATGGAGTTGGCGGTGCAGATAAACAGCACTTCGGAAAGATCGTAATCCACTTCCAGATAGTGGTCACTGAATTTGTTATTCTGCGCGGGATCCAGAACTTCCAGCAAGGCCGAGGAAGGATCACCACGGTGATCCATGCCCAGTTTGTCGATTTCATCGAACAAAAAGAGGGGGTTTTTGACGCCAACCTTGGAGATTTTTTGAATCAGTTTGCCGGGCATGGAGCCAATATAGGTACGTCGGTGACCGCGGATTTCTGATTCATCACGTACACCACCCAGTGCCATGCGCACATACTTGCGATTGACCGCTCGGGCAATGGACTCACCCAGGGAAGTCTTACCGACACCGGGAGGGCCTACCAGACAGAGTATAGAGCCGCGTACTTTCTTGACCCTTTGCTGAACGGCCAGATAATCAAGGATGCGCTCCTTGACCTCTTCCAGACCATAGTGATCGGCATCCAGAATTTCAGTGGCTTTTTGCAGGTCAATATTGGCACGTGAGCGCTTTTTCCAGGGCAGGCTCACCATCCAGTCCAGATAACCGCGCACCACGGTTGCTTCTGCCGAGGTGGGCGACATCATTTTCAGCTTGTTCAGCTCACTCTTGGCCTTGTCTTTGGCTTCGGCGGGCATACCAATACTTTCAATCTTTTTGGCCAGCTGCTCTGCTTCATTGCCGGTGTTTTCCAAATCGCCCATTTCCTTTTGAATGGCTTTCATCTGCTCATTCAAATAGTACTCACGCTGGGTTTTTTCCATTTGCTGCTTAACGCGTGACCGGATGCGTTTTTCCACCTGCAGCAGATCAATTTCCTCTTCAATCTGCGACATCAGACGTTCGATCCGGTCTCGAACCCGGTCCAGCTCCAACAGTTCTTGTTTGTCCTTGACGCTCAAAGACATATGCGAAGAGATGGTATCCACCATGCGGGTGGGATCTTCAATATTCTGCAAGCTATTGAGGACTTCATTGGGCACTTTTTTGGACAGTTTGACGTACTGCTCGAACTGGCCCAGCAGAACGCGGGTCAATACTTCCTGTTCACGTTCAGAAAGAACCTCGCTGGCCAGAAGCTCGCTGGTGGCCATAACATAATCAACCGGCTCGCCCTGTTCGTTGTAGCCTTGATGATCCTTGGTTTCCAGAAGGCGGGCACGCTGCTCACCTTCAATCAACACCTTGACGGTGCCATCCGGCAGGCGCAGCAGCTGCAAAATGCTGGCCTGGGTACCGATGTTATAAAGCTGGTCTGTCTCAGGATCATCCATTTCCGGATCTTTCTGAGCCAGCAAAAAGACTTTTTTATCAGCAGTCATGGCTGCTTCCAGAGCGTGGATGGATTTTTCACGCCCGACAAAAAGAGGAATAACCATCTGCGGATAAACCACCACATCACGCAATGGCAGTAGGGGGAGTTCAAAAATCTGTTTATCAGATGACTTGTCTTGCTGCGACATCGCAGGGATACCTCTTGGTTCAGAAATTGGGTCGTCAATACAAAGAAAAAAAGGGCACCCGGCCCCTTTTTTCCCTACCGCAACCAGTTGATCTGGTTTCTAGTCGCGGTTAACAGCCAGCTGTTCGACTTCATCGTTTTCGTAAAGCATCAGTGGCTTGGCATCACCCTTGATCACGGTTTCATCCAGTACCACTTTGGATACCTTCTCCAGCGAAGGTATCTCATACATGGTATCCAGAAGAACACCCTCAAGTATGGAGCGCAAGCCACGAGCACCGGTTTTACGCTCCAGTGCCTTATGAGCAATGGCGCGCAGGGCTTCTTCACGAAACTCCAGCTCCACACCCTCCATATCAAACAGTTTGGCGTACTGTTTGGTCAGGGCATTTTTAGGAGCAGTGAGAATCTCAATCAAGGCATCTTCATCCAGCTCAGTCAGGGTCGCAACAACCGGCAGACGCCCAATAAACTCGGGAATCAGGCCAAAACGCACCAGATCTTCCGGTTCGATATCCTCCAGGGATTCCCCCAGTGCCTTGTCTTCCTTGCTTGTGACAGTGGCATTAAAGCCAATGCCACCCTTTTCCGTACGTGCCTTGATGACTTTTTCCAGGCCTGCGAAAGCGCCGCCGCAGATAAACAGCATGTTGCTGGTATCCACCTGCAGAAACTCCTGCTGAGGATGTTTACGTCCACCCTGGGGAGGAACAGAAGCCACAGTGCCTTCGATCAATTTCAGCAGTGCCTGCTGGACACCTTCGCCCGAAACATCACGGGTAATGGAAGGGTTGTCGGATTTGCGTGAAATCTTGTCAATTTCATCAATGTAGACGATGCCTTTCTGGGCACGCTCAACATCATAATCGCATTTTTGCAAAAGTTTCTGGATGATGTTTTCAACATCTTCACCCACATAACCGGCTTCGGTCAGGGTGGTGGCATCCGCCATGGTGAAGGGTACATTCAGCATTCGGGCCAGCGTTTCAGCCAGCAGGGTTTTACCTGAACCCGTCGGGCCGATCAGCAGAATGTTGCTTTTACCCAACTCCACTTCGTCGCCCCTGGAAACACCGGGACGCAAGCGCTTGTAATGATTGTAGACGGCAACGGACAGCACCATTTTGGCGCGATCCTGGCCAATCACATAGTCATCCAGATTGGCTCGAATTTCCTTGGGCGTAGGCAGTTGCTCGCTTTCTTCGCCCAGCTCTTCATCCTGCAGTTCGTTACGAATAATATCGGTACACAGGGAGACACAGTCGTCACAGATGTAGACCGAAGGCCCTGCTATCAGCTTTTTCACTTCATCCTGGCTTTTACCGCAGAATGAACAATACAAAAGCTTGTCATTACTCTTTTTGCCGTCGGTCATATTTTACCCCATTCACTTCATGATCTTGCCCGCCAAACCCTGCGGGCATCTTTCTGGATTCTGAAACTGCTATTCCGGACGCTTGTCAAGAACCGAGTCAATCAAGCCGTAGTTGACTGCGGTTGGACCATCCATGAAATTATCCCTGTCCGTATCCTTGGCAATGGTTTTGATGCTTTGACCGGTATGATGGGCCAGCACCTTGTTGAGCTTGTCACGAATACCCAGAATTTCACGTGTGTGAATTTCGATATCGGACGCCTGGCCCTGATAGCCACCCAAGGGCTGGTGAATCATCATGCGGGAATTGGGCAGGCAGTGACGTTTGCCTTCCGCACCGGCTGTCAGCAACAGGGCACCCATGCTGGCAGCCTGACCGATACACATGGTGGAAACATCCGGCTTGATGAACTGCATGGTGTCATAAATGGACATGCCTGCTGTCACCGAACCACCGGGTGAGTTGATGTAGAGATAGATGTCTTTGTCCGGGTTTTCTGATTCCAGAAACAGCATCTGGGCAACAACCAGGTTGGCCATGTAGTCTTCAACCTGACCCACCAGAAAAATGACCCGCTCTTTGAGAAGGCGTGAATAGATGTCGTAAGAGCGCTCACCCCGTGCGGATTGCTCCACAACCATGGGTACGAGGCCACCGGCATTTTGAATATCCAGACTGTTACTCATTATTGTCCCGTTTTTAGCCAAAAGTTAACTTATAGCGTCTAAACTAACTGAGGTTGCAAATAAATTCCACCAAGAATTAGCCGCTACCCCTAAAAAACAACCGGCGCCGAAGCGCCGGTTATTTTAGCTAAGCCGGTCAATCCGGGCAGTTCCAGCTTTACTGGGCTGGCATCGCCAACTCTTTGAAGCTCTTGGTAACATCCGTTACTTCCGCTTCAGCCAGCAGCTTGTCAACCACCTGTTGTTCCAGAGCCGCAGCTTCTACCTGGCGCAACATTTCCGGGTTGGACTTATAATGTTCAACCACTTTTTCAGGCTCCTGGTAAGACTGGGCCATTTCTGCAATCAGGCCGTCCACCACGGCTTCATCAGCCTGCATTTCATTGGCCTTGATCAGTTCACTGACCAAAAGGCCCAGGGTGACATTGTTCTTGGCCTGATCCTTGAAAAGGTCTGCAGGAATCTGGCTGACATCAAAGTCTTCACCCAGGTTGTACTGCTGAGCTGCCTGACGACGCAGATTATCCACTTCATTGTCGATCAGCGCCGCCGGCACTTCAATCGGATTGGCTTTCATCAGGGCATCAAACACGGCCTGCTTGGTGTTGGTGCGAATTGCCTGTTTAAGCTGAGCTTCCATGTTTTTGCGAACTTCAACACGGAAAGCTTCTTCGCCCCCTTCAGTGACACCAAAAGCAGCAAAAAATTCATCATCCAGCTCAGGCAGTTTTTGTGCCTTGACTGCATTGATCTTGCACTTGAAGGTGGCTTCTTTGCCAGCCAGGTCTTCGGCCTGATAATCATCAGGGAAGTTCACCTTCACTTCTTTTTCTTCACCGGCCTTGCTGCCGATCAGTTGCTCTTCGAAGCCGGGAATAAAGGAATTGGAACCCAGCACCAGATCGTGACCTTCAGCTTTGCCACCTGCAAAGGCTTCGCCATCGATAAAGCCTTCAAAATCCAGGTTGACCTGGTCGCCGTCTTCAGCGGCTTTGTCAGCTTCTTCAAAGCTGGAGCGCTGTTTACGCAGGTCAGTGATCAGCTCTTCCAGATCACCGTCCTGAATTTCCGCAACCGGGCGCTCAACTGTTTCCCCTTCCAGGGATTTGACTTCAATTTCAGGATAGACTTCAAACTTGGCAACAAACTCAAAAGGCTCGCCAGCTTTCATTTTCAGGGGTTCGATTTCGGGCGTACCTGCAGGGTTCAGCTCTTCCTGGGTAACGGCTTCAATAAAGTGTTCGCGCATCAGTTCAGATAAAACTTCCTGACGAACGCTTTCACCGAAACGACTTTTCACCACCGTCATAGGTACTTTGCCGGGACGGAAGCCATCAATCTTGACCTTCTTGGCAGTATCCTTCAGGCGGGCATCTACAGCGGTATCAACTTTCTCAGCAGGCACCTGAATGGTCAGACGGCGCTCGAGCGGGGAAGTCGTTTCTACGGAAACTTGCATGGACGATCCTCGTTAAACACAAAATGGACTTTGCAAAATTAAAATTTAAGCAACGGGTCTTAAAGCTAAAAGAGGGATTTTAAGAGTAACGGCGCTGTGCAGCAAGCCAGGATACCGAAAAAGTCTTCCATAGCGCTTATTTAGTCACCAAAACACGAAAAATCCGCACTTACACCAACCTAAGGCTGACGATAATGACTGACTGGAAGGGATTTGAATATCAGTTGAAATCTAAAAAAGGAGGGATGGGGTGAACGATGGGGCTCGAACCCACGACCGCTGGAGTCACAATCCAGAGCTCTACCAACTGAGCTACGCTCACCACATTAAGACTGAACCCAGACGCTTGGCGCGCCCAGCAGGACTTGAACCTGCAACCTACGGCTTAGAAGGCCGTTGCTCTATCCGGTTGAGCTATAGGCGCTAAATTCATACCTGCCTGAGGTTCTTGCTTTGACCAAAAATGGTCGGGGTAGAGGGATTCGAACCCCCGACATCCTGCTCCCAAAGCAGGCGCGCTACCAGACTGCGCTATACCCCGTTTTTGATCGTTGAAGGCATTTCGTTAAGAAGTGCCTGCCAACGAGATGCGCATTATAGGGACTTATTTTTTTGCGTCAACCCCTTGATGAAAAATAGTTTATTTTTCCTGGAGTTTCCCTGCCGCCTTACTCATGCGACAATAACCCTATCCTAAACCCTTCTTTTCCATTTGCAAGCGGACCCCCTTATCAATGAGCGCCCAACTGATTGACGGTAAACAAATTGCTCTGAATCTTCGTGAACAAGTTGCCCAAAAAATTATGGCCCGCACAGCTGCTGGCAAAAGATCCCCTGCGCTGGCTGTTATTCTTGTGGGCAGTGACCCGGCTTCCGAAGTCTACGTACGCAACAAGCACCTGGCTTGTGAAAAGGCCGGTATTGTTTCCCGCTCTTACCCTCTGGATAAAACCACGCAGCAGGAAGAACTGGAAACCCTGATTGACCAGCTCAATGCCGACCCCGAGCTGGATGGAATTCTTCTTCAGCTACCCCTGCCCGGACACTTGAATGCTGACTCCCTGCTGGAACGCATCCATCCTGATAAAGATGTGGATGGTTTCCACCCCTACAACCTGGGTCGTCTTGCCCAGCGCCAGCCTTTGCTGCGCCCCTGCACTCCCAAGGGCATCATGACCCTTCTGGAGAGTCTGGACCAGGATCTCAAGGGATTAAAAGCCACCATAGTCGGCGCCTCCAATATCGTGGGCCGCCCCATGGCTTTGGAGCTGCTGCTTGCCGGCTGCACGGTAACCGTGACGCATCGCTTTACCCGTGACCTGGAAGCCGAAGTGGCCGCAGCTGATCTGGTGGTCGTTGGCGTCGGTAAGCCCGGCCTGGTTAAAGGACAGTGGATCAAACCCGGCGCTCTGGTCATTGATGTCGGCATCAACCGCCTGGATGATGGCAGCCTGGTCGGAGACGTTGAGTTTGAACCCGCCCGTGAAAGAGCAGCCTGGATTACACCTGTTCCCGGCGGTGTCGGCCCCATGACCGTTGCGACCCTGCTGGAAAACACCCTGCAGTCCTGTGAAAAACGTGACCCCGTTTAATGATTCGATAATAGACAAAGCAGTTGCCTAGTAACTAGTATTGGCAATACAGATTAAAACCACCCACTCTGGATACAGATTCATGCCCCAAGCACAACGACTTCTATTGGTGGACGACAGTCGTGTCGCCCGTCTGACTTTGAAACAACTCCTGAAAAATACCGGTGTGGAACTGGAAATCCAGGAAGCCAGCAATGCAGATGAAGCCCTTCAGCTCTTCAGCGAACACACTTTCGACAGAGCACTGATCGACTACAATATGCCCGGTCGCGATGGTATCGAGCTGGCACATGAAATCCAGAAAATTCAGCCGGATTTGCCAATGGTGCTGGTCACCGCCAACATTCAGGATGCCATTCAGGAAAAGGCCGCACAGCTCAACATGAAGTTTTTGGGTAAGCCGGTTGATCTGGAGCAGTTGACTCAACTCATCAAAAGCTAGAGGCAGCCATGCGCAATCTTTTTTCAGATGATGAGCAGGAAGCGATCGTTGAGTTAATGAACCTCGGGGTTGGACGTGCTGCCAGCTCCCTGTCCCGACTGGTGCAGGACGAGGTATTACTGTCTGTTCCCAAGGTGGAATTTGTGCAGCTGGAAACAGCTGAAGAAACCTTCAAGGAGCTGCTTCCCAAAGCCCTGGCGGGAGTCACCCAGGCTTTTGAAGGCTTTATCAATGGCAAAGCGGCCTTGATCTTTCCCGAAGAGCGCAGCCTGGAACTGGTTCGAATTGTGGTTGGCAATGAGCTCAGTGCCAGTGAAATTTCAGAACTGGAACAGGACACCCTGGCAGAGCTGGGCAACATTCTATTGAACTCCTGCCTGGCCTCCCTGGCCAACCTGCTCAAAAGGGAAATCAATACTGCCCTGCCGGAGGCCTACAGCGGTGACTATCAGCGCATGCTGGAAGTACTCTGCGACCAACAGGACTCCCTGATCATGCTGGTGCAGATCGACTTTTCCCTGCGCCAACGCAATCTGCAGGGCTACCTGGTCTTTATTATTGATCTGAACAGTGCGACCGGTTTTCATTCGGCACTGCAAGACTATCTGGCTGATCTCCTTGGCAATGACCTCTGAAGCATCCATTACATCCTTACCAGCAAGTCAGGATGAAGCCAGCTTGCTGGAATTGATCAAGTTACTTGAAACCGGTCTGGTGATTACCAACAGCCACGGCCAGGTATTACTGTGGAACAACTGGATGGAGAGAGTAACCGGAATCAAGGCACAAGAAGCCAACAACCAGAGCTTGATCCAGCTTTTCTCACAGCCCCCTGCACCGGCCTTGCTGGATGCTATAGAGCAAGCCTGTATTGACCGGCTGTCCCGGCGTCTGTCACATCAGCTGCACCCCTTTCTTTTACCTCTAAGCCAACCCGCTTCAGGGCAGCAGCTGCATCATTCCATACTTGCCCGCCCCATAAAATTTGCGGGTCAATCTGCCTGTCTCTTGCAAATCAATGATGTCACCAGCACCGTGCGCCGCGAACAACACCTGCGCGATGCCGAGGCTCTACTCAGGTTTGAAAAGGAAATCCTTTCTCTGGTTGCCCACAATCAACCCATTGAAAGCGTATGGCAGGCTCTCAGTACAGGCATGCAGAAGCTGGCCCCTGGGTCTGAAGCTGGTCTTTTGCTGCTTGATGAACACAATCAATACCTGACCAACCCTATCACCACTAGCTATACCTATCTACCTTCACAGCTGACCGTTGACAGTCAGACTCCCGCCGGAGCTGCCGCCCGAACCGGGCGCTTGCAACTGGCCGAGTTTCAGAGCAAAGAACAACCTGCTTTTTGGTGGTGCCATCCCCTGACGACCTCAGAAGAACGCCTGGCCGGTGTCCTGCAACTGGCCTGGCCAGCTACAGCCCAGGAGCCAACGGCCAGTCTCACCTTGCTGGAACGTAGCGCCCAGCTTGCCGCTATTGCTCTTCAGAATCACCAGCAATTGCTTCAGGTTCGCTATCTTGCCCAGCATGATGCCCTGACCGGCCTGGCCAATCGCAGCCTGCTCAATGAAACGCTTCAGGAACAATGCGCCCATGCCAGCCAGCAGCAACAAAGCTTTGCCCTTTTGTTCATTGATCTCGATGGCTTCAAGTCAGTCAATGACAAGCATGGACATGATGCCGGCGATGCGCTGTTAATAGAGTTGTCCAAACGATTACAAAAATACCTGCACCCCGGGGATATGGTGGCCAGGCTCGGTGGAGATGAGCTGGTTGTGCTCAGCAAACAGGCCAGCACTCAACATCAGGCTTTTGTTTTGGCTGAACAGCTCAACGACCGACTCAGACAGACTTTTGACTGGAAAGGAATTCGCCTGCAGGCCGGAGCCAGTATCGGTATTGCCCTCTTTCCTGACCAGGGCGATACCGCCAACAAGCTACTCACCCAGGCTGACAACGCGATGTACCTGGCCAAGTCACGCGGCAAGGGCCAAGCAGCCAGTTGCGATCTTTCTGCGGTGGTTTACAATGAACAAAACTCCAATTCAGAAGGATAAATGATGTTCGCACAAGTTGAACGCCTGCCTGCCGACCCTATTCTGGGACTGATCGAAGCTTTTAATCGTGATAACAACCCCAATAAAATTGACCTGGGTGTCGGGGTGTATCGTAATGCTCAGGGCAACACTCCCATCATGCGGGCAGTCAAGGAAGCAGAGTCCCTGTTGCTGGCCCAGGAAACCACCAAAAGCTATATCGGCTCTCACGGCGACCCGCTGTTTGCGCAACATTTGCTTCCTCTGGTTCTGGGTACCGATTCACCGGCTCTGCAGGAAAACCGCGCCAGCCTGACCCAGGCGCCCGGAGGAACCGGTGCTTTGCGGTTGGCTGCCGATTTCATCAAGCGCACTGCAGAGAACAAAAAGGTCTGGATTTCCAACCCCACCTGGCCCAATCACTATGCCATTTTCAAAGCTGCAGGGGTTGAGTACGCCAGTTACGGCTATGTAGACACGCAAAGCAATGAGCTGGACTTTCCGGCCATGCTCGCCGACCTGCAGCAGATTCCTGAAGGTGATGTGGTGCTCTTGCATGCCTGCTGCCATAACCCCACCGGGTTTGACCTCAATCAGGAACAATGGCAACAGGTGGTCAAAGTGCTTCAGGAACGCCAGCTTTTGCCACTGGTGGACTTTGCTTATCAGGGTTTTGGTAAGGGTCTTGAAGAAGATGCCTGGGCCGTGCGCCTTTTGGCCGAGCAACTGCCGGAAGTCATGATCACTGCATCCTGCTCGAAAAACTTCGGTCTTTACCGGGAGCGCACCGGTGCTTTTATCGCCCTGGCCAAAAACCAGGAAGACATGGAGAAAGTCCGTAGCCAATTGGCTGTGGTGGCCCGTTCCAATTATTCCAATCCTCCCGCACATGGCAGCTCCATCGTGGCCACCATTCTCGGCAGCCAGGAGCTGAAACCCCTGTGGCAAGAAGAAGTCACAGAAATGCGCCAACGCATCAACAACCTGCGCCAGGATTTTGTTCAGGCCCTCCAACCTTATGGTCTGGCTGACAAGTTTGCCTGTGTGGCCCAGCAACAGGGAATGTTTTCCTATTCCGGCCTGAAGCCTGAAGAGGTTGCCCGACTGCAGAAGGAGTTCGGCATCTACATGGTCAGCACCGGGCGCATGAATATTGCCGGTTACAACCAGCAAAATCTAGGCTATCTCTGTGAAGCCATAGCCAGTGTCTGTAAAGCGTCTTAAAGTCATCTATACGGGCGGCACCCTCGGGATGCTGCCCAGTCTCCAGGGTCTGGTACCCGCTCCAGAATTTGCCGAGCGGCTACACCAGGCCCTCCCGGCCAACTGGCTGCAGAACAACCGCCTGCAACTCGATTTTCTGGAACTGGATCCACCCCTGGATTCTTCCGCCATGCAACCCCGACACTGGTTTCAACTGGCAGCACTGGCCAGACAGGCTGAAAACGAATATCAGGGTATCGTTATCCTGCAGGGAACGGACACTCTGGCCTGGACGGCATCGGCTCTGCATTGGCTGCTTCCGGGAATAGCCTGCCCTCTTCTGGTGACTGCCGCGCAAAAACCCCTGAATGCGCCCTCTTCTGATGCCTTGCCCAATATCCAGCAAGCCCTGCTCTGGGCCAGCCACCCGAAATTAAATGGTGTCTACCTCAGTTTCCACCATCAGCTGTTTGATCCCCGTCACTGCCGCAAAAAAAATGCCCAAGACCTGGATGCTTTTGCCAACCCCCACGGCCAGGCACTGACCACTTTCTGCCAGCCACTTCCTCCCGTCACTCCCTGCGTTTTACCGCAGCGGCTCAACATCCGCCTCACAATCGCGCAACTTCAGTACCTAAGCGAGCACTTCCAGGCCCAAATTCTGCGTCTACCGCTGATTCCCGGCATGGATCCTTGCTGGTTGAAACAACTTACAGGCCAGTTGGATGGGCTTCTTCTGGAAGGCCTGGGGGCTGGCACCAGCCCACCTCTTCCCGAGTTTTACGCGGCCCTGAAAAAACAAAAGGTTGTCACTGGAATGCTGACCCAGTGCTGGTCAGGTCGTGTCAGCCATGATTACGCAGCCAGTGGCGAAGCCCGGGAGGCAGGAGTGGTCAACCTCGGGGCCAGCACCCCGGAAAATGCACAAACATCCCTGGCCTGGCTATTGGCCCTGCGCCAGCTGAATCTTGTCCCAGATCAAAAAATACCCCTCCTCTGGCAAGAAGCTTGCATGTAAAAACAGACCCTTAATCTGTCACCTAGCTTTACGGTTCGTGAACCAGTTCAAGGTTTAAGGCATATACCTGAAATAAGGTATGCCATTAATGCCAGCCTGACATACAATGAATAACATAAATAAAAATTACACAACGATTGGATCTGAAGGAGGTTAACGATGAGTGATCTTGGTGAGCGCATTAAGCGCCTGAGAAGAGCGCAAAACCTTACCCAGCAGCAGTTGGCTGATCTTTTAAATATTGATCAGGGTGCTGTTTCCCGCTGGGAACGAGGTCATATCACTCCTTCCGCCCGCTATCGCAAAGAACTGGAAGAAGTTCTTGCTCCACCTCTGATGGAGCTGGATGAACCCCTTCTGGAAAGCGTCAACAAAGACCTGCACTTCTCGCTGATACTGGACTGCCAGCTTCGTGTGCTGGCCGCTTCAGAAACCACCCTGGCTGTGAATGGCTGTCGCAGTCGTGAAGAGCTGCTTGGTAACACCTATATGCCGCTACTGAACGAGACAGCACTCAATCTGTACAGCTGGATGAAAGACGCAGGTGCTTTCGATGAAGGCATCAGTTGGGCAAAGTTCACTCTACCCACCCCCACCCTGCATTCCGGCTACCGCTGGATGGAAAGTCTCTGGATTCCCTTCCGTCTCTCCAACGGTGAGCTGGTGTACCGGATCTGCAGCAAAATGGTTGATCAAATACCTGCCGAGGGTCTGGGCCGTGCAACCCTGGAGGTGAGTGGAAAACAACTGGAATCACTGGTTCCCACCCAACAAAGCCGCAGCACTCAACAGCCGCGCCCCAGCCTGCATAGAGACTGGCACCAAGCTATTTAATGTTCCCGTGTCGCATGAAACTCAATATCCGGGAAGCGTTCCTGAGCCAGTTGCAAATTCACCCGGGTCGGTGCCAGGTAAGTCAATAAGCCGGCACCGTCTTTGGCCAGATTGTCTTCAGCCTTGCGACGGAATTCATCCAGCTTCTTATCATCCGGGGAATCAACCCAGCGAGCGGTCTGCACACTGATGGGCTCATAAAGGCAGTCCACCTTATACTCATCCTTGAGACGGAACATAACCACCTCAAACTGTAGCTGACCCACTGCACCCAGCACCAGATTGTTGTTTTTGAAAGGCTGAAACAACTGCACCGCACCTTCTTCCGATAGCTGCTGCAAACCTTTTTGCAACTGTTTCATTTTCAAGGGGTCTTTGGGACGAACCAGCTTGAAAAGTTCAGGTGCAAAGTGTGGAATACCGGTGAATTTCATATTCTCACCTTCGGTGAAGGTATCACCAATCTGGATGGTGCCGTGGTTGTGCAAACCAATGATATCCCCGGACCAGGCTTCTTCCAGCAATTCACGCTCGCCGGCCATGAAGTTGACCGCATCAGCAATACGCACATCCTTACCGATACGGCAGTGGCGCATTTTCAGCCCTCGCGTGTATTTACCCGAACAAATACGCATAAAAGCAATACGGTCTCGGTGCTTGGGGTCCATATTGGCCTGGATTTTAAAAACAAAGCCAGAGAACTTGTCTTCATCGGCGGCAACCGGGCGGGTTTCTGTGGCCCGTTCAGCAGGAGGTGGGGCCCACTCAACGAAGTCGGTCAGCATCTCCCGAACCCCAAAGTTGCCCAGAGCGGTACCAAAATACACAGGGGTCAGCTTGCCCTGCATGAAAGCATCCTGATCCCAAAGGTGAGTCGCACCCTGAACCAGTTCCAGCTCTTCGACCAGCTCTTCATATTCATCACCCAGAAAGTCACGGGCCGCCTGGGAGTCCAGGCCTTGAATGCGTTCATCTTCGGGAAGAATATGCCCCTGACCCGGGCGAAAAACATGAATTTCATCGTTATAGAGGTTATACACACCCTTAAACCACTGCCCGGAGCCAATGGGCCAGTTGATGGGAGCTGCCTTGATCTTGAGGACTTCTTCAATTTCATCCAATAGCTCAATGGGGTCACGAATATCCCGATCCAGCTTGTTGACGAAAGAAAAAATGGGGGTATCCCGCAAACGACAGACATCCATCAGCTTAACAGTGCGGTCTTCGACACCCTTGGCACCATCCACCACCATCAGAGCCGAATCCACAGCGGTCAGAGTGCGATAGGTATCTTCAGAAAAATCCTCGTGACCCGGAGTGTCCAGCAGGTTAACGATGCGGTCATGGAAAGGGAACTGCATGACCGAAGAAGTAATGGAAATCCCCCGATCCTGTTCCATCGTCATCCAGTCCGAGGCGGCATGTTTGTCACTCTTCTTACCCTTGACACTACCTGCTGTCTGGATCAACTGACCCAGTAACAGAAGTTTTTCAGTGATGGTGGTCTTGCCTGCGTCAGGGTGCGAAATGATAGCAAAAGTGCGCCGTTTCAGTACTTCTTTGGAGATATGTGTGTTGGACATCCAACCCTCAAGAGTCTGGTTTAAAATGGTTGCTATTTTCGCTGATAACACCTTTTTTAACAATGCCCAACTCCCTGCAGCTGCAAACTCACGACTTTTCCCTTAAACTCGCAGGCTCATGAAAGGAGTGATGATTTTGCGAGAGAACAGCACCACCCAACCCCTGCCCCTTTCCACTCCAGGACGAAACCTGATGCGCCTGACTCTGGTCAGGGGTATTACCTGGACGGGTTTTCTGGGCGGAATTATTTTCGGTCTGGAAGTGGTGGGTTTTCAGCTCAATATCCTGGCGGTTTTCTCGGTGATTATCGCCATGGCTTTGATCAATCTTTTAACCTGGTGGCGACTGAAATGGCCGCGACCTGTTGCCGATATTGAGTATCTGTTGCACCTGTTGGTTGATGTGATTGGTCTAAGCCTGCTGTTTTATTTAACGGGGGGTGCCAACAATCCTTTTATTTCTTATTTCCTGGTGCCTCTGACCATTTCCGCAGCCACCCTGCCCTGGCGTTTCACCTGGATACTCGCCTGCTACATTCTGGCTTCCTATACTTTCTTGATGTTTTTTCATCATCCGGTTCCCCAGCTGGGACGACACCCTGAAAATGACGGCTTAAGCCTGCATATTCTGGGCATGTGGGCCAATTTTATTCTCAGCACAGGGCTGATCACTGTCTTTGTTTACAAAATGGCTCAATCCTTGCGTAACCGCGATGCTGATTTATCCGATACCCGTGAACAGGCTTTAAGAGACGAGCAGATCATGGCGGTTGCCACTCAGGCGGCCGGAACTGCACATGAGCTGGGGACGCCCTTATCCACCCTGGCTGTACTGCTCAAGGAAATGCACAATGAACATCAGGGTAACCCTGAACTTCTGGCGGATCTGAAGCTGTTGCGCAGCCAGGTGGATACCTGCAAGCTGACCTTGCAATCCCTGGTGAGCAATGCTGACAAATCACGCCTGCTCAACCCGGAAAGCAAACCCGTCAAGGCTTTCCTGAAAGATGTGCTTGAACACTGGGAGGTTTTAAGACCCGATGTTCGCTACTGTATTGACTGGCCTGAAGGCAGCCAGCCCGAGCCCTGGATACTCGCTGATATCACCTTGCAACAGGCTTTGATCAATCTGCTCAACAATGCTGCCGATGCCAGCGGCAAAAAGCCGGTCACCATCAGCATGGAATGGAATGCCGTGGAAGCACAGATAGAAATTCATGACCAGGGGCCCGGTATTCCCATGGAAATTGCCGAACGCCTGGGGCAAACGTTTATATCTACCAAAAGCAAAGGTCTGGGACTGGGGCTGTTTTTGACTCATGCTACAATAAACCGCCTCGGCGGTGCTGTACGTTTATACAATCACAGCCAGGGAGGTACGTTGACAGAAGTGCGCATACCCGTTTTAGCGACGCCCGTTTTGGGAATCCACCGATTAACATCCTAAGCACAGGTCATACAAGATGAGCATTGAAGAGCAGCAGGACGACAAACTTCGCATCCTGATTATTGATGACGATGAGGTTTTTGGACAGGTACTGGAACGCGCCCTGAACAAACGCGGCTACGAAGTGGCCCGTGTCACCGATGATCAACAGGCCCTGGAAAAAACCCGTGATTTTGAGCCTGATTACATCAGCCTGGATCTCAAGCTGGAAGGCAGCTCCGGCCTCAACCTGCTCCCCCAGCTGGTTGAAGTCTCCCCACAATCCAGAATTGTTGTTCTGACCGGCTACTCCAGCATTGCCACAGCTGTAGAAGCAATCAAGCTGGGGGCCGTCAATTATCTGTGCAAACCCGCTGATGCCGATGAGATTCTTGCCGCTTTCAACAAGCAGGAAGGCAACCCGGATACTCCCCTGGCCGAACAGCCCATGTCAGTCAACCGGCTTACCTGGGAACATATCCAGAAGGTGCTTCATGAACAGGATGGCAATATCTCGGCAACGGCCAGGGCTCTGGGCATGCACCGCCGGACTTTACAGCGCAAACTGCAAAAACGCCCCGTTAAACGCTGACCTGGAAGAGATCACTCTTCATCCAGGTAGCGTTTGGGATCAAAAGCCCGAACCCAGTCCGGCATGAAAGCTGTCAAACCAGTAATAATCATACCGTTTACCACGGCTTCCGGTGGCAGCGTAAGCGGCAAAAACAAAAAGTATTCATTGGCCAGACGCGTGAACTCATAACCGCTGGTATAAAACCAGGTAATGGTTATGACTGCCAGGCCGGAAGACAGCGTTGCTGCAGCTGCACCCACTCCCCCCGCTACGAGTACAAAAATAAAAAAATTGGGCGGTAGTTTACAGTCGACCCAACGCCATACCCAGTGACTCACAAAAACCGGCAGCACGCAGGTCACCAGGCCATTGATACCCAGCATGTCCCATTCCGACCGCCCGGTCAGGGCCGTCACCAGCAGAGCCAAACTGGTCGCCACCAGAGCCATGGGCCAATAAAACATTAGAGTCAGCGTTGTTGCCAGAATCAAATGGATAGAAACGGTAAAACTGATATCGGCTCTTAACTGCCATAAAAAAGCCACCAGCAACACACTGCCCAGAAACAGATGCTGCAGACCCACTTCACGAAAAAGAATTTTCCAGGGCACACGAAACAGGGCCAAAATCAAAAACAGAATCCAAACCACCGATGCAAGCCAGCCCAGAACACCCGGATATATACTCGCTGAAAAACTCATGTATTGATCCCAATCATATACAACATTTATTTACACTTCATCAAACTAGTCTACTGGAAAAGCACATACCACCAAGGCATACTTCGCGCCAATCATCAGAACTCCAATAATATTTCCTGTACCGTCCCAGTATAGCCTCAACAACCATAACAAGCAGCCAAGGGACAGCAACAGGCCCATATCAATTTTTTTCAAACCTCTTATCCCAGAATTGGAGATCTGTTTTTATGCTTTCATCACTCAGGCTGTTGGGAATCAACCTACGCCTCTGGATCATTCTGGCCCTGGCTATTGCCTCATTATTGACTGTCAGCCTGCTTGCCATTCAACAGGAACGCTCCGCCCTGTTAAATGAAAAAAGCCTGCAGCTCAGTCAACTGCTGGAAGTAACCCGGGGCACTCTAAATCACTACCATCAACTGGCCGAAAGTGGTCAGCTAAGCCACGAAGAAGCCCAGCAGCGTGCTTTTGCATTGGTTCAAGAGCTGCGTTTTACCAATGGTGAAGACCAGGATTACTTCTGGATACTTGATCGTCAGGGTGAGGTCAAAATGCACGGCGCCCAGCCCAGTTTGGTCGGTCGCAATCTCAGTCAGGCTACAGACCCTGAAGGATTTCCCTTTTTCAAGGCCATACTGGAAGGCGCTGCCGAGCAAGGAGAGGGTGAAGTACGCCATGTCTGGGACAAACCCGGCTTTGACCAGCCAGTGGGTAAAATCACCCGCTATTCAGCTTTTGAGCCCTGGGATCTGGTGATTGGCAATGGTCTTTATCTGGATTCACTCAATGCCCAGGTGCGCCAGACCAGCTACTCTCTGCTCAGCATCTTCATTATTTCTGCAGGCGTCATGGCTGCCTTGATTTTGCTGGTCACCCGCTCCATCCAGCGCCCTCTGAAGGATATGCTGAACCGTATGCGCCAGATTGCCGATGGTGATGGTGATTTGACTCATCGCCTGCCGTTGGAAGGTAAAGATGAGCTCATGCATATCAATCGTGCCTTCAACCGCTTTATCAGCAAAATCCAGGAACTGGTCAAGGAGTCGCGCGAGTCAGCGCTTTCAGTTTCCGCTGCTGCTGAAGAGCTGTCTGCCGTCACCCAGCAAAGTGCCCAGACGGTTCAGCAACAAAGCCAGGAAACCGATCAGGTCGCCACAGCCATGAATGAAATGACGGCAACCGTTCAGGAAGTGGCCAGCAATGCCACTTCAGCCGCCAGCGCTGCCTCTGAGGCTAATCACCAGACCCAGATAGGGCAGCAACGCCTGCAGGAAACCCTGGAAACTCTGGGACAACTGGATGCCAGCATCAAAAATACCGCCAGCACTCTGGAAGAACTGCGCGCCGGAACTGCAAACATTGGCACCATCATGGATGTCATCAGTGGTGTGGCTGAGCAGACCAATCTGCTGGCTCTGAACGCGGCCATTGAAGCCGCCCGTGCCGGAGAGCATGGGCGTGGCTTTGCAGTCGTGGCCGATGAAGTTCGCAATCTGGCCGCCCGAACCCAGCAAAGCACCGGAGAAATCAGGGAAATGATTGAACGTTTGACGGGTGAAGCAGAGCGCTCCTTCAAAGCCATGGCGCATAGCAGTGATCAGGCCGTGGAAACCGTGGCGCATGCCCAGGAAACCTCCCAGGCACTGGATCAGGTGGCCTCTGCCATTCAACAAATTGCCGACATGAACACCCAGATTGCCAGCGCTGCAGAAGAACAAGCGGCTGTTGCCGATGAAATCAATCGCAATGTCGTGAACATCAACGAGCTCTCCTCACAGACTGAAGAAGGTGCCTCCCACACGACCCAGGCCAGTGAAGAGTTGGCCGGTCTGGCAGAAAACCTCAATCATCAGGTCAGCCAGTTCAGAACTTGATCTCAGGTTCCAGGGAAGGGGCCTTTTCCTGACAACACACCTGGTTACGACCTGCGGCCTTGGCCCTGTACAGCTGGTAATCTGCACCGGATAACAGCTGATCCAGGGTCATACCCGGTTTCAGGGCCATGACACCGGCACTGATTCTCTGCTCTATTCCTTGTGGGCAGACATGGTCCTCCAAAGCTTTACGAATTTTATCCGCAGCCAGAAAAGCCTGATTGCAACTGGTTTCCGGGCAAATCAGTAAAAACTCTTCGCCACCCCAGCGACCGAACACGTCACTGCTGCGTACTTTTTGTTTGACCAGGCGAGCAAAACTTTTCAGAACCTCATCTCCCACCTGATGACCATAATTGTTATTAACAGCTTTGAAGTAATCCAGGTCAAAAAGCACGATAGACAAGGGACGGGTATGACGCAGTGCCAGAGAAGCCTGCTCGGTCAGTACCCGATCAAGGTGATGGCGGTTATAGCAACCGGTCAGCTTATCGGTAATGGATACACTTTCCAGTTCGCGATTTTTTTCCAGTAACTCGCTCTCAGCCTGGTAAAGGCGAGCATTGACCCTGCGGATACGATGATTGAGGCTGATCAGGTGCAGGGTATACAGGCCCAGTACCAACAAGACAATCAAGAGCAGCAGCAGCCCCGGCAGTACACTCCGCCAGGGAAAACCCTGATCCTGAGGCAACTCAACCCAGCGATTGTAAATTTGGGAATGCTCCTGCTGGGTGACACCGGCCATTAGCTTGTCGAGAATGGGTGTCAACAGTGGCCAGTCATCCCGCACGCCCATACCCAGATCAAAAGAATAAGGGGTTTGTCCTGAAACCTTCAGATTGGCCAGTCCTTCAACCTTGATCAGGTGGGTCACCGCTGCCAGGTTGCCAACAAACACTTGCGCATCCCCGGCCGCCACCTTTTTCAAGCCTTCAACGGCTGAGCTGACTCGCTTAACTTCCAGCTCCGGAAAATGGTTACTCAGCATTTCATCAGAAGCATAATCTTCCACCACCAGAAGCTGCTGGCCCTGGAGCTGCCGAATATCCGGGATATAATCCACCTGCTGCTGAGTCACCAGAACCATGGGTGAGCGCACATAAGGCCGGGTAAAATTCAGAAACTGGCGCCTTTCTGGCGTTGAGGCAATAGCAGGCAACAAATCAATTTCCCGATCCCTGGCCGCAGTCATGACCTGGGGCCAGGTCAGGTTTTTAACCAGCTCGATCTCCAGACCCAGCCTTTCTTCCAGCAAGTCCAGATAGTCGGCACTGATTCCCTGCAGTTGCCCTTGCCGGTCATAATACTCAAAAGGAGCCCAGTCGGGATCGACCGCAACCCGAAGCTTATCAATTGACTTCAAAAAACTCTGTTCTGCCTGGGTCAGGTTGAGGTTGCGCGAAGCAGGCTGATTCGTTGACTCAAAAATCAGGCCCTGGAAACCCCGTTCATCAGTCGCAAGAAGCTCATGCTCGGATAGTTGATTCAATATAAAATCCAATCGCCCCTGATCCAGATCCCCCATTTCAATGGTATGGCGGGCAATCATGGGTTCCAGTCCCAGAGCCTCATTCATCAAAGCACTGCGGGATTTGCCCTGGGTGTTGTACTTTTCCAGAATCAAATCCACCATTTCTTCCTTGTTGTCCAGAGCATAATGCCAACCACGGATCACGGCTCTTTTCATGGCTTCTACCCGCTCAGGATTCTCTCTGGCCTCCTGGGCATTGGTGAAAAGAATATCGCCATAAAAGTCCATTCCATAGTGCTTGGGATCAATAATATGCACCGGATAACCTTGCTCCCTGAACTGGAAAGGCTCATTGGTGCTGTAAGCTGCAATGGCATCCACCTCCCCGGATTTGAGCTTTTCCATACGCTCGTCCCAGGATTGGCGCAAAAGACCTTCTTGTAACACTCCCTGATCAGCCAGCATCGCCAGGATGTTGATGCCTTCCGAGTTGTTGTCATAAAAAGCCAGACGTCGCCCGATCAAATCCTGGGGGCTTTGAATACCGGAGGAACGCAGGGTCATGAGAACATTGGGGGAGTGTTGAAGAATGGGCGCGATCAGCTTCAAGCCCTGCCCGGCATCACGATGAAACAGGAGGATGGAGTCGGCCACTCCGTATTCGGCTTCACCTTCCAGAACCTGAAGAATATTGTTGCGGCTCATGTCTCTTTCCAGCAACCTAACTCTCAGACCTTCTTCAGCAAAAAAACCTTGTTCCAAAGCTGCGTAATAACCGGCAAACTGAAACTGGTGCAGCCACTTCAATTGCAGGGTTACTTCCTCATCAGCCGCCTGTGCCCCGGAAGTCAAGCAGGCAAGGGTCAAAAGGGCCAAAGAGGCAAACCTTGTTTTTAAACTGCAAAGGGGCATCATAGGCAACCAGATTGAATGAGATGGAAACCGACTCATTAGAGGTATCTAACCTTAACTTAACAGATTGGCAACAAGGAACGGCATTTTTAAGGCATTTGCAGTCTTTTTTTGATTAACGAAAAGTTAAAAACACCTACACAAATCAATAAGCGTGCCTTTTGTTTGCAAAACTTAGCCGAGAGCCACCTTTGGAAAGCAGTCTTTTGGAGTTTTTGAATGAGTCACCAAAGTACTCAAATGAAGTGTTTCCTCTTATTCTCCGCCCTGCTCTGGTTTAACCTTTTCAGTCATAACCAAGTTATTGCAGATGACTTTATCCAGCCTCTGACCCAGGGTGATGTCCTTAAGCTGGATTATACTGATGAAGCAACTATTCCTGATGAAACGGCTGCCTGGCAGCCCTTCTCTTTTGACCAGACCATCGAAAATGAGGAACTGGAGTTAATAACCGTCTGGTTTCGTACTGAATTTAAACTGGATGCAAAACCTGAAGAGCCCCTCAAACTTTATTTGCCTCGCCTGTTTCAAGGCGGGGGGATCTACCTGAATGGGACTCTGGTTCACAGAATTCCCGGCGCAGACCCGCAAACCCAGGCTCGCTGGTTACGTCCACATCTGATCAATCTGCCCCTGGATACCCTCAATACAGGTAACAATAGTCTTTTGCTCAAGGTGGATACCCGCTGGTCACCTGTTGGCCTGGGAACACCCGAGGTGGGTACCTCAGCACTGATTACGCCCAAATATGACAAGCGGTATTTCATTGAGCAGGATCTCATCGTCATATCAGCAACTATTTTGCTGATGGGGGCACTTTTTCTGTTGGTGATCTGGGTGCGTCGCCCCAAAGAGGTGGGCTATGCCCTTTTTGGTTTGGCGATGCTGGCCTGGGGGATACGTTCCAGCTACAACCTCTGGCCCCTGATACCCATGGACTACTGGCTGTTGAGCCGGGCCCTGTTTTACGCTGTCACGGGGTTTGGCAATATTCTTCTCTGCCTGTTTATCCTGCGTGCTGCTGGTTTTTACCACTCCCGGGTTGAGCGGCTTGCTCTGGCTTACGCCACCCTTGGCCCCCTTGCAATGCTGTTATTGGAAGATCTCTTTGTCACCTGGGATGCTCTCTGGTATCTGGGTGCCATGCCCCTGAATATTTTTGCGGTGCTGGCCATAGCCCATGCTGCCTGGTGTCATAGGAACTGGGATCAGGTTGCACTAGCCCTGGGCATGGGGCTGGGCGTTGCTGCTTTTCTGCATGACACCCTGGTGCAGGTTGGCTGGATTACTTTTTCCGGATTTTACCTGAGTCACGTGGCTGTGCCCCTGATACTCTTCTCCATGGGTCTGGTATTAACCGCACGCTTCACTGAAGCCCTGCAACGTGAAGAAAATACCAGCCTTGAATTGGCTGAGCGCGTAAAGCAAAAAGAACAATCCCTGAAGGCCAGTTACGAGACAGTCCGACAAATGGAGGCAGAACAGGTGCGTACCCAAGAGCGCCAGCGAATCATGCGCGATATGCATGACGGTCTGGGCTCCCAGCTGCTTTCTTCATTAATAATGGTTGAAAAGGGTGCAGCTGACCAAAAGCAGGTTGCCCAGATCCTTCGCGAGTGTATCGATGATATGCGCCTTGTTATTGATACCCTGTCCCTTGATGAAGAGGATCTGGTCACTGCACTGGGCACTTTGCGTTATCGCATGGCACCTCGCTTGAGTGCTGCCGGGATTGACCTGAACTGGAACTCACTGGGTCTTGCTGAAGAGGTAAAAATCAACTCGGATGCCATCCTGGTCATCCTGCGAATTGTTCAGGAAGCCTTATCCAATGTACTAAAACATGCCGGAGCCACCCGGGTGCACCTGGTCATAAAAAACTCCGCAGAAGAGTTGAGCATCTCCATTAAAGACAATGGCAAAGGCTTTAATGCCAACCAATCCCATCCTGGCAAGGGGCTGGCGAACATGCAGCATCGGGCGGCTTCCATCGCTGCTCAACTGAGTATCGACAGTGACCCCTCAGGGACTTGCCTATATTTCCAAAAAAACCTTTAAGAAACCTATGCAGACTAATCAAAGCGTCATTTGTTTACAAAACCTGAGCAAGAGCTACCCCACTCCTCAGGGCGCTTTAAGGGCTTTTCAGCAACTCAATCTGGAGCTGGCGGCTGGACAAAGCCTGGCCCTGATGGGTGAATCCGGCAGCGGCAAGAGCACTCTGCTGCATCTGGTTGCTGGCCTGGAGGAACCCGATAGCGGGCAGATCTTTCTGGCAGATCGGGAATTGACCGGAGCCTCCGAATCTTACAAAGCCTGGGTACGCCGACACTATCTGGGCCTGGTCTTTCAGCAATTCAATCTGATTCCCAGTTTGAAAGTTAAAGACAATCTGGCATTTCAGGCCCGTTTGGCTGGCTGCCATGACCCTGACTGGCAAGCCGAAATAACGAGTCGCCTGGGGTTGGAACAACTCCTGGATCGCTACCCTGAGCAGCTATCCGGCGGTCAGCAGCAGAGGGTGGCTCTGGGGCGTGCTTTGGGGCATCGCCCACAACTGGTGCTGGCAGATGAACCCACCGGCAGCCTGGATGAGTCCACCAGCGATCAGGTCATGCAACTGCTGCTGGAACTGGTTCAACTCAGCGGCAGCAGCCTTTTGATGGTCACTCACAGCCAGCGCCTGGCACAACAACTCGATCAGGGTCTGCAATTACACTCCGGGAAACTGGAAGCGCTGGGCTCATGAAAACGTTCGGCTGGACCCTCCTGACCCTGCTCAGCCACTGGCGACGTCATCCGGTGCAACTGGCCAGCCTGCTCCTTGGATTATGGCTCGCCACAGCCCTCTGGTCCGGTGTGCAAAGCCTTAATCAACAGGCACGCCAAAGCTATGATCAGGCGGCAGGGCTTTTCAGCCAGACACAACTGAGCAGCCTCCAGGCTCCGGGAGGTGAGTTTTTCGATCAGGCCATCTGGCTGCAACTGCGCCAGCAGGGCTGGCCTCTGGTTCCCCTGCTGCAGGGCAACATGCGCCTGGAGTCAATCGATACCCGCCTGCAATTGCTGGGTGTTGATCCGCTCAGCCAGCAACAACTGCAAGGCACGGTCAGCCAGGTTGCAGGCTTCAGTAATCTGACGGATTTCATCACTGCGCCGGGGCAAACCCTGATTGCTCCTGCCACCCTGCAACAATTCTCCTGGCAGGTGGGTGATCGCCCACTTACAGAAACTGGTTATCGCCTCCCGCCGCTGGTGACCGCCGAAGGTCTGGCCCCGGGCACCCTGGTAATGGATCTGGGCTGGGCTCAGCAGGCACTGGATTCACCCCGACAGTTAAACCGGATGCTGGCACCGACTGACTGGCTGGCGAAATACTCCGGCGGGCCACCTTTGCTCCCTGAGGAACTGGCAGACAAACTTATCTGGCAAAGTGGTGAAGAAGAAGCGGATCTGGCGCGGTTAACGGAAAGTTTTCACCTGAATTTGGCTGCTCTGGGTTTGCTGTCTTTTGCGGTGGGTTTGTTTATTGTTCACGCCACCCTGGGCCTGGCTTTGGAACAAAGACAGGGGATGCTGCGTACCCTGAGAGCCAGTGGCATTACCCTGGGCAGTCTGCTCCTGGCTTTGGCTGTAGAGTTAGGCACTCTGGCTCTACTGGGTGGATTGGCCGGTCTGATCAGTGGTTACTGGTTGGCCGCTGCCCTGCTGCCGGATGTTGCCGCCAGCCTGCAAAGCCTTTATGGCGCCCGTATTGCCGGACACCTGCAACTGCAACCACAAACCTGGTTGACTGGCCTGGGCATGAGCTTCGGCGGCATGCTTCTGGCCGGAGGCAGTTGGCTGTACAAGGCATCCCGGCTGCCCCTCTTGTCGCTTGCTCGTCCTCAGGCCTGGTATCAGGCTGAAAGCCGCCGCCTGAAACGTCAGGGGTTATTGGCCCTGGTTGCGCTGCTGGTGGCTGGAGTGGCCTACCTGTGGGGTGACAGCCTTAACTGGGGATTCCTGCTGCTGGGTAGTCTGTTACTGGCCGCTGCCTTATTCTTGCCCCTTTTTCTGCAGCTTTGCCTTCTTCTGGGGAATCGTTTGGCTCGTCATCCGGTTCATCAATGGTTCTGGGCCGACACTCGCCAGCAGCTTCCCGGCCTTTCGCTGGCCCTTATGGCCTTGTTACTGGCCCAGGCCGCCAATATTGGTGTGGGCACCATGACCGAAGGTTTTCGGCAAACCTTTATGGGCTGGCTGGATCAACGCCTGGCGGCGGAAATCTACCTGCGCCCTGAATCCAGTCAGCAGGCTTTGGAACTACAAACCTGGCTGGAGAAGGACTCTCGCATTGAAGCCATCCTGCCCAGCTATCAAACCCGCACCAGTCTGGAGGGTTGGCCACTGGAAATCAGCGGACTGGCCGACCATGCCACCTATCGCGACCATTGGCCTCTTCTTGAGCAGCTTTCCCAGCCCTGGGATCAGCTTTATGCTCAGAGGAACTGGTTGATCAGTGAACAACTGGCTTACCGTCTGGAATTACAGCCCGGAGATCAACTAACCCTGAATACGCCCCAGGGCAAAGTCACTCAAAAGGTTGCAGGCATCTACCCGGATTATGGCAACCCGCTGGGCCAACTATTAATGAGCCAAAAGCAGTTTCAACAACTCTGGCCACAACAGCCGGTCACCAGCTATGCCCTGCGTCTGCCCCCGAAACTAACCGAAGAGCTGGTTGCAGAGCTTCGCGAGGTGTTTGCTCTGGATTCTTCCCGGATTCTGGATCAGGCCAGCCTGAAAAACTGGTCAGCCGAGGTTTTCAACCGTACCTTTACAGCCACCGGCGCGCTCAGCACTCTGACTCTGGGTCTGGCTGCCCTGGCCTTGTTCGCCAGCCTGCTGACTTTAAGTCAGGCCCGCTTGCCCCAACTGGCTCCCCTCTGGGCAGTGGGCCTCAGTCCTGCACATTTGGCTGGCCTGAACCTGTTACAACTACTCCTACTGGCCCTGCTGACTGCTCTGCTGGCGATTCCTCTGGGATTACTGCTGGCCTGGTGTTTGGTAGCTGTGGTGAATGTTCAGGCGTTTGGCTGGCGACTGCCCCTGCACTTCTTCCCCGGTTTAATCTTTTTCTCGGTCTTTCTGGCTCTGGTGAGTGCTTTTCTGGCTGCTGCCTGGCCAAGCTGGCAACTGCGCAAGCAGGCTGCCGGACGTTTACTCAAGGTTTTTGCTCATGCCGGTTAGATTACTGCTGCTTCTTGTTTTATCCACCACCCTGCTGGCCTGCAGTCAGGAAGAATCCGCCCCGCGTGGGTTTGCGGGCCTGGGCACCAGCGTGGAAGGTTTTGCGCAAGTCGAACCCGACCCACAGCTTAGTTTTCCTGAAGACCTGGGCAGTCACCCGGATTATCGGATTGAATGGTGGTATGTCACAGCCAATCTCACTGACGAACTGGGCCGGGAATGGGGCATTCAATGGACGTTGTTTCGCCAGGCTCTTAAACCTGACGCGGATGAGGAAAAAGGCTGGCAGACACCCCAGGTCTGGCTGGGTCATGCTGGCCTGACTTCCCAAAATGAGCACTGGCAAAACGAAAGTCTGGCAAGAGGTGGCATTGGTCAGGCGGGAGTGACTGCCCAACCCTTCAAGGCCTGGATTGATTCCTGGCAGTTAAGCAGTCAGGGTGATTCTTTCAGTCCCTTAAAGTTGCAGGCCTCAGGTGAAGACTTTGCCTATCAACTGCAACTGGACACCAGCCAACCCTGGGTACTTCAGGGCGAAGAAGGCTATAGCCGCAAATCCGACACAGGGCAGGCTTCCTACTATTACAGCCAGCCGTTTTTCCAAGTCAGCGGCGAGCTGCAGGTGGTCGGGGAATCCCTGAAAGTTAGCGGCCAGGGCTGGATGGATCGCGAATGGAGCAGCCAACCCCTG